>MDSV01162712.1_pt1 | contig 10525 bp, 4 predicted proteins | sample 810851 | NCBI WGS metagenome assembly MDSV01 (sample SAMN05326640, study PRJNA326480) | marine metagenome | isolation source: seawater | place: Atlantic Ocean: North East | collected 2012
AAATGGCTAAAGTTTATCTTGCTAAGAAAAGAAAACTTAAGGTTGGTGATAAAATGGCTGGTAGACACGGTAACAAAGGGATCGTTGCTAGAATAGTTAGAGAAGAAGACATGCCATTCTTAGAAGATGGAACGCCAGTTGATATTGTTTTAAATCCACTTGGTGTACCTTCAAGAATGAACTTGGGACAGATTTATGAAACTGTATTGGCTTGGGCTGGACAGAAATTAGGTTTAAAATTCTCTACTCCTATTTTTGATGGAGCTTCTTTAGATGCGATTGACAATTACTCAGACGAAGCTGGTATTCCTAGAAATGGAAAAACATATTTATATGACGGCGGAACTGGAGAAAGATTTGATCAGCCTGCTACAGTTGGTATTATTTACATGCTTAAATTAAGCCACATGGTTGATGATAAGATGCATGCGAGATCCATAGGTCCATACTCATTGATTACCCAACAACCTCTTGGAGGAAAAGCTCAATTTGGAGGTCAGAGATTTGGTGAAATGGAAGTTTGGGCATTAGAAGCTTATGGAGCCTCAAATGTACTACAGGAAATTTTAACGGTTAAGTCCGATGATGTTCAAGGAAGAGCAAAAGCTTACGAATGCATTGTAAAAGGTAAGAACTTACCTAAACCTGGAATTCCAGAATCATTCAATGTACTGCTTAATGAACTACAAGGATTAGGATTAAATATAGATTTAGATTAATATTCACAATAGATAAATTAAAAAAATGGCTTTTAGAAAAGACAAAAAATTCAATAGTGATTTTAGTAAAATAACAATCAGCTTAGCTTCCCCAGAATCTATACTAGAAAGATCTCATGGAGAGGTTTTAAAGCCTGAAACCATTAATTATAGAACTTATAAGCCAGAAAGAGATGGTTTATTTTGTGAAAGAATTTTTGGACCAGTTAAAGATTACGAGTGTCATTGTGGAAAATACAAGAGAATTAGATACAAGGGAATTGTTTGCGATAGATGTGGTGTTGAGGTTACTGAAAAAAAGGTAAGAAGAGAAAGAATGGGTCATATTGCACTAGTTGTCCCAGTTGCTCATATTTGGTATTTTAGATCTCTTCCAAATAAAATTGGATACTTGCTAGGTCTTCCTACCAAAAAGTTGGATCAAATTATTTACTACGAAAGATATGTAGTAATCCAAGCTGGCGATGCTAAAAATGCAGAAGGTGAGCCACTCAAGAAATTAGATTTCCTTACAGAAGAAGAATACTTAGATATTTTGGATGTTTTGCCAAAGGAAAACCAATATTTAGAAGACACAGATCCTAACAAGTTTATTGCAAAAATGGGGGCTGAGGGTCTTCATGATTTATTGGGTAGAGAAGATTTGGATTCTAAATCTTACGAGTTAAGACATCAAGCTAATAACGAAACATCACAGCAAAGAAAAAATGAGGCTCTTAAAAGATTACAGGTAATTGAATCTTTCAGAGATGCTAATAGTAGAATAGAAAATAATCCTCAGTGGATGATTGTAAAGGTTGTTCCAGTTATTCCACCAGATTTAAGACCATTAGTTCCTCTAGATGGTGGAAGGTTTGCAACCTCTGATTTAAATGATTTGTATAGAAGAGTTATAATTAGAAACAATCGTTTAAAAAGATTAATAGAGATAAAGGCACCAGAAGTTATTTTAAGAAATGAAAAAAGAATGCTACAAGAATCTGTAGATTCACTTTTTGACAATTCAAGAAAATCTAGTGCTGTTAAAACAGATAAGAATAGACCTTTAAAATCCCTTTCTGATAGTCTTAAGGGAAAGCAAGGTAGGTTTAGACAAAACCTTCTTGGAAAAAGGGTAGATTATTCTGCAAGATCTGTTATTGTTGTTGGCCCAACTTTAAAATTACACGAATGTGGTCTTCCTAAAGGGATGGCTGCTGAGTTATTTAAGCCGTTCATCATTAGAAAAATGATTGAAAGAGGAATTGTAAAGACTGTAAAATCTGCTAAAAAAATAGTGGATAAAAAAGAGCCAGTAGTTTGGGATATTTTAGAAAATGTATTGAAAGGACATCCAGTTCTATTGAACAGAGCTCCTACCTTACACAGGTTGGGGATTCAGGCATTTCAACCTAAATTAATTGAAGGAAAGGCAATTCAGCTTCATCCTTTGGTTTGTACTGCTTTTAATGCAGATTTTGATGGTGATCAAATGGCCGTTCATGTTCCTTTAGGAAATGCAGCTATTTTGGAAGCACAGTTATTAATTTTGGCTTCTCATAATATTTTAAATCCAGCAAATGGAGCTCCAATAACTGTTCCTTCTCAGGATATGGTTTTAGGATTGTATTATATTACCAAAATTAGAACTTCCACAGAAGACCATATTGTTAAAGGGGAGAACATGACTTTTTATTCACCTGAAGAAGTTAAAATTGCTTACAATGAGAAAAAGTTAGATCTACATGCTCCAATTAAGGTTAAGATAAATAATTATAAAAATGGTGAAGATGTTACTGAAATGATTGAAACCACCACTGGTAGAATATTATTTAACGAATTAGTTCCAAGAGAAGCAGGCTATATCAATGAACTTTTAACTAAAAAGGCACTTAGAGATATATTAACTAAAATTATCAAAATTGCTGGAGTTCCAAATACTGCTAAATTTTTAGATGACATTAAAGATTTGGGATATCAAATGTCATTTAAAGGAGGTCTATCTTTTATTCTTTCTGATGTTGTTGTACCAAAAGAAAAGGACATCTTAATTGAAAAAGCTAGAAAAGAAGTAGACGAGGTGAAGTTGAACTACAACATGGGTCTTATTACTAACAATGAAAGATATAATCAAATCATTGATATTTGGACACATACCAATTCAAGATTAACACATACTTTAATGGAAAAGTTAAAATCCGATCAACAAGGTTTTAATTCTATTTTTATGATGATGGATTCTGGAGCTAGGGGTTCTAAAGAACAAATTAGACAACTATCTGGCATGAGAGGATTAATGGCTAAACCGCAGAAGTCTGGCGCTTCAGGAGGTCAAGACATTATTGAAAATCCGATTTTATCTAATTTTAAAGAAGGTTTATCAATCTTAGAGTATTTCATATCCACTCACGGAGCTAGAAAAGGATTAGCTGATACTGCTCTTAAAACAGCAGATGCTGGTTATCTTACTAGAAGACTAGTAGATGTAGCTCAGGATGTGGTGATCAATCACGAAGACTGTGGAACTTTAAGAGGATTAACCGTTTCTGCTCTTAAAAAGAGTGATGAAATTGTAGAGAGTCTTTATGATAGAATTTTAGGTAGAGTTGCATTATTTGATGTAGAGAATCCTGAAAATGGAGAAATTATTGTTGAAGAAGGGCAAGAAATTAATGAAGATTTAGCAAAAGCTATTGAAGTCGCTGGTATCGATGAAGTAGAAATTAGATCCGTATTAACGTGTGAACTGACTAGGGGAGTATGTGTTAAATGCTATGGTAGAAACCTAGCTACTGGTAAATTAGTTCAAAAAGGGGAAGCTGTAGGTGTTATTGCGGCCCAGTCAATTGGAGAACCAGGAACACAACTAACTTTAAGAACTTTTCATGTTGGAGGAACTGCATCCAATATTGCTGATCAAGCAGAGCTATCTGCAAAATCTGACGGACTTATTGAAATTGAAGAGTTAAGAACAGTTGAAAGAACTAGTGATGATGGAAGTACCGAAACTATTGTTATAGGTAGAGCAGGGGAACTTAAGTTAACTGATAAGTCCAAGAATGTTACTATGACTGCAAATATTCCTTATGGTTCAAAATTACTAGTAGCTGATAAAGATAAATTGAAGAAAGGTGATGTCATTTGTAAATGGGATCCTTATAATGCTGTCATAATTTCTGAATTCAAAGGAATTGCAAAGTTTAATAATTTAGTTGAAGGGGTTACCTATCGTGAAGAAGTCGATGAGCAAACTGGCTTTACAGAAATTGTTATCAAAGAAAATAGAGATAAGAAGATGATACCTACCATTTCTGTTTTAGATAAATCAGGGGAGGATTTAAAATCTTACAATTTACCTGTAGATGCCCACATTATTATCAAGGATGGAGATAAGATCAAATCAGGAGACGTTATGGTTAAGATTCCTAGAAAATCTGGAAAATCAGGTGATATTACTGGCGGTCTTCCTAGAGTTACAGAAATGTTTGAAGCTAGAAATCCGTCAAATCCGGCTGTAGTTTCTGAAATTGATGGGGTTGCTTCTTATGGAAGAATTAAAAGAGGGAATCGAGAAGTTGTTATCGAAGCTAGAACTGGAGAGGTTAAGAAGTATTTAATTCCACTCTCTAGGCATATATTAGTTCAAGAAAACGATTTTGTTAAAGCTGGACAAACCCTTTCAGATGGAGCTATTACTCCAAAAGATATATTATCAATTAAGGGGCCTACAGCAGTTCAAGAATATATAGTCAATGAAATCCAAGAAGTTTACAGATTACAGGGTGTTAAGATTAACGACAAGCATTTTGAAGTTATTGTTAGACAAATGATGAGAAAAGTTCAAGTAAATGATCCTGGGGACACTAAATTTCTAGAAAATACAGCTGTAAATAAGTGGGAGTTCATTTTAGAAAATGACAAAATTTTTGGCAAAAAAGTAGTTACTGATTCTGGTGATTCTCCTGAGCTTAAGGCAGGACAAATTGTTTCTGCAAGAAAATTGAGAGATGAAAATTCTGCTTTAAAGAGAAACGACAAAAAACTTGTGGATTCAAGAGATGCTCTAACTGCAACTGCTGAACCAATCTTACAAGGGATTACTAAAGCATCATTACATACTGATAGTTTTATTTCTGCAGCGTCATTTCAAGAAACAACTAAGGTTCTTAATCAAGCTGCTGTAAATGGTAAAGTAGACCATATGCTTGGCTTGAAAGAAAATGTAATAGTTGGACATAAAATTCCAGCTGGTACAGGAATGAGAAAATTTAGAGATCTAATAGTTGGGTCTATTGAAGATTTAAATAGAATGAGTAGCCAAGATGAAGAAAATGTTGAAGAAAAAGTAGAAAGTTAAGATATGTCTGAGGATAAAAAACAACCAGGAATTAACATTGAACTTTCTGAAGAAATTGCAGAAGGAATCTATTCCAATTTAGCAATTATTACACATTCTGCTTCTGAGTTTATTCTAGACTACATTAGAATAATGCCTGGAGTTCCTAAGGGGAAAGTTAAATCTAGGATTGTTATGACACCAGAACATGCCAAAAAATTACATCGTGCTCTTTCAGATAATTTATCTAAATATGAAAAGTCTCATGGTCCTATTAAGGAGACAGATCAAATATCTTCAATACCATTAAACTTTGGAGGTCCTGCAACTCAGGCTTAGTTAGATTTTTTTTAAGCTTTAAAGGTCATATCTATTTGGTATGGCCTTTTTTTATATTTTCACTATGTATGAAAAATTGGTTCATCTTTTTTTTAATTTTTTCCTTTGGTTCTTATTACAGTAAAAGCGACTCAATAAAAAATCCAACCATTTGGAACCAAATGTCTTTGTATCCAGATTCAAATAATTACAATTTATTTTTTGGTGGTCCTGGTAGTATCTATAGATCCATAAACTTCAATAAGAAGGTATTATCTTCATTTGACCAACATTTTATGTTTTCAAAAGAACAAAAAGATTTACCATTCATTAAAAATTTAACACCAATATTAGATGCGCAGTATATAATTGGAGACGAATTAGAACAAAATTTATCTATTTATCATAATCAATCTATTTCAAATAGATCGTATTATGCATTATCCTTTTTAAAAAGAAGCCACGATGGATATTATTCTAATCAATCTACTAATCACAATTATTTTCAAGCTCATTATTATAGTCATTCTCTAGATTCTAATTATTCTTTTTTAGTTGGACTTAAACATCACAGAAAGTATAATCAACAGAACGGAGGTTTGGAGAATGATTCTTCTTTTATAAATTCAGAGGATATTATATCGAATAGAAAAATTTTAGAGGTAAATATGGATCATGCATATTCCAATGAAAAATTCTGGAAATTTTACATCAATCAGAATTGGCGTTTAAAAAGTAAAAGAGATTCTTCCATATATCCTAGTTCCAAAAAAATACTTTTTTGTACGTCATTAGAAAAAAAATATAGAACCTATTTTGACAGTTTAAATGCAGATTTATTTTTATATAATTTTAAAAATAGTTTTAGTTCAAATGACACATTTTCAATTGAAGTTTTATCGAATTCTATATATTACAATTACTCTTCTATAACTGACTCAATAAGTAAGATCTTTAATGTTGGTTGGTTTTCTCAAGTTTTATCTCAAAAAAATCATAGTATAGATTCATTGATAACCAATCAAGCTTTTAATATTAACTATACTTTCTCGAATAATAAAAACGCACTACATCTAGAAAGTGAATATTATTTCTTTGGATACAAAAAAAATAATTATAACTATTCTATCTCATTTACCAAAAAACTGTCAAGTAGTCTTATTTTGTCCATTCTAAGTGAATTCAAAAAGTACACTCCTGTTCTAGAATTAAATTATTTTGATAGTAATCATCATAAATGGGATAATAATTTAAATGATATTTTTTTAGGTTATATAGATGCGTCTCTTAGTATTAAATCTTTCAAATTAAGGTCCGAATATTATGGGATAAATAATGCTATATATTTTAAAGAATATGGAATTCCCTCTCAACTCAGTTCTTCTGTTCAAATTGTTAAAACCTCTATAAGTAATTTAGTCTCCAAAAATAAATTAACGTTACTTTCAGAACTAATTTATCAATACCTAGGTGGGGCTAGTATTTTTCAATTACCTAATTGGATTGGCCAATTAAAGATGAATTATTTGTTATTAAATAAAAAAAATAAGTTTAAGATAGAAGCGGGTATAAATGCTAGAGCGTTTAGTAGTTATTATTTACCTAACTACTTACCTGAAATTAATCAGTTTTCAGTAAGTAATACTTTTCTTCAAAATGAATATTTAATTATTGATTTATTATTAAAAGGTACTATTCAAGATGTTCAAGTATTTGCTATGCTAACTCATCTAAATAGTGGCTTATTGGGTAATAATTATTTTTCTGCTTTGCATTACCCATTTCCAGACAGATATTTGAAATTTGGTTTAAAATGGTTGTTTTTGAATTGAAACTTTCCTATGATTTTCTTATTTTAATCAAAAATAAGACATGAAGAAAATTGAAAGCATTTCAGAGTATCAAATTGAATATCAAAAAAGTGTCGAAAATCCAGAATTATTTTGGGAAGAAAAGGCTCTATCTTTCAACTGGAATAAGAAATGGAGTCAGATTCTTAAATGGGAGTTTGAAACTCCAGAAGTGAATTGGTTCATAGGAGCAAAATTAAATATAACAGAAAATTGCTTAGACAGACACTTAGAAAAAAATGCGAAAAAAACAGCTATTATTTGGGAACCTAATGATCCAAATAAAGCAGCTATTAAAATTACTTACAGTGAACTTCATGAAAAGGTATGTAATTTTTGTAATGTTTTAAAAAGTCATGGTGCAAAAAAAGGCGACAGAATTTGTTTATATATGCCGATGGTTCCAGAATTGGCAATAGCTACTTTAGCATGTGCAAGGATAGGAGCTATTCATTCGGTAGTCTTTGCAGGTTTTTCAGCAAAAGCTTTAGCAGATAGAATTAATGATGCCAAGTGTAATATACTCCTAACCAGTGATGGTCTTTTTAGGGGAACTAAAGAAATGAATTTAAAAAATATTGTTGATAACGCTTTAAATGAGTGCAACTCCATTCAAAGTTGTATTGTTTTAAGAAGAACAGGAGAAAGAATCTTTATGAAATCTAAAAGAGATTTCTGGTGGCATGAAGAAGTTGCTAAAGTCGACAACTATTGTTCACCTGAAATTATGGATTCTGAAGATCCTTTATTTATTTTATATACTTCTGGTTCAACAGGAAAGCCAAAAGGTGTACAACACCACTGTGGAGGGTATATGGTATATGCAGAATACAGTTTTAGAAATGTATTTCAATATGAAGAAAATGACATTTATTGGTGCACTGCTGATATTGGTTGGATTACTGGTCATAGTTATATTATATATGGCCCTTTATTAGCAGGTGCAACAACTCTTATGTTTGAAGGGGTCCCCACTTATCCAGATGCAGGAAGATTTTGGGAAATTTGTGACAAACACCAAGTCAATATTTTTTATACTGCACCAACTGCTATTAGAGCTCTTCAGGCATATGGAACCGAGATTATTGAAAAATATAATTTAGACTCTTTAAAAACACTAGGAAGTGTTGGAGAACCAATAAATGAAGAAGCATGGCACTGGTATCATAAACATATAGGAAAAGAAAAGTGTTCTATTGTAGATACTTGGTGGCAAACCGAAACAGGGGGAATAATGATTTCACCACTTTCAAACATTACTAAAACTAAACCTACGTTTGCAACACTGCCCTTGCCAGGAATTCAACCATGTTTAGTCAATGCTAAGGGTCAAGAAATTAAAGGAAATGGAGTCCAAGGTAATTTATGTATTAAATTTCCCTGGCCTAGTATGATAAGATCTATATATGGAAATCATAAAAGATGCAAGGAAGTATATTTTAATACCTATAAAGGAAAATATTTTACGGGCGATGGATGCAAAAGGGACGAGGATGGTTATTACCGAATTACAGGAAGAGTAGATGATGTAATAAACGTTTCTGGACACAGAATTGGAACAGCAGAAGTGGAAAATGGAATTAACGAACATCCTTTGGTAATTGAAAGTGCTGTCGTTGGTTTTCCACATGATGTAAAAGGGCAAGGTATTTATGCCTATATAATTTTAGAAAACAATTCACTGGAAGAAGAAAAGTTAGCCAATGAAATTATAAATACTGTTAAGACTGAGATAGGGGCCCTTGCTAAGCCGGATAAAATTCAATTTGTTAGTGGATTACCTAAAACTAGATCAGGTAAAATTATGAGAAGAATTTTAAGAAAGATTGCCGAACAAAATTTCTCTAATATGGGAGATACATCTACCTTATTAGACCCGACTATCGTAGATCAAATAATCAAAAATTCAAAATAAAAAAAGCCCATATTCAATATGGGCTTATAAATTTTAATTTCAGTATTTATTACATCATTCCTGGCATTCCCCCTGGCATTCCGCCACCACCCATTGGAGGCATTGGAGCTTCATCTTCAGGTTCATCTGAAATGACACATTCAGTGGTCAACATCATAGACGCAATTGAAGCAGCATTTTCTAATGCACTTCTAGAAACTTTAGTTGGATCAATAACACCCGCTTTTAATAACGATTCGTATTTATCAGTTCTAGCATTATATCCAAAATCGCCTTTTCCTTCTTTCACTTTTTGTACAATTACAGCACCTTCACCACCAGCATTTTCGACAATAGTTCTTAAAGGATCTTCAATAGCTCTTTTCACTATCTTAATACCTGTACATTCATCTTCATTTTCACCACTATTCTCGTCTAAGGAACTTGCAGCTCTTATGTAAGCAACTCCACCTCCAGGAATAATGCCCTCTTCAACTGCAGCTCTAGTAGCAGCTAAAGCATCATCAACTCTATCTTTCTTCTCTTTCATTTCCACTTCAGTTGCAGCGCCAACATAAAGAACAGCTACACCACCAGCAAGTTTTGCTAATCTTTCTTGTAACTTTTCTTTATCATAGTCAGAAGTAGTGGTTTCAATTTGGGCTTTTATTTGATTTGTCCTTGCTAAAATGTCCTCTTTAGTTCCAGCACCATTAACGAGTGTAGTATTATCTTTATCAATTTCAACTTTTTCACAGGTGCCAAGCATATCTATTGTGGTGTTTTCCATTTTAAATCCTCTTTCTTCTGAGATGACAGTTCCTCCAGTTAGTATAGCAATGTCTTCTAACATGGCCTTTCTTCTGTCACCGAAACCAGGAGCTTTTACTGCGGCTATTTTAAGAGAGCCCCTTATTTTATTAACAACAAGTGTTGCTAATGCTTCTCCGTCAACATCTTCAGCAATTATCAATAAAGGTTTTCCAGTTTGTGCAACTGGTTCTAGAACTGGAAGAAGATCTTTCATGTTAGAAATTTTCTTATCATAAATTAATATGTAAGGAGTTTCTAAATCAGCAATCATTTTCTCTGCATTTGTTACAAAATATGGTGATAAATATCCTCTATCAAACTGCATTCCTTCTACTGTCTTTACTTCTGTTTCAGTTCCTTTTGCTTCTTCAACTGTAATGACTCCATCTTTACCAACAACTTTCATAGCTTCAGCAATTAATCCTCCAATAGATTGGTCATTGTTTGCAGAAATAGAGGCAACTTGTTTAATTTTATCATTATCAGAACCTACATCTTTAGATAACTTTCTCAACTCACCTACTACAGTTGCTACAGCTTTATCAATTCCTCTTTTTAAATCCATTGGATTTGCTCCAGCAGCAACGTTCTTTAAACCTGCATTAATAATTCCTTG
>MDSV01231924.1_pt1 | contig 10525 bp, 6 predicted proteins | sample 810851 | NCBI WGS metagenome assembly MDSV01 (sample SAMN05326640, study PRJNA326480) | marine metagenome | isolation source: seawater | place: Atlantic Ocean: North East | collected 2012
CCCCCCCCCCCCCCCTGGCGGAGACGAAGCGCGCGCGGTTGCCGTGCCACTCGAAGGCGCGAAAGGCGAGCTCGTCAATCTCGGCGACGATGAGCTCGTAGTCGTCCTCGCTCAGCTCCTTGATGAACATGCACTTGTCCAGACATTTGGACACGATCTCCGGCAAGTTCATCGAGACCAACAGCTCCGCGGTCTGCGCCGCCTTCCTCAGCTGCTCGCGCTCGTCCAGCAGCGCCTCCACCTCGCGCTGCAGGCGCCGGTCGCCCCCCGACCGGTCATTCGCCTCCTTCTCCTGCAGCAGCGCCGCGACGGCGCGCGGCCCGCGCGTCAGGGCTTTGCGCCGCAGCGTGTGCGCCTCCTTCTCGCGCACGCGCACGATCTGCTTCACGCGCAGCGAGCGCTCGTCTATGTCCACCTGCATGTCTCGCATCTTGCGCATCATCTCGTCCATGATCTGCAGGTGCGTCTTCAGGCGGTTGCACACCTCCAGGAACCGCGGCGCGGCTTTTCGCCCGCGCCCGGAAATCTCAGCGGCGTGCTTCTTGTAATCCATCCACTGCTGCGTGAACTCGCTGCCGATCACGGAGATGGGCAGCGCCATCAGCAGCACCGAGGCGAGCATCGCGAGGCACGCCACGAGGCGGCCGCCGCCCGTCACCGGAACCTCGTCGCCGTACCCCACGGTCATGAGCGTCACCATCGTCCACCAGAAGGAATCCGGGATGGACTTGTACGGGCTCGCCAGGCGCTCGCACCCGTTCACCAGCGAGCCGTCCTCACCGGTGATGTCGCTGCCGTGGGTGTGCAGGGCCAGGTCCGTGCACACCACGTCCACCTTGCGCGAAAAGATGCCTTCCGCCGCGTACTCCTCCCCGCGCTCGGCGAAGTACACCAGCGTGGCGAACACCAGCACCGTCAGGGTCAGCAGGAAGAACATCATCGCCAGCATGTCGAGCGACTCGTGCATGGTGCGCGTCACGACTTGCAGCTTCCCGCTCCGCGAGCCCAGCTTGATGACGCGGAACACGCGCACGAGGCGGATGGTGCGGAAGATGCGCGAAGACCCGCCGTCCGCGGAGGAGATGGCGAGCTCGATGTAGAACGGCAGGATGGAGATGAGGTCCACCAGGTTGAGCGGCTGCACGACAAACTTCTTGACGTCGGGGCAGCACACCAGCTTCAGGCCGTACTCCAACGTGAACGCCGCGATGCAGACGCACTCGATTATCCAGAACGCGTCCTGGTGCTGGGGGGCCTCGTAGGTGGACATAGTTTCGAGGCAGAACGTCACCGATGACGTCACGATCAGCGCAAGGATCATCATGGACGTCAAGTACGCCTGTCGCGACGAGTCGGGATCGTCCAGGAAGATCCACGTACGAAGCCGAAGCAGCCGCATCGCTTCAAACCACACGTCCTCAACCTCGTCGTCGTGCGCCCCAGCCTTGAGCTTATCTTGCGAGTCCAACGACGTGCGCGATGGCCGCGCCGATCTGTCGCCGTTCGCGGGTCTCAACTCTTCCCCTTCCTCGATCTGAAACGTCAAAGACCTCGTGTCGCGACCGAAATCCGCCTCGGCGCGCGCCTCCGACGAAGAAGGTCCGGGCTCGGCGGCGCCCTCGGCGCCGGTCTCCAGCGCCTCCCGCTCCGCCCGGAGGGTCGCGAGGTCCTTCCCATTCGTGTCCGTCTCGTGGCGTCTTCGCAGAGGGCTCACGAACGGCTCCGCGGTTTCATCGCCGGCCCTGAGGCTGGCGTCGTATATCTCGTTCACGAACCCGATGCGTTTTTGATCCTTGATGATCTCCGTCTCCAATGACTTCACGGCTTTCTTGGCGTAATCCAGGAGCGTGGGCTTCCGCGCCTTGCTCCCCGCCCCGCTCGACGAACGCGCCGCGCCCTGGTGGAACCCGCTCGAATCGCTTCCGTTTCCGCTTCCCGCTCGCCCCACTATTTCGCTAAGGTCGCCGGAAGCGGACGGGGACGCGTCCTCCGGCCCCGCAGGCGCCGCCCCCCGGACGGAACCGTCGCTCGACCCTTCCAGAGAATCGCGTTTCGCCAAGGTCCCATCGGGGTGCAACTCCACGTTCGCGACGTCCACGAGACGAACTTGCAGGCGTTGCTTCGACTTTCCGCGCTTCGATCGATTGCGCTTGAACGGCGAGAGTCCCTGCGCGCGGTGAAGGGGAGGCGGGGGAGGGGACATCAGGTTCCGTCGATTGAATGTTACCGCGGCGAACAGGCGCGACGAGAATTGGAGGAAATTCTAGACATGCAATTCTGAGGGGAGCCCACGTACCGAGAGGTAGCCTCCGCCCTGATCCTTCGGAGAGCCCGGCGATGACGACATCGCAGGCATCGCCGCGGAACGATGCGACGAGACGCCCGGCGACCCTCGAGCTCGTTCCCGCGAACGACAATGAAGGGCGCCGTCACGCGTCGTAAATTTTTATCTGCTCTTCGCAGCGTTTCCGTTGATGGCTCGTGAGAGCGTGTCAGTCAGCAGTCTTCGGTCAACAGGTCAAGTGTCTGACATGACAGATGACACATCACGCTCGTCTACGTTAACTTTTTACGCAACACGCGGCCGTTGCCCCAGACGCGCGCGCGTAGAGGAGCGGTCGTCTGCAGGGACTTTGGCGATGGCGGCGTCGTTCTCGTCGTGGGCACCCGCGTTCCTGCAGCACAAGGCGGACTCGGAGCTCGAGCGGGAAGAGGCGCTCGGCCTCGCGCGGCTTCTCCAGGCGACACCTCCCGAAAACGTCGATGAGGCGCAAACCTCCGCGGCGCTGTGCTTGGCGCAGAACGTGCTCGGGCACCTGCTTGAGGCGCTGGACGACGCCGCGGACCATGTCGCGGACGCGGAAGCGCGCGCGGAGCACGCCGAGTCCGTGGTGTCGAGCGCGCACTTCGCCGCGGCACGCGCCGCGCCCCCGGCGGTGGAGAACGTGGAGAACGCGGGGGACTCGGCAAATTTCCAGCGCGAGAGCGTCCCGGATAACGCGTCGGCGGTGCATAAACAGCTCCAGAGACGCCTGCTCGACGCCGAACAGGAGCTAGCGCACGCGAGACAGTACGCCGCGGACGCGGAAGCGCGCGCGCGAGACGTGTCGTCCGCCAACGCCGCGCTCGTCGCCCAACGCGACGCGCTCGAGGCGGAGGTGGAAGCGGCGCGCCGCGCGCCGCCGGAGGCGCCGCCGCCGCAAGCGGCGGACTCGCGGCGCGTCGCGCCGGCGGCCGCGTCGAGATCGGACGCGCAGCAGCAGACGGACGCGCCCGCGCTTCCAGTCGTGGACCCGCACGCGCTGGTGGACCCCGTGCAGGCGGCGGCGATGATCTCCGAGGCGAAGGCCACCTCGGCGGCGGCGCACGCGGCGGTGCGCGCCGAGATGGAGTCCCGACGAGCCTTCGCCGCCGAGTGCACGGCGTCGGTGCGCGCGGCGCTGGAGGTGAACGAGTCGCTGGAGAGGCAGCTCGTGGAGGCGGTCGCGGCGAGGCGTGCGGCTGAGACGGCAGCGGGGACGCGCGCGGCCGAGGCGCGCCGCTGGGAGAGGGCTCTGGAGAAGCACAGGGCGTTCGACGCGCTGCGGCGCGCGTGGGAGGCGAGGAGACGCGGGGAAGAGCGCCGGCTCTCGGAGACGAGCGCGCGCGCCGGCGGATGCGTCGCGGAAGTCGAACACGAGCTGGCCTTGGCCGCGCTGCAGTGCCAGCGGCGCCGGCGGGGCGCGCTCGGCCGGCGCGCCGCGCGCGCGAACCGCGACGCAATCCTCGCGGAGGAAAAGCAGGCGTGGGCTGTGGAGGAGACGCGCGCGGCGGTCACGGTGCAGAGCGCGTTCCGCGCGCGCGCCGCGCGCCGCGAGGCGGCGGCGGCGGCGGCGGATCGCCGCGGGGTTCAGCCGGGATCGAAGGATGATGACCCCTCGATCGTCGCGTCGCTCGTGGAAGGCATCGTCGCGCGCGTCGTCGAGGCGACCGACGGCGCGGAGAGAACGCGCGCGGTGAAAACGCTCGTGCGCGAGAGCCTCGCGCGCGTCGCGGAGGCGCGCGGAGACGACGCCGCCTTCGCGGCATCCGCGAGTGAAAGCGCCACCGCGCATCCGCGGGACGAGTCGCGCGGCTGAGAGTCCTCTCTACGATTCACCTATGATATAGTAGCTACCTACGTCTTATTCGCGCTTTCTTCTCGTCCCCGCCTTTCCGGACGCGTTCGCCTTCGCTCCGGGGTCGCGCGAACCCGACCGCGCGAACCTCGACGCTTTCGGCGCGCGCCACACCGTGACCGCCACGAAGAGCGCCGCCGCGTACCGCGCGGCGAGCGTCGCGGCGGCGACGAATTTCAAGTGCGCGCGCGTCCCCGCCGGGACGCGCCACGCGAGTATCGCCGCGTTCGTCGTCGCGTCCGCGTTTGTCGCGGTGGCCAGACCCCACCCGTCGCGCGGTATCCGGTTCTTGTGGTCGGTGTCGCCGCCGCAGCGCACGAGCACGCGCGGCGGTCGCAGCGACACGGAGACGTAGGGTTCGCCGACCGCGAGTGATTCGCGCGGTCGCGGGTAGCGGTTGTGCAGCGGGTACGCCGCGTGCGCCGCGACTGGTATCCTCGCCGCGCCGCTCGCGGCGTCATCGCCGGAGCCTTCTCGCGGCGGTTTCTGGAAGTGCCGCAGCTCGATGGGCGCCGTCACCGCGACCACCGAGACGTTGCACTCGGACGCGGGCTTCTCGCTGATCACGAACCCGTCCTCGAACACCGCGGCGGCGTGGCCCGGGCCCTTGCGCCGCGCCGCCGCGTCGAGCTCGAAGCGGTCCGCGTACAGATGCGGGTCGAGCTCGGTGACGAACGCGGCGTGGCACTTGGCGTACGACGCGACCCGGAACAGGCGCGAGGGCAACGAAGCCTCCAGCTCCACGGAAACGACGCGGTGGAACCCTGAGCCGGTCAGCGCGTGCGTCAGCAGCGTCACCTGCGCGTCCGTCCGCGAGGCGTCGGGCGCGCTTTCGCCGCCGAACAACGATCGGGGGGGCACGCCGAAGTGCGCGGCCGCGGCTTCCTTGGGGTCCACCGCGGGTCGCGGCGCGCGGAGAATGGGGAGCGCGTCCGCACGGTGCGTCGCGAGGCAGGCAAGTAGCCCCACCAGTGCGACCCGCGCGAATCCCGCGGGGCGTCCCATGCCAGCGCCAGCGCCGCGCGCGGACGAGTATTTGAAGAAGAGGCGAGGTCGTTCCTCCCGAAACTCTCGCATGGTCATCAAAAAGTTTCTCGAGGCCCGAATCGCGGCTCGTGGCCGCGGTCGGCGGTGGAGGCGCGCCACAACGGAACCGCGCGTCCGCGTCGCTCGACGCGAGCCTTTCGCTCCGCACCTCGCGCGAGCCCCCGAGTACCCTCGCGCACGCGAGTGTCCCACGCCGCCTTCCTGCTGCGAAGGCAGAAGACTCGGCACCGGCGACGACGTCATCCCCAGGTTTCCGCGTCTCGCCCCTCTCGCGGAAAGACACGCCGACCCGATGTCCGCCGTCGCCTCCCCCGCGTGGCGCGCCGCGGTGCTTTCGGCGATCAAGAAGAACGACAAGCACATGCCTTACGCGAAGTACTTCCAGCTCGCCACGGTGAAGCCGAACGGCAAGCCCGCGAACCGCACGGTGGTGTACCGCGGCTTCCTCGGCGAGACCGCCAAGGTGACGGTGGTGACGGATCTGCGCTCGAACAAAGTCGAGGAGCTCGCGCGAAACGCCGCCGGCGAGTTCGCGTGGTACTTCCCCGAGAGCCGCGAACAGTTCCGCATCGCGGGCGATCTGACCGTGGTCACCAAGGACTCGCCTTCGATGCAGAAGGAGCGCCTCGAAGCGTGGAGTCGGATGTCCCCGAACGGCCGCGCGCAGTTCCTCTGGCCGGAGCCGGGGTTCCCGCAGCTCGACGAAAACCAGCCGCGAGCGGAGAAGAGCCACAAGCAGACGTTCGAGGTGGACGAGGCGGCTGTGCGCGACGCGCGCAACGCCGCCGAGAACTTCTGCCTGGTGGTCATGGACGTGGACGAAGTGGACCACCTATCGCTCAGGAGCAACAGGAGGTACGTGCACGTCAGGGACGAAAACGGCGAGTGGGCGGTCACGGAGGTGAACCCGTAATGGGGTCGGGGGGAAACGCGGCGAGGACGAACGCGAAGGTGTGGAGGTTTTCCGCGAAACACGCTCGTGACGAGAGGAGAAACGCTCTCGCCTCCTGCGTCTCGCTCGCTCGAATCGAAAAAAAAAAAGTCGGCGCGCACTCTGAGCGATGTGAAAAGCCACCTTTAGATGACGTGTCGACGTTTCCTCCGAGCTCTCTGAACCTGTTCTTATCCGGGCGTCGCGCGGCTCGCCGCGTCATTCGTCGCCGGCGCTTGATGCTGAAAAAGCTCACGTCGCGTCCGTCCGCAATCGCCAACGTGGTCCGGTCCCTGCTCACTCCTCACGCCGCGCACACACGCGCCTCCACACGTCTCGCCGCGCCGATGACTTCCACGATGACTTCTGCTGCGACGCCCGCGTCGCGTTTCGCGACAGCCCCCGCGCGACCGACGTCCCGCCGCAGCGTCGCCGCCGCGCGCCGCTCGACGCGCACGTTCGCCGCGAGCGGCGGCTCGTTCCCTGCCGGGGACATGCAGCCGCACGCTGAGCTGGCTGTCTCCTCCAGTCCGGTCACCGAGGACGCCGCGAACGCCGCGGCCGCCGACATGGTGGTGTTTTCGGTGTGCGAGGAGGACTGCGCGAAGCTCGCCGCCGACGACGCGGTTTTCGAGGGTATCGCGCCCGGCCTCGGCGCGCTCGTCAAGGAGCTGGTGGACGAGAAGGAGTTTAAGGGCAAGGCAGGAAGCACGGCGTTCACGCGCGTCCCCAAATCCACGGGCCTGCCGTTCAGGCACGTCGGCCTGGTCGGCGTGGGCGACCCGGCGAAGACGGCGACGTCGCCCGAGGTGTGGATCGGCTTCGGCCGGGAGGCGGCCAAGGCGGCGAGTGAGGCGAAGTGCGCGTCGCTGTACCTGCGCAAGTACTGGATGGGAGACATTGCGGAGACGTTTCAGAGCAAGGCTGCCTCCATCGTGCTGGGCGCGCACCTCGGGTCGTCCGCCGACGTCAGGTTCAAGTCCGAGCCGGAGCCGCGGAGTCTGAAAACCGTGACGGTGTCGTCCCCCGCGGACGCCGACGCGGCGAGCGTCGCCGCCGCGCTGGCGGAGGGCGCCGCGACCGCCGCCGGCGTGACGCTCACCAAGCAGCTCGTGGCCGCGCCCCCCAACGTGGTCACGCCGACGGCGCTGGCGGAGACCGCTGCGGCGATCGCGGCGGCGTTCCCGGAGACCATGTCGGTGAAGATCCTCGAGGAGGCGGAGTGCCGCGCGATGGGCATGGGCGCCTTCCTCGGGGTCTCGGAGGCGTCGGACGAGCCTCCGAAGTTCATCCACCTGACCTACACGCCTTCGGGCGCGAAGGACGCGTCGGAGCTCAAGAAGGTGGCCGTGGTGGGCAAGGGCCTGACGTTCGACTCGGGCGGGTACAACATCAAGGCGGGCGCGGGCAGCATGATCGAGATGATGAAGTTCGACATGGGCGGCGCCGGCGCGACGCTCGGCGCGGCGCGCGTGGTCGCCGAGGCCGCGCCCGCGGGCGTGCAGGCGCACTTCATCGTGGCTTCGTGCGAGAACATGATCGGGTCGCGCGGTTTGCGGCCCGGGGACATCCTCACGGCGTCCAACGGCAAGACCATCGAGGTGAACAACACCGACGCCGAGGGGCGCCTGACGCTGGCGGATGCCATCGTGTACGCCGAGAAGACGGCGGGCGCCGACGTCGTCGTCGACGTCGCGACACTCACCGGCGCGATCATCGTCGGGCTGGGCCCTGAGGTGGCCGGCATGTTCACGCCGGACGACGACCTGGCGAAGTCTCTGGAAACAGCGGCGGGGAGCGCGGGCGAGCCCTTCTGGCGCATGCCCGTGCGCGAGTCGTACTGGAAGGCGTGCGGGATGGAGAGCGACTACGCCGACATGAAGAACACGGGCTCGCGGGGCGGGGGCGCCATCACGGCGGCGCTGTTCCTGCAGAAGTACGTCGAGAAGGACACCACGCGATGGGCGCACCTCGACATCGCCGGCCCGGTGTGGGACGACAAGAAGGGCGGCGCCACCGGGTTCGGCGCGGCGACGCTCGCGAAGTGGATCGCGGGGCAGGGAAGCGCGTGATCCGCGAAAGCCTCCGTCGCTCCCTTCTACTCGCGCGACGCTCGACGTGATTTACGAAAGTAGTCTACGCTAACCCCGCGAGGATGATCCCGGCGAAGAACGCCTTCTCCGCGGTCGGAGTGTCGCACGCGGGCAACACCCGCTTGACGAACTTCCAAAACCTCTGCTCCGCCTCCTTGACCTTGTCGTCCACCACCTCGTCGGAGACTTTGAATTCACGCCACTCCTTCGGCACGCGCGGCTTGATGTAGCCCTCGTACGCCTCTCTGCCCAGACTCTCGGGCAGCACGCCCGCCTTGGTCAGGATGAACATGCTCCCCAGGAACAGCAACACGGGGGAGAAGAAGTTCTTCAGGAACAGCTTCACGCCGTAAAACCACGTGAAACCGTACAGGAAACACACCCCGAGATCCGACGGCGACGACGAACCGTCTTTTTCCGATCCGGCTCGCGCCGGTCTCGGGGCCGCACACGCGGGGACGACGGAGGCGGCGAGCGCGAGGGACACGAGCCCGAGGGTCCGAGAAGGGCGGTGAGGGTCATCGCCCCCACCCTCGTCGTCGCCCCCGCCGCCGCCGCCGCCATTGCCGCCCGTGACGTTCCCACCCCCGCCGTCTCCAGCCCCGAGGACGGGGACGTTTCGAACGCGGTTCGACGCCGCGAGATCCGAGCCGCGAACGGCCGCGCGTGCGTCCGTTCGGGCGCCAGGCACCGCGGCGCGGCGCGAGAAACGCGCGGGAGACCCCTTCCGCGGAGCGGAGGAGGTCCCGGGTAGGACGCGTCCGATTGCGACGACGTCCATGCAGCCAGCCGCGCGGATCGTTCTGGTGGGGGTGCCAACAGACGTGTGGAATATCGCTGAACGCCGAAAGAAAAAAAAAGATCTTCCGAACTGGGGTGCCGTCGACGGGTGGAGGCGATTTGTGACGAAATCCGCTCACACACTCGCGCGCGCACGACACGCCTTCCGGCGCCCGTCGTCGCCTGCGACAGCGCCAGTCGCGCGCGCGTCCCGTTTCGCGTCCCGCCCCAGCCTTGGCGCGTCCGCGCGAAGCCACGGCCGCGATGGGCGTTTCCCCGAAAGCCGCCCCGAAAAAGGAAAAAGGACAAACCCTCGCGATGGGCTTCGAAGGCAGCGCGAACAAAGTCGCCGTGGGCATCGTGCGTTCGGACGGAGTGATCCTGAGTAACCCCCGCAAGACTTACATCACCCCCCCCGGCACAGGTTTTCTACCGCGTGAAACAGCCGAGCACCACCGCGCGGTGGTGCTGGGCATCGTGCGGGACGCCCTCGCCGAAGCTGGCGTAGAGCCGGGCGATTTGGATTGCCTGTGCTACACGAAGGGCCCCGGGATGGGCGCGCCGCTGGTCTCCGTCGCGGTGGTGGTCCGCATGCTCTCGCAGATCTGGCGCGTCCCGATCGTGGCAGTGAACCATTGCGTGGGCCACATCGAGATGGGGCGCGTCGTCTGCGGCGCGGTCGACCCCGTGGTGCTCTACGTGTCCGGCGGGAACACACAGGTGATCGCGTACAACGAGAGGCGGTACCGAATCTTCGGCGAGACCATCGACATCGCGGTGGGGAACTGCCTTGACCGGTTCGCGCGGGAGATCGGGCTGAGCAACGACCCCAGTCCGGGGTACAACATCGAGCAGCTGGCGAAGAAAGGCGGCGATACGTACGTCGAGATGCCGTACACCGTGAAGGGCATGGACGTGTCTCTTTCCGGCATCCTCACCTTCGCGCAGACGGAGGCGCGGGAGAAAATCGCGTCGGGCGAGTACACGGCGGCGGACCTGTGCTTCTCGCTGCAGGAGACCATCTTCGCGATGCTGGTGGAGATCACCGAGCGCACCATGGCGCACTGCTCCTCGAACGACGTGCTCATCGTGGGCGGCGTCGGGTGCAACGTGCGCCTGCAGGAGATGATGGAGCAGATGGTCGCGCAGCGGGGCGGGCGGCTGTACGGGATGGACGAGCGCTACTGCATCGACAACGGCGCCATGATCGCGTACGCGGGGCTCCTGGCGTTCCTCGAGGGGCAGGTCACGCCCATGGAGGACACCACGTGCACGCAGAGGTACAGGACGGATGACGTGCTGGTTACCTGGAGGAAGGACAAGTAGCCTGACGCGGAAGTGGCCCGAGGTGAGGTCGGGAGGTGGAGCCGTGTCGACGAAAGTGGCCCGAGATGGGGTCGGGGAGCCGTGTCGAAGGCGCGACAGCAGCACGCGCCACCCTAGCTCGCGCGGACACCGAAAAGTAACAACGAGGCCGACTCTGCGACTGGCCGAAACTTCAAAGCACGAACCAAAAA
>MDSV01005224.1_pt1 | contig 10524 bp, 10 predicted proteins | sample 810851 | NCBI WGS metagenome assembly MDSV01 (sample SAMN05326640, study PRJNA326480) | marine metagenome | isolation source: seawater | place: Atlantic Ocean: North East | collected 2012
ATCATCACATCCCCCCGTCGATGAAGGGTCTTCATTATTATTTCCACTGCTACCAGAACTAGAACTAGAACTAGAACTAGAATCATTTTGACTATCGCTGCTAGCCTGAGCCGTTTTATCGGCATCCATTTCATTTCCATAAGAAGACCATGCCTGTCCCTTGTATATTTTATATGTAGCAGTTGGTTGAACCTGAGTTTTGAATGTTGCGTCGTTTGTCCATTGAATAGCAGGCCAAACAACATTGGGTCTTGGATTATCAACGGTTTGAATATTCGGTATGACTATGTTTAATATATAGTAGCCAATATCTGTTAATTTACGTTTGTTCCTTTCAGTAGTTACTCCTAATTTCTCGCCTCCGGTATTTTCAATACATAAATCACTATATTTTTCTATTGTATTTGTGTATGGATAACCACCTTTATCGAAATATTGAGCTACAATTTTGTCTATAAATTGGTTCAATGTTTCACCATAATAGGGAGGTAATGGTTTAATATCAAGAATGTCTTCTTTTGTAATCGGATTTATAACATGTCTTGGATATGTTCGTGCGCCTTCACGGATAACATTTGCATTGGCAAAATAGCAACCAATGATATATCCAAAGAAGCACACTAATGTTATATACAGAATAGTTAAATATATCGTCTTCGTTTCCATACTATATTATAATAACATAAAAACACGGACATATTGTTAGAATAAGAATGGAATCAACAATTATAGCAAACAAATATCGTATAGTATCCAAGATTGGCTCGGGACAATTTGGAACGGTATTTCACGGTAAATATATAAAAAAAGACGAGTGTGTGGCGATTAAAACTGAACATAAAGATTGTGAGTTACAAACGCTGAAACATGAGGCAAATATATTGAATTATCTATATGCAAAGGGGTCAACTAGCACACCCAGTGTTTACTGGTATGGTATTTATAAGACACATTTTATATTAATAATGCCGTTGTATGAAATGTCGTTGGAAGACATGATACAAAATCGTGAAGTATCCAAGATACAGATTATGAAAATAGGGTCTAAAATGATAGATATACTAGAAACTATTCATAGATTAGGCATATTACATCGAGATCTTAAACCACAAAATTTCATGATGCGAAATGATGAGCTATATTTGATAGATTTTGGTTTATCTACGGTATATATGGACGATAAATATAATATATGCCCCAAAAGACCAGACAGTTTGGAAATACTGGGCACGCCTAAATTTGTGAGTATTCGTATACATGAGGGTGAAGACCCATCTAGAAGTGATGATTGTATATCTGCAATATACATTTTACAGTATTTATTACAAGATGGACATGTTCATTGGGAGAATGTCCAAGAAGAACAAACTAAAAATGAATATAGCGAAAATCACATTTTATACTATAAAAATGCAATTCGAAAACAAATAAAAAAACAACATCTGAATGAGATAGACATAACTACATGTTGTGGTATGATTCTTGAATATTTATACGAGAACACGTTTTACGAACAGCCAAAATATCAATGGATACGTTCAGTGTTACATACCTAGCTCGTCTTTTTTTCAATACGATTGAACATATCTGGGTTGTAAACAAGATTTCCGGTAGGTTTATATTGATTAATAGAGGTATATTGCTTCTGGGGCTTATCAGATGTTTCGCCCGTATTTAATATTTGTGCATTTGGGTCGGTTGAATTATTTATTTCAGTCGCATCATTTTTTCTCGATACGACTTGTCCCGATTCGTCTACAGATACACCCGTTTTTTTTCGATATTCATCTCGAACATACGTAGGTATCCAATTTGCCCAAGAAACAAATAACGTGTTTGGGTGAACATATCGTATATGAAATTTATTTGCTTCCAATTTTGCTACAATATATGCGATACATTCCGCTTTATCGTAAACAGGTTCTCCAAATATATATTCGGGAATTGTAAACCATATATGTTTTTCATTGATTTTGTTTCTACCAGTTAATGTAATACGTTTGTGAATCCTGTTTAAAATTTTATTAAATATAGATACTTGACGTAAATCACGCTTTTGCTTTTTATCATAAAGGTCGTCGATATTAATGTTATCAACATTATCACTGTCCGATGTGAATAAAAATGAAGACATATTCTAATATAATGGAACTATAAAAAAGTATAAATAAATGCGCACCTACATATATTATGGATAATAGTGAAAAAACTGAGAATATAAATAATACTGATAACGAAAATAATAATCAAGAAGAATCACCAACAATAAAACATCTGGTGATAGCAGGTGGTGGTGCATACGGATTTGCGGCGTATGGAGCATTGAAAGAAACATGCAAACAAGGGTTTTGGGATATAAAAAATATAGAAAACATTCACTGCACCTCTATTGGTGGAGTCGTCGCAGTAATGATATTATTGGGATATGATTGGGAAACATTAGATGATTATTTAATTAAACGTCCATGGCATGAAGTAGTAAAATATGATATTCACACGTTATTGAATTGTTATCATAATTGTGGTATTTTCGATAATAAAATATTCGATTCGGTATTTAAACCATTGTTTAAAGGAAAGGATATAGAAATGGATATAACATTAGAGGAGTTTTACAAAAAAACCAATGTGAATATATGTTTTTATACATGCGAAATAAATAGTTTTAAATTACATTGTGTATCACACAAGACATATCCTAATTGGAGAGTGATTGATGCTGTATATACATCATCCAGTCTTCCTATATTTTTTAAACCTCTTTGTATAGAGAATGAAACATTCATCGACGGAGGAATATTAGTAAACTATCCGTTAAGAGAATGTTTAAATACTCCTGATATAAACCCTTTGGAAATATTAGGTATTAATAAAGTAATACCAAATACAAACGAAGATATGATTACCGAAGAATCTACTTTACTCGATTATTCAACCCATATATTTAATAAATTGTTAGAATCCACTTTATACGACACGAAATTAGACCAATTAGAAGGAAAGATTACGGACAAAATACAAAATCAAGTGAATATATTATCAGAGCCAATCACAACGACAAATTTATATGATTTTACATATTCTGAAAATATGAGAAAAAATACAATAGAGGTGGGTGTAAAAGAAGCAAAAGCCTTTTTGGATATGCGATTATTGTAAAACGTCTTCAACATATTTAACCAAATTATCATAGGTTATCTTAGCATCATAATTAATTCGTTGGTCACCCTTTACTAATATAACAGTTGGGTAACCATCTACCCCATATTCTTGAATGAGAGGATTTTCTCCTTCAGAACAATCGACACCGAGAGGCATAATATTATAAGTTCCTATTTGTTTGTTATTGAATTGCTTGTGAAATTTGTCCCATTCGGGCTTTGCACTTTTACAATGAGGACACCAATCTGCGTAAAAAAAATACATTTTTGTTTCACTTGTTCGAGTGTTATCGTTTGATATATCGGATGCATTCAAATTTTCAACGGTTGGTTTTATATACCAATTGTAAGCCATATATGAAGCGAGAGTGAATATAATCACTACAAATAGAACGACCAAATGTGTTTGAAACGGTTTCACGTAATCGGTATATAATGTGGTTACGATATCAGTGGACATATTATAATGTATCGAAATATTTTTATTATGTAAAAGTAACGTAAATTTAGAAATACGTGAACTGAAAATTTATCGTGGTAATATAACATGTCTAAAACACGGAATAATAGAAAAGGAAAGAATAATTATACACGTAAACAATATCAATCAAACGATGGAATGCTGACAAGTGTATGGGGGCCAGGTGCATGGCATTTTCTACATACAATTAGTTTTAATTATCCCGTAAAACCTACATGCGACGAGAAGCGCCACTATAGAGAATATGTATTGAATTTAATACATGTATTACCCTGTGGTAAATGTCGTGAAAATTTATGCAAAAATTTTAAACGTCATCCCCTGATGTATAAACACATGAAGAGTCGTGCGACGTTCTCTAGATATATATACAAATTGCACGAAATTATTAATGAAATGTTAGGGAAAAAATCAGGACTTAGTTATACTGAAGTTCGGGACCGATATGAAAGTTTTCGTTCACGTTGCAGAACAACTCCAAAAGCAAAACGTCATGTAGAGAAGGGTTGCATTGAACCTGTATATGGGAAAAAGGCAAAATGTGTATTAAAAATTGTTCCTGAAACAAAAAAATGTGAAACATTTCAGATAGAAGAAAAATGTAAAAATAAATTTGACTAATATATTCTTTGTTTGTATGACGGGCGAAATGTCTAGTTTTTTATAACAAAGAATATATATAATGAATTCTTTAAATCCGACATTAGTGAATGATGATGCATTAACATATAATTTAGAAGATTCTACCCCGAAAATGGTTGAGACAGTGGATATCGATGAACCAAAAACAACCGCTCCATCTGTCGCACCAGCTACAACTAATAATAAACCACCATCATCTAGATTAAAGAAAAAGGATATACCATTTTGGACAGAAGACCCGAATATTCTCGTAAAACCTGCTTATATTATGGAATTTTTTCCCGTAAATGATATGACCTTCAATCAAAGTATGAATGCAATTACACGAACCGTAGTCGTGTTGACTATAATTACGTATTTATTTACTCACAATGCTCGCATAGTTAGTATAGCAGTATTGACTATTTTAGCTATTTTTCTTTTACATTATGCAAAGTCAAAAGAACAATGTAAGAGAAAGTCAAAGAACCTCGAGGGTTTTAGCAATGATAAATATGTATTGAATGATATCGATAGACGTTCAAGATTTTATGATTATCAAGGTCCACTTGTAGATGTAGAGGGCGATTTTGACACAACATTTGATAAATCTACCCCCGACAACCCATTGTCGAATGTATTGATAAGTGATTATGATTATAATCCTAATAAAAAACCTGCACCACCCTCTTTTACCAAAGATGGTAATGGTGTGATTGTGCAAAATACAAAAGATATGGTGCAGGATTTAAATCCAGGGCAACCTAACATAGAAAAAAAATTATATAATGATATCAATACAAATATGGAACTTGAACAATCATTACGTCAATTTTATAGCACAGCAAATACAACTATACCAAATAATCAGGCGGGTTTTGCGGAATTTTGTTATGGTAATATGATATCCGGAAAAGAAGAAAATAAAATAGCATTAACTCGTGAGAATCCACGCCATATAATGCGATAAGATAAATAACGTATACGCCCCCCATACAAAATATATATGAATTATATAAAAGAATATGTCCGCTAGTAATTACAAATTCAATAACCAGGACCGTATTGAGGATGATTCCGGAACTTTAACACAAACTACACTTCAAAACGACCGATATGCGAGTTATACTACCACCAACTATTTTAGCGATAATAGTCACGAGGAACAAATACAGTTTGCTACCTCTCAACCTGCAATCGTTCCTGTTGGAGTAATCGGAGGTGGTGTCGGAGGTAATAATGTTGAAGGCGAAACACTTCTACTTTTAAAAACAGAGCAGGAGCGCGCTTTAGGACGTTTGAACTTAATGGAGCGCCAATTTCTTACTGTCCCGTATTTAGGAAGAGGTGCTGGTGATCCTACCTTGGAATTACAGTTACGCGAAGGTGAACCAATGAGTGAAAAGAAGAGCGTATCCACTGTGACTGCACAAACTTTTATGGGACATACACTACATCCTTCAAGCAAAGATATGGAAGAGAAAAGTGGAGTTCGCATCGAAGAGAGTGCTATGAAAGGCTGGGTGCGCGGAGGAGCTGATACACGCGCACCTATCGATGGTGATTTATCTAAAAATGGACGTCCCTCTGGAGGTGCGTTTTAATTTGGTGTAAGGATAGAAACAATTTAAACATTTACGTTGAAATTGTTTATTCATGTCTAACACTTCTATTTACAATACAAATATTTCACAGATTCAATATACAAATGATATTGAATATAGGGACTGTTTACGTAAAGTATTTCATATGAACTCTATGGAAAATAATGAATTTGATATTGACCCTGTAACCCATGACGAAAATAATTATGATTCTGATTCTGCTACAAAAGCAATGGATTTTATATATAATATAACCAAGGAACATGTAGCATTTCAAACACTATATGATATTGCTGCATCAAAAATGCTTTCTATAGACCGTGAAATCGGTTTAGCCGTATTGTTTTCATACGATTATATGTCTTTATTTCACGATTGTATAGTATCTTATATTCAAACTCCCGAAGGGTTCGACGAAAAGAATGCATCTTATTGTGCACTGCACTTGAAAATACGGTAAAGCGTTTAGTGAGTTTTTATATACATATAATATAAAAATGGCTTCCACTAGAAATAAAAATACACCTGGTGATTACCAGGCGCAACAGAAATCTTATATTCAACAGGTTGACTATTGCACAAATAAGGAATATGCTATAGCAACTCCTACATTATTGGCTGGAAATGGTTTGATTCAAGGCCATTTACCAGATACCGAATTAGCCAAGAATCCTAACGATATTGAATCCTTTTTATTTGGAATCGGGTCTACTAATTTAGTAAATCCTCAAACACCAGTAACTCCCGAGTTAAAGAAACACGAATCTCTTTCGATTGTTGACCGTAAGGTTCCATTAATAATGCCCAAAGATTTAATATTAGAAGCAGATCAACGTCCATTTCCCGTTCCCAATTGAGTTTTTTTTTGCATTTGATTGAAGATACTTATATTGTATAATTATGTTTAAAGGATATTTTGATGTTCAAAAGAATGGCGTGTCTCCGTTTCAAAATTTCTTATGCTATCTAGGCGGTTCTGCAATACAAACTGTCGGTGATAATCCGGTTACCGCTTATCGTCAACTAGTTCAACAATATGCTAAGACAGCTACTGGCGAAATTGTAAGTCCTGAAGTGGCTACTAAGGAAGCAAATGCAGTGTTTAAAAAGAATCCAGTAGGTGCATCATTGTCCGGATTAACTCCGCGTATGATTGGTGTCTTGTTAAAACGAGTTCCGAAATTTGGTATATTATTGGGATACACTACCATTACAGGATCATCGGGAGAACCCGGATTCGCAGCGGCTACTACAGCATCCATATTGTCCGCCCCTTTTATTAATCCCGTTCGTATGGTTGAAAAACAACAGCGTTCAAACTTTAGAACGACCGGAAAAGAGACCTCTGTTGTAGATATTCTAAAAGAATCACGTCAACAAAATTATAAACCCTTGTTTCGCGGAACTGTTCCGCTAATGGGACACTCTTTTGTGAGTGCAATTTTGGGATTGGTTGGACAACCTCAATTGCAAAAATATATACAAACCGAATTAGGAGCAAAATCGAGCTTGGGACAATCGGCTACAAATTTAGTCGCATCGTCAGTAGTAAGTCCAATTTATGTGGTTGCTACGAATCCATTATCTAGGTTAGAGGTTATTATGCAAACAGCTTCTATTTCAGGAAAGCGTATAGGAGTTACCGAAGCATGCAAAGAATTAGCAACCGACATGTCCAAATTTGGTATGAAAGGAGTTTTTCGCGGACAAGGCTTGGGAATGGCGAAAGCAATCGTATCTTTGACGTTATTCCATGAAGGCCGTATGTTTTTGGCGGACAAAATGAAGTTATATAATCAATCGGGTGAAAAATAAATAGCGTATTGTATTTGATAAGTTTACTATCAAATATAATTTATCAGATTTTGTTTGAATATTTACTTACTTTGCTTAGAGTAAATACTTGAACCAATCCCATGATATCCAACGCGAATATCTACATTACGTCCACGACTCTTTTCTCTTTCAAAATATCGTATCGAATTGCATAATTTATTATAAGCTGGTGCATTATTTGATGCTAGAACATTAGTTAAATCAGAACATATTAGATTTTGTTCTGTATATGTGAATTTACTGTTATATATTTTGGACATAATGCTTTCAGGGTGCAATGTTTCGCATGTTAAATTATTTATCATCATATAATCATATTGTTTCATCAATACGTTATATAATGGTTTACCATCATATGGAATCATGGTTACACCCTTGCAACAATTCACCAAATCCTTTGCTTTTATTAATCTACTTTTATATACTACCTTATGTTCCTGACTAATTATTGTTTTTTTTGAAGGGATATTACGTTCAAATGCATCTTTGCTAATGGAAACAATTTCTGCATGATTCGGTATCGTTTTAGTGATAGCCACAATCTGTTTCCCACGAATCGTATGAACATTCGGTATTATCTTTTCAATATCGATATTACCTTGGTCGGTGGAAACAGGTGTGCCTTTTGGGAAACAAATCGGAACGGGCGAAGGAGGAGGGTTATACTCACCACTAACACTATCAATAATATAACTGAAATAACGATGATTACCCGTATCACCAATTGTTTTTACACTTGTTATTGGAGTATTAATATTACCGTAATCTTCGTATACTTGGTATTGAGTTACAGTCGCCTTTACGAATTTCATGAACCAATTGAAATTCCCTTCTGTAAGTTGTAAAATAATAGAATCATTAATATCATCTAGAGGTAAATAAATACCTTCATCTGATTCCAGAACTGATAATTTGAAGCGCTCAACTGTAGGTAAAATGGGAATTGTGGTGTATGTGTTTAATATACGAACATACTGCTTGGTAATTGGTGTTGATTCGCCCAAAAGGGTTTTTGTATCAATTAATAATTTATTACCAGTTATAAGTGTAGCATTATCGGTTAATAAGGCTTTTATAAATTTGATTCGCATTGTTCGATTCTCAGCTGGAGTTCCACTTGTTAATACTTCAAGACCATAAGTTGGAACAATAATTGTATTATTTGGTCCGACCGTCAATACCGGTTCGGGAACATCTGAAAAAGGAATAACAGGATACATAATGGTAGCATTTCCATAACCAATACTATTAACTGCTCTTAATTTAATTTCATATGTTTTGCCGTTTGTTAATCCTGTAATAATTAATGGGCTATTTGCGGAAACCGGATTCCGAGTTGACCATGTGCTACCGTTATTGACTGAATATTGATAATTTGTAATTGTTGCTCCATTGTCTGCGCCGGCAGTAAATGCAATCGAAGCTTGTTTGTCGTCTGCTGTAACACTGATTATAGAAGGAGGGTCGGGATATGTCGCAGGTGTAACGGATATCAGATTCGATTCGGGACTGTTTCCATTAATGTTAGTAGCGCGTAAGCGAACCTGATAAGTTTGACCATTTACTATGTTTTGACCATTTGCTAGTTTAGTAATTTCAATTGTAGTATTAGTTGATACGGGATCACGTGTTATCCAGGTTGATGCATTATCAAGAGTATACTGGTAATTAAGGATAGTAAATCCATTATTTGAACCAGGAGTAAATACAACAGAAATTTTTTGGTCACTTGGAGTAGCAGATGTAATTGATGGAGGTCCAGGAACCGATTCGGGTCTACCCTCTGCCGATTCCGACGCAGGACTAATACCAATCTCATTAATCGCTTTTACTGCAATTTGATAGAGTTGACCATTTATAAGATTGGGAATTATTAAAGGACTATCTGTTGATGCTGGGTCTCTAGTTGTCCAATCTCCACTATCAATCTTGTATTGATAATTCGTAATCGCCGAACCATTATCTTCTCCTGCGGTAATCGAAACAGCTAATGATTCATAACCGGGGTTTACTACGATTGTTGGTGCATCGGGCGACGACGGAAGCGTAACGGTTTGTGTTACTGAACCGCTTCCCATTCCAGCATCATTTACAGCATACAATATTATGTTATATTCCTGACCATTGGTGAGTCCAGTAATTTCGAGTGGACTTGTGGTTGATGCAGGATTCCGTGCAGACGGTGTACTTCCATTTGTAGAATATTTATAATTTGTAATGGGCAAATTATTCGAATTTCCTGCCGTAAATACAATCGTAACTTTCCCATTAGAAGCAGTTGCGCTATCAATAATGGGTGCATCTGGTTCCTTGGCTATGGTAACCGATTTCGCGGTGGATTCGGAACTCCAACCCTTTTCATTATACGATTTTAATTTAATCTGATACGTTTGGTCAAACGTTAGTCCTGTTAACGTGAGGGGACTTGCAACAGACGCAGGATTAAGAATTGTCCAATCTCCACTATCAAGCTTGTATTGATAATTGGTTATGCTTCGACCATTATTTGAATTATTAGTGATTGTGATTATTGCAGAAAGATTTCCCGAAACAACACTAATGCTTGGCGCGTCAGGAACTGTAGCAGGAATTACTGTAACTGCACTGGAGCTAGTGGGGTCGGGTCCATATTCTCTAACAGTCCGAATTTTTACTGTATAAGCGGTACCGTTAATTAAATCATTACTACCATCTTTATTGATGGTAATCGGTGATGTAGTGTCTATTGGGTCAATAGCAAACCAATTTACAAATGAACTGTTCTCAAATGAATATTGATAATTTACAACAGCTGATCCCCAATCTTGACCGGGATTAAAAT
>MDSV01133705.1_pt1 | contig 10524 bp, 7 predicted proteins | sample 810851 | NCBI WGS metagenome assembly MDSV01 (sample SAMN05326640, study PRJNA326480) | marine metagenome | isolation source: seawater | place: Atlantic Ocean: North East | collected 2012
AGAAGCCGAACCGGATTCTTGGTTGGTCAGTGAAAAATTTAGTATCCAATACAAGGGAGGAAAATGTGCCTTGTGGGGTTTTCCTTATGCCAGTACACCAATTCTCTTTGACGACTTAACCATTCTTTCTCAGTAAAAATAATTTTATCTTCTGATATAAAAGTGCGTACTACCTGAAGAGAATATTTGTAGTATTTTAAAAAAGAAAGAGAATGGAATTTGTATGAAATTCATTCGCAAAGATTTTTGGACTTTTGGAATCTTTTACTTTGCGTTGCTAGAATGCAGCTTTGCAAAAGAAGGAAAGAACGAAGCTTTATTTAATGAAGTATTACCCTTGTTGGAGGAGTACTGTTATGACTGTCATGGTGATGGTGCTCAAAAAGGTGGTTTTGCTATGGACGAGTTAATTTCGCTTGGAAAGTTCGAAGAGCATCATGAAGCGTGGGATAGAGTCTGGAAGAACGCCTACAATCGAAATATGCCACCTGCCAATGTAGATCAGCCACAGGATCGTGAGATTTCCAAAATTTTATCGTGGATAGAGAAAGAATCCTTTCAATACAACCCAGGTCAGATCGATCCTGGGCATGTGGTTTTAAGAAGGCTTAATCGTACGGAATACGAAAATACGATTAAAGATCTTTTTCAGGTTACAATAGATTCGAAAAATTATTTTCCAGCAGATGATACGGGGTATGGTTTTGATACGATTGGAGAAGTACTGACTCTTTCACCACTACTTATGGAAAAGTATATGGGAATGGCTGAAATCGTTATGGAAAAGATTCTTGGACCCATAGATGATCAAGGAGAAAATATTCGTTTTATTACAGATGATATTAAGGGGGGCAGAAAGCATGGGGATTTACGTGTATTACCTTCACAGGGTAGTTTTACAATTTCTCATCAGTCGGACATGGGGGGCGAATATGAAGCCAAAGTATGGGCATCAGCAAGTAGAGCTGGAGATGAATTAGCCAAAATGGAAGTGAGCATTAATGGCAGTAAAATTAAAACCTTCTCTATCGATTCGGAATATCCTCAAAAATTAATTTATACCTTTAAATATTATGCTAAAGAAAAATCTTCTAATAAAATTTCACTTTCTTTTATCAATGATTTTTTTGACCCTAAAAATAAAAACCCAAAACTTCGGGATCGGAATTTATATGTAAAGAAAATTGAGATATCGTTTCCTAAAGGGGTAGCCTTCAAATTTAAGGATTCAAGAAGCCACTTGCTGGGTGAATGGGAAACGGAAAAAATTGTTGACGATCATGCAGTGAAAAGTCTTGAGCAATGGATTCCACGTATTTACCGAATGACATTAGAAGAGAAAGAGATGTATAGGCACAAAGCTTTTTATGCTATGATGACAAAAAATGGGTTGTCTGCTGTTGAAGCTTTGCGCCAAACATACAAGGCAGCTCTCGTTTCTCCACGCTTTCTTTTCCGAGAAGAGAGAAAAGAAGAGAAAAAAAGTAATTCGAACTACAGGCAAATTGACGAATTTGCCCTTGCCCACCGTATGTCATATTTTCTTTGGAGCTCCATTCCAGACGATAGTCTTTGGGAATTAGCCAAAAAGGGTAAACTTAGGGAAAATTTTCGTCAGGAATTTAACAGGATGATTTCGGATAAAAAGATCGAAGGTTTTATAAATAACTTTTGCGGACAATGGCTCCAGTTGAGAGATTTGAACCTCGTAAACCCGGATCCAGAACAATTTCCAAGATTTACGGATCAAGTGAGAAAGTCCATGATCCAGGAGACGCAGGAATTTTTCAAATATTTACTTATACAAAACCTACCGATTGATCTTATATTGGGGGCAAATTTTTCGATGATCAATCAAGACCTTGCTCGATATTACAGACTTCGGGGTAAATATGACGAAAAATTCAGGAAGGTTATTTTTAAGGGTAAAGATTTAAAAAAGCGGGGAGGCATACTTACACATGGATCTATCTTAACAATTACTTCTAACCCCACACGAACCTCTCCGGTTAAGCGGGGTAAATGGGTGCTGGATAATTTACTGGCAGCACCGCCTAGGGATCCTCCTCCAGAAGTTACTGAACTGGAAAAACCTCATGAGGAAAGTTATAATAAGCTTACTTTACGACAGCAGATGTCACGACATTCTAAAAATCCAGCCTGTTATTCCTGTCACGCGAGCATGGACAACTTGGGGTATGCTATGGAGAATTTTGATGCAGTTGGAAATTGGAGAACGGAAGAAGGGGGAGAATTCGTAGATGTTTCCGGAAAATTGAGTTCAGGGGAAGAGTTTAATGGTATTGATGAATTACAAACTTTCCTTTTGGAAAATAAGAAGCAATCAATTGTTCGCTGTATTACCCAGAAACTATTTGTATATGGAATAGGACGTGGATTAACTTATAAAGATAGAAAAGCGGTGGATCAGGTAGTTGCTAGCTTTGAAAAGGATCAAGTTAACTTTGCTGACTTGCTTTTTCAAGTTTTTGTAAGTCAACCTTTTCAATTTACCAAATAATGATATTTGAATAATATGTCTTAAATCACTTGTAATCGGTAATATACTTTTATTATGGATCGTAGAATAATTAGTCGTAGATCAACACTTCGGGGTTTGGGAGTATCCTTAGCTTTACCCTTTATGGAATCCTTTGCACGTTCGTCTTCAACGAACATTCCATTACGAATGGGATATGCCTACATTCCCAATGGAGTGATTATGGACGAGTGGCGTCCACGAACCACTGGGGTTTTGGGAGAATTACCAAGTAGCTTAAAACCTCTCCAAGACTATAAGAATGACATTCAGGTTTTAAGTGGATTGGATCATACCAAGGCAAATGCCAATGGCGACGGTGGCGGAGATCATGCAAGAGCCAATGCCACTTTTTTGACTGGTTGTCAGGCGAAAAAGACTGCGGGAAAAGATATTAGGATTGGGATTTCTGTTGATCAAATTGCTGCCGAGGCAATCGGCGGTCAAACTAAATTATCCTCTTTGGAATTAAGTTGTGATGGAGTGAGAAAATCAGGGAAATGCGATTCTGGATACAGTTGTGCTTACCAATACAACCTGTCTTGGAAAACGGAATCAATGCCGATGGTTCCAGAATCCAATCCGCGTTTAGTATTTGAGCGCTTATTTGGAAAATCAAATTCTTCCACTGATCGGAAAAACCAGCGGAAGAGAAAAGAATTAAATAAGAGTATTCTTGACTTTGCTATGGAAGATGCTGGTCGTTTGAGTAGACGACTCGATAAGGCAGATCAAGAAAAATTGAACGAATATTTTACGAGCGTTCGTGAACTTGAAAAGAGAATCGAACGAGACGAGCAACAATCGAAAAATGTACCTGATTTTAAAACTCCAGAGGGTATTCCACAAAATTACAAAGATCATTTGAGGGTTATGTTTGATATGATCGCACTTGCATATCAAAGTGATTCAACTCGCATAAGTTCATTTTTAATGGCACATGATGGTAGCAATCGCAGTTTTCGTGATATTGGTGTTCCCGATGGACACCATTCACTTTCGCATCATAGAAATGATCCAGATAAAATTAAGAAACTGGCCCGTATAGACCAATTTTATTCCGAACAATTTGCTTATTTTTTGAGCAAGCTAGCTTCGATTCGAGAAATGGATGGTAGTCGATTAATTGATCATTGTATGATTATCTTAGGAAGCGGAATTAGCGATGGTAACTTACATCGTCATTCTGACCTGCCAGTACTTTTAGCAGGAGGTAAATCTCATGGGTTGCGAACTGGAAGACATCATGATTTTTCTAAGGGAAGATACGGTAATGAAAATAGTAAATTCTCAAAAGATAGCGTTGGTGTGCCAATGACCAACCTGCACCTTGGTTTGTTAGATAAAATAGGAGTAAGAACGAACCAAATCGGCGATAGTACAGGAAAAATTTTAAATATATAACTAAAATCAAAAAAATATAATAAATATTTTCTATTTTTCTATTTTTCTATTTCACTCATGCAAAGGTCGTAGAAAACCTTGCATATATTTAAGTTTTATAGAAGATGTTATCGTTTGTGTTTAGCATCAATCGAGTTTTTTTTCTTTCATTGGGAGGCGTTTGTTTTTTAATAATACCCTTCTTTTGGCTTGCCCTAATGTTTGACTATAAAGCGTTGGAAAACTTTATGATCAAATTTTCTGAAAGCAATTTCGTTGGTTATCCAATACCGGAGTTATTTGGTGCGGGTGAAGCTGATTCAGTCGTAAGTCAAGTTTTTCGGATGAAAATATTTTTATCTTTGGCTCTACTTGCCTACTCACTCTTTTTTATAAGCCTATATTCGATCGAAGAGAACTCCAGGCGACTAAAATTTCTTTTTCGGGGTATTTCAATACCGCTATTTTTATTGATCGTAGCTTTTTGGTTAAAATTTGTAGGTGAAGATCATATTGTTGTTAAAAGTGAAAAAAATGAATTATTTTTCGCAACAACGGTTTCACTTGTTTTTTCAATTCTTCTTTTTGCTTATTCACTTCGTTCTCAAAAGAAGAAACGTAGCATGGTTGCAGGTAAACGGAGTAAGGGTGTTTCCGCTCCATCTGTTGAGCAACCTTCGAAACCAAATGAGGAAACCCAAGAGGATTTGACTGGTGCAAAAGAACTTACTCCCATTCCTGCTATTGAGACTGAATTACCTGAACAGAAGTCTGCAGATGAATCCTCAAATGATCTTCCTCCAGAATCAGACTTAGCTCCACCCGAAAATAATTTAGATCCCGATGGAATTCCTCTGAATGAAGAAGTTGGAGAAGAATTAAAAGACACGAAAGAATCTGCTCAGGAAACTGCTGTTATTGACACGGTGTCAGAAAATTCTGCTACTCCGGTTTCAAATACAGAAGAAAATTTACCAGAAAAAGAGCACTTGGAGGAAGACATTAATCCAAACCAAAATCAGGAAGATGGCATAACTTCTCCCATAAGCTCAAGTACAGAGATTTCTGAAAATGAACAAGATCTTCCTCCAGATACTTCTGAAGAAAACAAAAAAGATTAATAAAAAATGCAGAAATTCTTTAAAGGCTTAATTGTAATTTCATTTTCATTGTTCTGTATCTACATCTTGGAGAGTGCTTGTTTTAGGCTGGTTGAAGGCTATGCAAATTGGAGGCTTTCCGTAGCATGGGGTAAACCGAATAAAGCTAACCACAATTCCTTTCTTAAGAAATTACCCCTCGATCATTTTGTTGAAAGACCCACAGATTTTCCATTACCAGATCATCTAGGATATTGGGTTGGTAAAGAGAATAGCTATGCGGAAAGGGTTATGAGTTTTACTAGACCCCTCAGGGATTCATACATGAATTACTTACATAGCAAGTTTGAACCATTGGCAGATTTCGAAATAAGAGATTATGATAAAATTCATGGCGTTGTTTTGCCAGGGTTTAAAAAATCAGCTACCATTGAGGATGTTCAATTACAGAGAGCAAGAAGAGTTGGAGACGGATTGGAATTTGCAAAGGGGATATTTATTAAGGTAGTTTTTCAGGACTTTACTGATTCGTACCGGGATGAATTCTCGAGCCTTGAGGCGAGCTTTGGCTTTATGCTGGAAAGGGGTTTTGGTTGCTTAGTTTTACCCGTTAGTTCTAGTTCTGACTTGCTTGATAAAATAACAAAATTTCAAAGGAATGAAAGTTTACTTGCCGAGAATTTATATGCTTGGGCTGATGGAAAAGCTGCTTCAATTTTACTGGAATCCTGTCAAATAAAACCAGATTGTTGGAAGGCGATAATGATTACAGATCCCGAAGAGTTTGTTTCACCTCCAACGGATTCAAAATTACCATGGGTTTATTTTGAAATAGACGATGATCGAAGAATGGAGGAAGAAGGGTTGGATTTGCTTTATAGTTGGGTGAAAAGAGCCCGGTCCAATGAAAACCTGTACACCTCAAGATTAGGTGGATTAGTTCGGGTTAGCCGAAATGTTTATGCTAGAAAAATTATACCCTCTTCTTTCGCATCCTATGTGGTTCATTGTGCAAATTTTATCGAAGACATGAAACTTACTAAAATTTCCTATGAGAAAGAAGTTACAAATAATGCTGAAACAGTTTCAAAACTCTCTAAAAAAGTAGATTCAAATTCGGTTGCAATTAGTCCTAAAATGGAAACAAGTAACTTTGATTTAAACAGGATTGAGAAATCAATTAATCAAATTGAAAATCAAGATGAAATTAATTATAACTCAGATAATCCAAATTTTGATTGTGAGATAATTAGGGGATATCGCGAAATTAATGCTGCAGATGCAAAATTAAATTTGGTAAGTAACCGAGATTTGATCATAAAGTTAGGATTGGGTTTTGAGGAAATGGGCAATGGAGTTATGGAGCAAATCCGTATAAAAGACCCACTATTTTACCGCTACTTTAATTCTTTACGGGCAATAGAAGAATCTCCTTTAAATTAATTTTAAGGAGATTGTATCTCATAAAAACTTTACGTTTTTAATGATAACTGAATAGTTATCTGATTTAGAATAGGAAAAAGTAAAACATAGAGGCATGCTTGGAATTATCAGAAATAAAAAAGGTGAAAAAATTGATTATACTTTTCATTATGGTTCTGAAAAAAATCGCTTTCTTTTAATTGTAGCTCACGGGGTAACAGGAGATAAAGAAGCCCCTCTAGTTACAACCTTGTCTGAAAGAGTAGCCACAGAGGGCATGTCCGTTTTGCGCTTCTCCTTTACTGGGAATGGCGAGTCTGAAGGTAGGTTTGAAGAATGCACTATTTCAAAGGAAATAGAGGATCTCCAGTCTATTTTAACAATTGTGACGGAACATGGTTGGAGGCCAATTTTTGCCGGACATAGTATGGGTTCAGCAGTAGGGGTTTTAACTGCTTCAGTCGATTCTCGAATTCAACTATTAATATCTATTGCAGGGATGGTAAGTACAGAAGCTTTTTACGAGGCTGAATTTGGAACGGTTACGCCTGGGCAAGGTTATATGTGGGGTAATTCAAACTGTCCCTTATCTCAAGAATTTGTGAATGATATGAAACAGATTAAAAGTGTACTTCCAAGAGCTTCCGGGCTCGAGCTTCCTTGGTTATTGGTTCACGGAACAGCAGATGAAATTGTTCCAGTAACGGAGTCTCAATTGTTATTACCAAATGTTGAAAGCTCTCGAGAACTAGTTGAAATTGATGGTGCTGATCATCTTTTTTCCGGAAACTCAACCAATAAATTAGCCGATTCTGTTATCGATTGGTTGGGTCGTAAGCTACAGGTAAATTAAATATTTACAAATATTACAATAACAGAAAATTTATATAAAACGAGTTACACCGGGAATAGGTGGATTGGGAACTGGTAATGCCATGTCCCAGTTAATTTCTGATGGTACAAGAGACTCTTTTGAATTAAGAGCATCATCGTAATTGATTTTTTGCCCAGTGTACGCAACCATTCTTCCAAGTATTGCAACCATTGTGCTGTGAGCTGCTCTTTCGCCATCATTGAACGCCTTACCTTTACGAATGGAAGAGAAGAGTTCATCGTGTTCACTCTGATACATATCATTATTTTCTCCTCGAAAGCGCCAGGAATTATCACCTGCATCAATTAAATGCCTATTTTTGGCAGAACAAAATCCTTTATCTCCAAAAAGTTCTAATTCATAACTTCCAGCTGTACCATTCTGTTGTCGGGAAAAGTGATATCCTCGAGTCCCGTTTTCCCACTGATATGCCACCGCAAAGTGGTCGTAAATATTTCCATATTTATCCATGTCATTGTAAACCTGCCTACCTCCAGAACCTTCAGCGTGAATTGGTAGGGCTTCTCCCATAGCCCATTGCATCATATCAATACAATGGACTGCTTGTTCCACTATGGAGTCTCCAGATAGCCATAAATGTGCATTCCAATTTCTTGTCTGAGCTTCCAGATCATTCCATCCATCTTCTCGTTTCTTTTTCCAGACTTCACCACCATTATAAGTACTGTACATTGCGTTAATTTTTCCAAGATCTCCATCAAGTATTTTTCCGAATACCTCCTGCTTTGGAATATGATGCCTCCAGCAAAACCCGGACATGAAATTTAAATTTTTCTCTTTTGCTTTTTTTGCAAGTTCAATTACCCTGCGAACGCCTGCGGCATCTACCGCTACAGGTTTTTCAAAAAAACAGTGAACTCCTTTCTTTATTGCGTATTCAAGATGTTGCGGACGAAAAGCTGGTGGTGTGGTTAAGATTACCACATCAACGCCAGAGTCGATCACTTTTTTATAGGAGTCAAAACCGATAAAAGTGGTTTCTTCCGTTACCTGATATTTATCTCTGCCTCTTGCTTTGAGAATTCTGCTACGAAGTTTAATTCTGTCTTCAAAAAGGTCACCAATCGCGGTCAAAGCCACATTGGGGTCGGCATTCATTGCCTGGGCAGCGGCACCGCTTCCCCTCCCCCCAATACCAACCAAACCAATTTTGATTACTTTATCATCTTGAGCGGCTTTTGCGATGTAAGGACTGGCGAGAAAGGCTCCAGCGGAAAGTGTGGAACCAGCTTTAACAAAATCACGACGGTTTGTTATATTTTTCATGTACGGATATTATTGATACCTAGCTTATATAATTTTGAAAGAATTTTATGCTGATAATGTATATTTTTTTCATCGATGTAGATTCTGTGAAACAACAGCAGAGATGACTTTCGCTTCAATAAGAACAAAGACATATACTAAGATTAAGAGTTCTAAATTTATCTTTAACTACTACCATTCAAGAACCCATGCTCTCGATCTAAACTCGCTTTAGTTATTTCCCAAGACCTAAGCCGTTGATTCTTGAGTTGTATTCTCGCTATCCCGGAAAGTTAGCAGGAAAAGGAAAAGGACGACACCAGCCATGATGGCAGGAAAATACCAGACACTGGACCAATCAGTCGACCCATCTTCTAGCTTTTGTTTTAGGACCCACCACCCGTTTAGTAATCCACCAATGAACATGCCTATTCCCAGAGTTACAAAGGCAATAAACCCTTGAGCGGCAGAACGAATATCATCGGGAGCCCTTTTATCGATGTACAATTGCCCTGCGAAGAAGAAGAAATCATAGCATATGCCATGAAAAAGCACGCCGAGAAATGCGAGTGCTTGCGCATCCGGACCTGCGTTGGCAAACAGGATGTATCGCAGTACCCAAAAGAGCATACCGATGGAAAGAATCATACGAACCCCGTATTTTCGGAAGAAAAAGGGAACCAGTAGAAGAAAGAATATTTCAGATACCTGGCCTAAGGTCATTACGCCTTCCGAGTTATCAATCTCACAATATCCGAGGAAAAAGTTGGTGGACTGAAAGTAGAAAGACAAAGGGATACAAATGAGCAGGGAACAGATGATGAAAACGGCAAAGGACCTGTCTTTCATTAAGCGTATCGCCTTGAGGCCCAGAACATCTCCGATTGAGACATCTTTTCCTTTGAGGTGCGGGGGTGTGTGGGGAAGAGAAAAAGCAAATAGACCCAGAGCAACCGAGGCGATTACGCCAAACACATAAGGCCAAGTCGTTGAGCCAAGATCCAAAACGCCTTCCCCGGTTGGAGCCGGATCCCCTCCCATGAACTCCGGGATTTGCCAAACAAGTTCTTCTGAAACGATGAAACCTCCTCCTATTAGGATTCCAGAAGCAATCCAGCCGATCGTACCGAGGGTGCGCACGGGCGGAGCATCCCGTTGAGGATCCTTGACATTTTGAAAGAGCAAGGAATTAACCAGAGCCAAGGTTGGCATGTAGCATATAAGATGAAGTAGCAGCCAGAGAAAGAAATCATTGAAGTGAGTAGCCTGCGAAGTCAGGTAGAGGAATACAGCACCGAGTAAATGCAGGACTCCCACCATGACCTGAGTGGGAAAGAAACGGTCTGCAATCATCCCGACGATGAAGGGGGAAACCATAGCCGCAATGCCAGTTGATGCATAAGCAAGGCCAACCGGTGTAAGGAATCCCCAAAGAATCCAGTCCCCGGCACCTTCGATATTGGCCAAGTATTTCCACATGGGCACATACCAAACACCCCATATGAAAAATTGTAAAAACATCATAATGCAAAAGCGTAAGGTAAGGGAAGAGTTCATAACAATTAACCATAGTTGTATCCCTTAAATCCTTTATTAATCAATTAATAAATTTTCTTAAAATGCCCTTTTTTATTTGAATGAAGAGATGTAAAATCAGAAAAAAGTAGAATAACTCTTCAATAACCCTTCATCCTTATGTGCTCGCCCAATCAAATTGTAATACTCCTTTTTCTTACCCTCTTTTATGTATCTGGGCTTTTGTCCGCGGATAAAAAAGTGGTGTTTATTGCCGGAGCGAAAAGTCATGGATATTTTTCGCATGAACATATAGCCGGATCAAAACTACTCGCTAAACAACTTGATGAGGCAAATGTGGGTCTTAAATCAGTAGTCATTACTGATAACGGTTATCCCAAAGACCCCAGCGTCTTTAAAGGAGC
>MDSV01171827.1_pt1 | contig 10524 bp, 6 predicted proteins | sample 810851 | NCBI WGS metagenome assembly MDSV01 (sample SAMN05326640, study PRJNA326480) | marine metagenome | isolation source: seawater | place: Atlantic Ocean: North East | collected 2012
CGCTTCCGCGAACCTTCGCGACGAGGTCGGAGTTGTCAATATCCGCCCAATCATGGCTCTGTCGAGGCGCGGCGGGGGACGCGGGAAGAGGCGGAAGATGGGCGGTCAGCACGCGCTCGATCGTTGGGTCGGGACGAAGGGCGGTCGGCGGAGAGCGGGGAAATATTCGCGCGCTCCGCTTGGAGTCGATCGCGAAGGAGACGACCGCGGAAAGTCGCGCGAGACGTACCGTCAGGCCGGATCCGACATCCACGTTCAGGGTGGGGTCCATGACGGGATCCGCATCGCCTCCGATGTGAGCATCTTCGTCTGTCGAGTACCCTTCATCGCTCATGGTTTGGGAGAGAGGGCGGCCGGGAAGAGAAGGGGTGTCCTTCTGGTGAGGCGGAACGCGGGTCGTCACGCGCTCGGGCTTCGCTGTCTCGAGGAACGCGCGAGGTCGTCCGAAATGAACGCGGAGCTTGGTGACTCTTCCGCAGGTGGAGCTCGGCGTGCCCACGCCGGCGTAAAAGGGCGGCTGGAGACGGTTGACCTCGGTTAAAAGCGCCTGCAGGAAAAGCAGCCTTGGGGGCCCGCTGAGCGGCTGCCATCGAGAGCCAGAGGGTTTAGGGCTGATTTATCATGTGAAGGCTCGCGGCTGCGGCTGGAAAGCGGGATCTTGTTTTCTTTATCCTTCCCCTTCGCGAGGCGGCGCAGAACCTCGGACGCGTTCCACGCGGACGATCGGTCGCACGCGCTCGTCGCGTGAATCTCACACCGGGCGACGTCCACGACGCGCGCGCGCGACGCGGAGGTGTCGTTCTCGGACTTATAGGAGGATCAGATAACCGAATTGAAAAGCGAAAAGCAACGATCGGATATAGGTAGCTCGTCCAGAAGATGGCGGTTCGAAGGCGTGCGGGCAGCGCGCGCAAGATGATGGCGTTCAGCCGAATCGTGACGTGCCACACGGAAGAGGAATACGCCAAGGTGTTCAGAAAGGCGGGGGAGAAGGATCTCGTGCTCGTGGAGTTCGTCGCGGGCTGGTCCACGTCCTCGAAGAACATGGCGCCGTACCTCAACACGCTGGCGAAGTCGCCCGAGTACAAGAAGGTGCATTTCGTGCGCGTGGACATGGAGGCGCTCAGATCGGTGGCGGAGAAGGCTAACGTCAAGGCGCTCCCTACGTACCAGCTGTATCGCAACGGAGAGAAGCTCGAGGAGATGTCCGGCGCGATGCCCGCGAAGCTCGTCGCCATGCTCAAGACACACCACGTCAAGGACAAGAAATCCGGTCCCGGGAAGCTCATCGGGCTCGTTGCGGGACTCCTGCTCGGGATCTTCGGCCTGCTCAAGCTGAAGGACCAGATCGAGGAATGGGAGGCAGAGGAGGAGGAGCGCGCGGCGATCGCCGAGGCGGAGGAGGAAGCCAGGCGCCTCGCGGAGGAGGAGGCGAAGGAACGCGCGCGGCAGGCGCGTGCGCGCGCGCAGCAGGCGACGAAAGCGTGAGCAGTGGCGGCAAAAACGGAATAGACGACGCCGACGGAAAAAGAAAGCTCAGCAGGAAACCATTGTTTGTCGACGTCTTCAACAGTTCAATACAACGCACGTTTGCGGCTTCGTCTGACCGGCACGTCACAGCCCGAACTGATCAAACGCGGGGTGGTGGTGCGTCTTCGGCTTTTCCTGTTCTTTGAGCGTCGACGCGCCCCCGCCAGAAAAGAGCCCGTCGTCGAGCGCGCCCCCGCCCGTCTGCGGCGGCAATACTCCCGTGGCGTTTCCCATCGGCATTCCTCCCGACATACCTCCCTGCATCCCGGGCATTCCGCGCATCCCTTGCTGCATCATCATCATCTGCTGCTGTTGCAGCTGCTGTTGCTGCATCATCATCAACTGCTGCTGCTGCAGGTTTTGAGGCATCGTCCCGGGCTGCTGCGCGACTCCGCTCATCTGCGGCACGTGCTGGCCGCCCATCATCCCTTGTTGCATCCCGAAGCCCTGTTGCTGCATCACATTCGGCTGCTGCATCTGCGGCGTCATCCCCTGCTGCATCCCGAAACCCTGCGGCTGCATCATGTTCGGCTGCTGAACCCCGAAGTTCTGCTGCTGTTGAGGCGTCGCGCCCACGCCGCTCATCATACCCGCGTTCATCCCCGAACCCGCGTGCATCGCGGGCGCGGCGTCGAACATGTTCATGATGTCGTTCTTCGAGACCTCGGGCTTCGCGGGTGGAGCCGCAGGCACGTCGGAGAAGGCGCCCCAGCCTTCGTCGACGGCGGGCGCCGCCGCCGGCGCCGCCGCCGAAACCGTCGGCGTGGCTTGTTCGAACGCAGCAAAGGTCCCGTTTGCGGACGCGGACGCCGCCGCCTGCGCGGGCGCCGCGCCGAAGTCCGCGAAATTCCCGTTCGCCGGCGCCGCGGTGGTCGTCGCCGCGGACGCGAACGCACCGAAGCCGTCGTTCGCGGGCGCTGCCGACGCCGCGGGCGCCGCGAACGCGTCGAACGCGTCCAGCGCGGCGGCGGGAACCGCGGGCGCTGCGGGCGCGGAGACGTCAAGCATGTCGAACAGACCTCCGCTGGCGGGCGCGGGCGCGGGCGCCGCAGAGGGCACCGCGAACTGCGCCGGCGTCGCCGCCGGCACCGCGTCTTGCGCGACGGCCCCGTCGCCGTTCCCGTCGCCCGGCGTCGGTCCGTCGACGCCCTGCCTCCTGTCCACGAACTCCCTCGCCTCGTATTTTTTTCGTATGAACCGCTCCACGACGGGCCCGTCCGAGCTCATCGGTTTCGCGCTCTTGGGGAGGTTCGCCTCCCAGTACGCGTTCGCCCGGCGGTTGCCCATGCGCTCGAGTTTCACGACCTGATCGTGCGTCCATCGGTCCAGCGCGGTGGACCGCACGAAGGAGATGTGCACGCCGAGGCCGCGGTGGGCGCCCGAGCAGTTGGTACAGATGAAGATGCCGAGGTTGACGCTGGCCCACCTAGGCAGGCGCATCGGGCAGTCCGCGCACACCAGATTCTCCGGGCGCTTCAGGCACAGAGCCAGGCGCTTCTGAAGCGCCTTCTGCGCGCGTTCGTCCGCCATGGCGCTCGGCGGTGAGGTTCGGACGCGCGAGCCAAGATCTGCCGGCACAAGTGAATCGATCAGCCAAACTCGATACGTAGCACAGCTTGCCACCTCCCTCCGCGTCCATGCCGGCGAGCCCGCTCCTGGCCACCAGCACTGGGCAAATAGTCAGGCCGGAAATGCGACTGCGTGGATGATTTTTTTAATGGTCTGTCGTTGGTCAGGCGAACGACTGCGACGTTTGGGCATTTTCGTAGGGGGTGCCGAAGATTCGTTCGGTAAAAACGTATCGCCAGTATGGGAGATCAGTCATAGTCTTCCTCAAAAGAAAGCGAGGGCACACGCCTTCGCGAATATCGTCGAGCTGGTGAGAAATTAGGGTTCGCTACGCCTGTCACTCACCTCGCGCGCGTGGCACAGCTTGCCTGCACTCGTGCGTTCGCCGGACGTTCGGCGCGGAAGAGTTCGAGGCAGCAGACGTCGGCGTAGGCTCGCCGTCGAGGCGCGCTCGGGCGGGACGACGTGATCGATCCGGGTCTTTCAGGGGCAATCAGGCGAGAAACGCGTGACGTCAAGTCACAAATCGGCGTGGCGCGATGAAGGCGACGAACGTCGTGGCGCTGCCCAAGGCGGAAGACTGGCTCACGGACATCTTCGACGTGATGGACGGCGAGCCGATCGCGGGTATCGAGATGGCGGACGAGCTGAGCTTGAAGGACGAAGTCTTCGCCGCGCTCGAGGCGCAGGGAGAGGCAGAGACGCAAAACACGCTCGGGTCTACTGGACCCTTGAGCGAGGGGGCAAAGAAACGCGCGCGCGAGACGGACGCGCAGGCGAGCGCTTCCGGTCCGGACGGGAAGATGAAAAAGAGCCAGCGTGAGAAGAGACGGCGGGACGCGCTGAACGACCACTTCATGACGCTCAGCGGTTTGCTGGACCCGGCGTCGACGGAGGCGCTGAAGACAGATAAGGCGACCATCGTCACCGAGGCGGCCAAGGTGATCGCGTCGCTTCGCTCGGAGCTGACGCGGACCGCGAAGTCGCTCGAGCAGCTGAGCGCGGCGAACGAAACCCTGCGCAAGGAACGCGAGAGCATGCTGCAGGATAAGCTCAAGCTCGAGCACCAGCTCTCGTGTTTCATGTCCTCTATGCCGTTTGCGTCGCCGATCATGGTAGGGCAGGCGCCACCGGGGGCGCCCGTGCCCGCCGCCGCGGCGAACGGCGTGGTGATGAAACCCGGCCAGCCCGCCCCGGGTATGCCCGCGATGATGTGGAGCTTCCCGCCCCTGGTCGTGCAGAGCACGACCGCGGACGAAGATGCGAAGCTTCGCGCGCCCGTGGCGTGAGTCGCGCGAGAGAAGATTGATTCGCGATCTGAAAACACGAACCGAAACACTGTACCGAACAACGCTTTCTCGACACGGACACACTTCCGACTTCTCACGTAGACGTCACCGCGGCGTTCGCGTTCATTCTTCCCGCACTCCTCGTCTTCGGACGCCTGAACGGGACGCGACCTAACCCTCCGCCTCACGTGAACCTGCCCGCGAGGACGACCATCGCGCCAACGACGAACCCGAGCGGGTGCTCGCAGATGAACTCGTAGATGAGCGGCGTCGTGTTGGCGAAGGCGGTGATCATGAGGCCGATCACCAGACCCACGCCAACCAGGAAGTGCGGCGCCCAGTCGGGCAGGTCCCGCCCGCCGATGAACGTTCCGGTCGGGTTTGGGCACCACACCTGCTCCTTCGAGATCCCCAGGCCGAGGATGGAGTACTGCAGCGTCGGCAGCACCTCCGCGCACAGCGACGTCTCGTTCACGTACATCCCCTCCATCAAGTCGCGCGTCTTGCTGGAGAACGCGGGGTCCACGAAACTCGACCCGAGAATGGAAAACGCGGGCGCGGTGAGGTTTATGTCCGTGTACGCCGCGGTCACGCCGTCGTTCGCCTCGGCAAGGCCGTCCAGCAGCGCGAGGCGCCGCCGCGACTCCTCGATGAGCGCCTGGAGCTTGGCGCTCTGCGCCAGCGCCTCCGCGGTGCGCTTCGCGCACTTCTCTTCGTGCCTCTCAAACGTGCGGTCGGGCTCTTCCACCTCCACGCAGTGGTTCAGCACGTTCTTCTTCATGCCCTCGTCCGCGCGGTTCGGGTCGCACAGCTTCGCCTGCGTGCGCTTCTTCGCCTCCAGCTTCGCGATGAGCTCCTCGAGCGCGAAGATGGAATCCTCGAGCTCGTCCAAAGCGGCGGTCAAGCCGCCGAGGTCCACGGCGAGGTCTGCGGTGCTCACCCCGGTGTCGTCCCCGAGGAGCTCACTGGCGGTGTCCCGGATCTTGGAAACCGATGACTGCACCTCCGAGAGCTTGTTCTTCTTGCCCGCGCGCGCGCGGCGGCGCTCCTCGCGTTTCTGTTTGCGCGACTTGCCGCCGAACCACCCGCCCGCGTCATCTGACTTCAAGAGCACCTCGCCGTCCGCGCCGCACTTGAACGATTCTGCCGTGACTGCGTCCGCCGCGGGCGCCGCGCACCCACAGTCGTCACCGCCGCCGTTGTCCAGGCTGCGCTTGAGCTTCTTGAGCGCCGCGAGCTGATCGCGCAGGTCGTTCAAGCCGGAGTCGATCTTGGACGCATCCTCCGCACACTTCTCCCCCCACTCGCGGTCCACCTCCCTCGTGCACACCGTCCGCGTGCGCATGCCCACGGGCTTGCACATGCGCCCGCGCGCCTTGCGGCACGCACGGTGCTGCAGGCGGAGTTGCTCGCACAGCTCATCCTTGTACCCGCAGATGATGTCGCCGATGCCGGTGAAGTTGCCATGCGGACACGCCATGGTTCTCGAGGACTTGGACGTGCACGGCGTACACTCGTAGTCGGGGCACTGCGCCCACGTCTCGGGCGCGTCTGGGATGTCAAGCTCGGACGCGCGGTGGCGGTTGCCGAAACCGCCCACGATATCGTCACCGACCGCGTTCGATGCGCCTGCGTGGAAGAGCGAGATGGTCAGGTCAAGACACGCACCTAGAAATGATGGAATACAGAAAAGCGAGGGGGCGGGTGCCGGATCGCGCGGGCAGCTCGTCGCGCGGGAACAAGAGCCGCACCTGACAAGGCGATGAGTGCTAATAGCACGGTTCGTCTCGAGCGCGCCATCACCGCGGCGGGTTCGACGTGATGTCAGCCGCGCGACGGACGAAATGACGGACGCTGAAGGATGAGAAGTCAAAAAAGTGTGTAACAGTATTTTAATGAGACTGTTTGTCCATACAGAAAAGTATCTCTGAGCCGTGCGTCGCAGCTAACCGTCGCTCGCTCGTTTCTTGGGAAGGCACCCACGATTCCACTCCGTGAAACTCAACCACTTTGGGGGCCGCGGTCCAGTCCACGAGGCAGAGGTTGTCGAGGATGGCTGATGGTGGCCTTGCCTCGGGCTGGGGCGAAGTTGTCGCCGAGGCGCTGGCTAACGCACCGCCGGCACCGGAGGATATCCAGCTCTTTTCCGCGGTGGTCGCGTCGGGCGCGCCCCTCCCTCCGAATTTCGCCGATGCTTACGACGGACATGTCGAATACACGCTGGACGAATCCGGCTCGGCGACTGTCGGCATGTCGCGTGGGCAGTGGATAATCCTCATCTTGACACACATCCCGCTCATCGTGATGTGGACGTACGCCCTGCTCGGCGTGTTCGAGCGCGCGTCCATCGCCGCGAGGTGGGTGTCGAAGATGCTCGGGTTCGCGCAATCCTCCGAGGAGGCTTTCGAAGACGACGACGACGCGACGCGCCGACTCGTCGCCGGCGAGTACCAGCATCCCGACCACCCGCACGGACGTTTGTCGCGGCCTTTACCGGGCGAGCTGCCGTATGTGTGCGTGCAGCTCCCGATGTACAACGAGCCGGCGGTGGCGCGCCGAATCATCGACGCCGCGTGTTTGCTGCGCTGGCCGCGAGACCTCCTGGAGATTCAAGTCTTGGACGACAGCGACGACGACGCGTGCGTGTCCATCGTGGACACCACCGCGGCGGCGTGGCGCGAGCGCGGCCTGATGTGTAACGTCGTGCGACGCTCGCACCGGCGCGGGTTCAAGGCGGGCGCGTTGGAAGCTGGCAGGAAGAAAACGGCCGCGGACCTCATCACCGTCTTCGACGCCGACTGCGTCCCCCCCGCGGATTACCTCGAACGCGTCGTGCCGCACTTTTACGGAAACGACGGCGCGCCCGCGGAGGACATGGCCATGGTTCAGGTGCGCTGGGGCTTCCTGAACTACGACGACGGCGTTTTGACGATGGCGCAGTCGATGCGCCTGGAAGCGCACAGAGCCGCAGGCGGCGCGGTGATCTCCAGGTCGGCGGGGTGCGTTGTCGCGGCGGGCGCGGGCGCCACCTGGAGCGCGCGGGCGGTGACTGCCGTGGGCGGTTGGGACGCGACGGCGCTCCTCGAGAGCTCGGACTTAGCGCTGCGGGCGTACTGCGCGGGGTACCGGTCGAAGTTCCTGCCGCACACGGTGGTGATGACCGAGCTCCCGTCGACGTTCGCGGCGTACAAGAGCCAGCAGGAACGGTGGGCGCGGGGTCTCGCGCAGATCGCCAAGCGACACGCGCTCGGCGTGCTTCGGGTCCACGGCCGGCCTTTGTGGCACAGGTGGTACCTCTTCAGCGCGGTCGTGCGCCAGATCACGTGGCCCTCGGCGTTGGTGTGGATGCTCGCGTTGCCGATGCTGATCCGCGCGGGACACGGGTGGTGGCTGGGGACGGAAGACGTCGCGCCGAGACCAGCGGCGCTGGTCCCGTACGCGGCGCCGCTGATCCTGCTCGCCGCCGCGGATGCCGTCTCCGCGGCGGCGCTCCCCCCCGCGCCACCCCTGCTCATGAAGCACGGCCAAGCCGCAGCCGTGCGTCTCTCCTGGTTTCTGCCGTACGTCATCGTGCAGACCGGGATGGTGGTCGCGCACGCCGCCGCGTTCGTCGCGGGCGCGGCGGCGCCGCGCGCCGAATTCCTCAGGACGCCCAAGGACGGCCGCGGCGGGTTTTACCGCGTCGAACCCAAGCGCGCGCGCGCCGCGGGATCCAGCGGGGCGGGGGCGGGTGAGGCGAGCGCGCGCGGCGCGGAAGACGGACCCACTGTCGTGTCTGTGGGAGGCTCGACGAGCGAGCCGACGACGCCGACCAAGCGCCCCGGGGGAAACGCGGCGGGGCATCCCTTCGAGGTGCAGAACCGAGTTCGCGGCGGCGGCGCGATCAAGTCAACGCGCTTGGCGTCGATCCCAGGCACGCCGCAGCGCCCGACGAGCGGTACGGCGACGGCCTCGTCCGAAGACGCGGATGGTGACACTCGTGGCGACGCTGACGCTCGCAGGATCGCCGCCGCCGTCGCCGCGGCGGGCGGTCCCGAGCGCTCACCCGGGAGCGCGCGGCGGCGGTGGGCGACGTTCGCCGCGGAGGCGGCGGTCGCCGCGGCGATGTTCTGGCTCTCCTTTGCGGTCGCCGCGGCGGACGGTTGGCGCGAACCCGCGTTCGCGTGCGTCTTCATCGCGCTCTGCGTGCTGTACGTGGCGTGCCACAACTGGGACGACACGTGGCGCCGCGGGCTCCGGCTGGGGCCGCGCGCGCGGGACTCGTACCCGGAGGCGCTTCTTGGCGGCGTCTCCTCGGACACGTACGGCGGCCTCGACGCGCGCGCCGCCGGCGCGGCGCGCGGGGGCGTGTACGACCACGTGCGGCGCAGAGGCGCGTCGGGTGGTTCGGACGCCATCTTCACCTCGGAGGCGCCGGGGTTCGAGCCCCCGCGCGACCCGCAGACGCGCGCGGCGATTCGGCAGTACAAGCGGTACCGCGCGAAGGATTTCGACCCGGACGCCATCAGCGTGCGGTCCGCGGATTCCGACGCGTACGGCGCCGGCGCGAGCGCACTCGGAGGGCCGGGCGGGCGCGTGGGCGGCGTGGAGAGCGTCTTGGGGTCGGAGTTCGGAGGCGACTCCGAGGCGGGGTACTCGGAAACCGTCAGGAGCGAGTTGTCCGCGGCGGTCTTCGCCGATGCGCCGCCCGTGCTGCTCACGGCGGCGCAGCTGCGGACACATTACGCGGCGGCGCCCGGTTCGCACCGCGCGCCCAGCCGCGCGGACCCCGGCGACGCCGCGCCCGCGGGCGAGGACCTGTGAAGGCGCGTTGTCCATCAGCTCATAGTCATAGTGTGTGCGTGTTCACCGACACGGCGAGCGTCGTGTTTCGATAAGTCTCTCCGTGCGAGTCGTATTGTACAACAGGTGTTCATACCTTCAGATCCGCGTCGCCGCGAGCGCGCGGCGTTTGCGCGCTCGGCGTCGCAAAACGAACGCGCGTCTTTTGTCACCGCGTTTCCGACGGCGGCGGCGGTGGCAGCAACGACTCCCGTCGTCGCACGCGCGCGAAGTGTAACGTCCTGAGCATGGCGTTTATCTCCGAGTAAACCGATCTCGTCGTCGGTCGTTCAGGCTGAGCTTCCTCGCGCTCTTCCGCGTGGGTCTCGTAATTTTCATCGAGCAGAGGCAACGCGTGCTTTCCACCCCCGGTCCCCGCGCCCCCTCCCGCGGCGCCTCCGCCGTTCGCACGCGCGCGATTCGCCGCATCTCCCGTGTTCAGTCGCTTCACAGCGCGATTCAGCTCAAGCACCTCGGGGTCGTTCCCGTTCTCGCCTTCCCCAGAAGCGCGCTTTCGCGACCCTCGAGTGCGACCCATGCCGCCAGCCAGATCTCCTCGACTACCGTGGTCCCCCTCGACGCGACGCCGAACTCGGCGAAGCGCGTGCCGGGCTCGCGACGCGCTCGACGCGCGTTGAGTCCCCGAGGACTGTCAGAAGCCGCACGCACGACTCCGACGAGCCCGTGCGGCGTCTTCTGGCGCTCGCCAGGCGTCCGCCGGGCTCGAGGTGAGAGTTGCCGTCCAACGCGACGAGTTTTCATGAGCTGCAGTGGGTTTATTTCGATGGCAGCGCGAAAACGGAGCTGGGAAAAATCGTCGGCGGCGCAATACGCCCGGCGCAAGGGGAACACCATGGGCAAGATGACCGCGAAGAAGCCCGCTGGCAAGAAGATGCCTTTCGGCACGACGAAAGGCGCCTTCGGGAAGGAAGGCAGAGGCGCAAAGGGGAGCAAGGGAGGTAGACCTCTCGGTAAAAATGTGCGCCTTCCCCGAACCTTTTCGCTCCTCTCCCTCCATTCGACCCTCTCGCGCACGACCCAACCCGTCGATCCCGTCGCTGACGCGACTGATTTCCACGCGCGCGCAGGATTGCGGCCAGGAGCGCACGAAGCGAGGCGGTGAGGCGGTTTTCGACGACTCCGTGCGACGGGACTGGGTGACGGGGTACAGCAAGCGCAAGACCGCGAGACGGAAGTTCGCGGTGAAGCAGGCGGAGGAGAAGGCGCGGAAGGAACGGTTGCAGGAGCGAAAAGAACGACGCGAGGAGATGAAACACAAGCTCGGACTGGACCGACCGGAAGAACCGAAAGAGGA
>MDSV01246824.1_pt1 | contig 10524 bp, 3 predicted proteins | sample 810851 | NCBI WGS metagenome assembly MDSV01 (sample SAMN05326640, study PRJNA326480) | marine metagenome | isolation source: seawater | place: Atlantic Ocean: North East | collected 2012
CGCAGATGATGTCCAAAGTGTTCGCGTACCTCGATCACATCTTCCGGATGGTGCGCCCGCGTCGGCTGCTGTACATGGCCATCGACGGCGTCGCGCCGCGCGCGAAGATGAACCAGCAGCGCTCGCGCCGGTTCCGCTCAGCTTTGGAGGCGGAGAAGCTGCGCGCCGAAGCCGCGGCGAAAGGCGAGCCCGAAGCTGTCGGCGATCCGTTCGACAGCAACTGCATCACGCCGGGCACGCCGTTCATGGCGAGGCTGAGCGAGCACTTGCGGTTTTACGTGCTCAAGAAGCAGACCGAGGACCCGCTGTGGCAGAAAGCCACCGTGATTCTGAGCGGGCACGAAGTGCGCGGCGAGGGCGAGCACAAGATCATGGAGCACATCCGCTGGGCGCGCGGCGAACCAGGGTGGGATCCCAACCAGACGCACTGCCTGTACGGTCTGGACGCCGACTTGATCATGCTCGCGCTCGTCACGCACGAGCCGCACTTCTGTTTGCTGCGCGAGGTGGTGAAGTTCGGCGCGGGCGCCAACTCGGGTCAACCGAGCCGCGAGACGCTGCAGAACCCCACGGACGACGGGTTTTTGCTGCTGCACGTCGGGCTGCTGCGCGAGTACCTGGACCAGGAGTTCCGGGGGATCGCCGCCGACTTACCTTTCGAGTACGACTGCGAGCGCATCGTGGACGACTTCGTGTTACTCTCCATGCTGGTTGGGAACGATTTCCTGCCCCCCCTGCCTACGCTGGACATCGCCGAGGGCGCCCTCAACACGCTCTTCGCGACGTACCGCGAGCTTCTGCCCTCGCTCGGCGGATACGTCTCCGGTGATGACGGCGGCGGCACGTTCAACGCGAGGCGCCTGGAGACCATCCTGGAGGTGATGGGCGAGATGGAGGCGAAGGTTCTCGCGGACCGCTCGCGTGACGCGGCGGCGAACGAGGAGCGGCAGGCGCGCAAGGCGGGCGGTGGGTCCGCGCGGTTCGGGGGGCGAGACAAGAAAGGCCCCGCGGGCGGACAAAACGGCACGCAAACGTCCGAGGCGGACGCGCGGTTCAGAAAGGCGATGGCGGCGCTGGCGAACGGCGCCGGAGCCGACGACGCCGTCGCCGCGGCGGCGGCGCCGGATGCCCCGCTTGAGCCGGAGAAGGACGCCGACGTCGCGTTGGGCATCTCCTCGGACCCCACGATGATGTCCGCGGCGAAGCGCGAGATGTTCGAGGAGGGCGGCGGCGGCATTGAGGGCTGGAAAGAGATGTACTACCGCGAGAAGCTCGGGCTGAAGGTTGGCGAGGCGCCGCCTCTGCAGGAGTTGCGCCAGGCGTACTTCGAGGGTTTGTCCTGGGTACTGCGGTATTACTACCGCGGCGTCGCGTCGTGGACCTGGTACTACCCGTTCCACTACGCGCCCATGGCCTCGGATTTGGCCGACGGACTCGGCGCGCTCACCGCGCAGTTCGATTACGGCGTTCCTTTCCGCCCGTTCGAGCAGCTCCTCGCCGTGCAGCCCCCGCAGTCGGCGGCGCTTCTGCCGGAGCCTTTCCGCTGGCTGATGTCGGCGCCGCATTCGCCGCTGGCGTCTTTTTTCCCAGACGAGCTCAAGGTGGATTTCGAGGGCAAGCGCAACGACTGGGAAGGCGTCGTGCTGTTGCCGTTCCTGGACGAGCACATGCTGAAGCAGTGCATCGCGTCCGTTCCGGCGTCGAAGCTCACGGAGGCGCAGATCGCGAGGAACAAACCCGGATCGCTGGTCGTGTTCCGACACGCGCCGGAGGGCGCCGGAACCGTGGCGTCGACGCTTCCGAGAGCGTTCCCCGGGTTGCACCCGTGCAAATCCGAAGCGTTCGAGTCGGCACCGCCGGGGGAGTTTCCCGAGGACAGAAAATGCTTCGGGGGGCGCGACTGCCTGCTCCCCGGCGTGCAGATCGGCGTGAAGCGCCCACCCGGCTTCCCCACGATGCACACGCTGTCTTGCCGCGGCGACCTGAAGTGCGCGGGGGTGAACGTGTTCGGCACCGCGTCCAAGAAGGAGTCGCTGATTTTGAAAGTGGCCAAGGGCGGAGACTCGGCGCTGTTGCTCGCGGAGGAGGGCGCAGATCGGGACGACTCTTCCGCCGCCGCGTACGCGCACTTGGTCGGGCGCCGCGTGCACATCGGCTGGCCGTACCTGCGCGAGGCTGCGGTGACGGCGGTGAGCGACCGCCGCGAGAAGATCGTCGCGCGCGGCCAGCGCGCGCCGCACGGCGCGAGCGAGTGGGGCGCGGCGGCGCAAAAGACCTCGCACGAACTGCTCGCGACGCGCGGCGTCGATTGCGGCGCGGTGGCCGTGACGATCCACTGCCGCGCGTGCGAGGGCTTGGTGCGCCACCCCGACGGTTCGTTACAGAAACGCTTCGGGAAGACGGACAACGCCGTCCCCGCGCCGCTCGTCCTCGCCGCGGACCCCAACCCGAGCCCGAGGCTCGCCGAGCGCCCGGCGCTCTTCTCGAGCGGGAAGGGCGGCGGCGCGGAGGGCGGCGACGGCACCGACGGCGGGTTCCGCGCGGGCGACGCGGCTTTGTTTTTGGGGCGCTCGCATTTCGGCGCGGCGGCGACGGTGGTCGGCGCGGACGCGCGCGGCCTGGAGGTTTCCGTCGAGCCCGCGGCGCCGTGCACGGGCGTCGGACGCCGCATCCTGCAGGGCGTGCAGGGCGGCCGGTACGAGCCCTTGGGCGCGGTGGCGCGTAAGGTGGGCCTCAGCCCGCGCGCGCTCTCGCAACTCACCGGCCCGCTTTGGATCGCGCCCACCGCGGACGCGGGCCGCGGCGACAAGGTGGACCTCGGGTTGAACCTGAAGTCGGCGGCGAAAGGCTTGTGCGTCGCGGATTACTCGCGGCCCGGGAAGGACGGAAACGGTTGGGAGTTCTCGCAGCTCACGATCAAGCTTCTGCAGGACTACAAGAAGCACCACGGCTGGGTGTTTCACGCCATCATGGCGGACCCCGACAACGGCTTCGAAGGGTTGGAACTCGACGTCGCGCTGCGACACGTTCCCGAAGCCGAACGTCTGCCGGCGCTCAAGGCGTGCAAAGCCTGGATCAAGGCGACCCCTGCCGCGCGCAGGCCGCTCGTCTCCAAGTTCAGCAAAGTGGCGTCCGAGGCGGCGGTCAAGGCGCTGCACGCGACGCTGGGTGGACCGGTCGCGCTCGCGTCCGCGTCCGCCGCCCCCGCGATCCTTGAAGGGGTCTCTCCGTTGCTCTTGATGCGTCCGGTGACCAAGGGCGAGACGCTCGACCTGTACGCCGGCGGCGACTTCGACCTCGGCGACCGCGTGGCGGCGGTGGGCGACGGCGGGTCGCCTCCGTTCGGCACGCGCGGGTACGTCGTCGCCACGCACGGCGAGGCATGCGAAGTGCTGTTCGACCGCGAGTTCGTGGGCGCCACGGACTTGCACGGCGTCTTGCCGGACAAGAGGGGCTTACTCCTCCCGGGCGCCGAGCTCGTGAACCTGTCGCACCCGCCGGCGATGCCGGCGCTTGGCGACGCCGCGCCCGACCGGAAAGTCGCCGACAAGAAGGGGCGCGTCACCAAGGGCGGCTGGGACGAGAAAAGCGCGCAGAAGAAGGGCGGCGCCGAGGGCAAGGTGGCTGTGCCGAAGGGGATCCTGGCCATGGCCGCGGCGCTGCTCCCGGGAAAGGCGGGCCTGCCGGCGGGGCCGGGGGGGCAGCCGAGCATGCCCGTGCCCGGCTCGCGCGGCTTCGCCGCCGGCGCCGGCCGCGGCCGCGGAAACGCCGCCGCAGGGGGCCTCCCCGCGAGCGCGCCGGGAAAGCCCGTGAAGCCCATGCCCGGCGCCATCGTCGGTGCGCCGGCGCCCGGCGCGCCGCCCGCGCCGGACATAGGTGCCATGCTCGCGGGCGCGAACCTCAAGAGCATGCTCATGGCCGGCGCCGGCGCCGGCGCCGGCGCCGGCGCCGGCGCCGCCGCCGGCGTGTCGCTCGCCGACCTCGAGCAGAGGATGTCCGGCGCCTCCGTCTCGGCGGCGCCCGCCGCGCCCGGGCCGGACGACCCCGCGGCGTTCTGGACGATGCTCGCCGGCGGCGCGCCCGCGGCGCCTCGCGGCGCGCAGGCGCCGAAGCACCCCCCGCAGGTGACCATGCCCCCGCGAGCGCCCGAAGAGGTCCCGGCGGCGAAGGAAAAACCTTCGAAGGCTTCGAAAGCTTCGAAGCCCGTCCCGCGACCCAAGGGCGGCGCGCCGGGTCTCGCCGCCGCGCCCGTGTCCCTGGCCCAGCTCGAGTCGGCTTCCGGGGTGCCGCCGCCCGTCCCCGCGCCGCCTCCCGCGGCGCCGACGGCGCAGGCGGCGCCCATCAGCCTGGCGGAGCTCGAGGCGACGACGGCCTCGTCGGCGCCCTCCGGCGGCGACAAGGAAGAGGACCCGCTCGCGTTTTGGGCCGAGCTGCAGGCGCGGCACCGCGCCGAGGCGGACCGGCTCACCGGCACGGCCGAGAAGAAGAACCGACGCGCGCGCGGGAAGAAGGACTGACGACGAGACGTATCGATTCGACCGTGGTATGGGAGGTTTTTTTTTCTTTTCGTGCGACATCGAATAGTACTACACGGTATTCACACAGTACTCGTACTCGTTCACTACTACTGTCTCGACTCGGGCCCGTTGGGCGCCTCGACGCCGCGCACGAACGCCTCGAGCGCGGCGTCCCGCTTTCTTCGAGCCGCCGCGCCCCAGTCCTCCTCGTCGTCGTTCGCGGATCGAGACGACGAAGCGTCCGTCGCTTCTTCCGACGCCTCGTCGTCGCGTCTCCCGGAACGTCTCTTCCGCCGTTCGCGCCTCGCGGCGCGCTTCGCCGACCCGCTCTCCCGCAGCGCGCGTTTGGCTCGGCCGACGAACGCCGCCGCCTCGGCGTCGCCGTCCTCCGTCGCCGCGCGGCGCGCCGCCTTGACGGCGCGCCGCGTTTTTTTCGTCGCGGCGCGAATCACGAGCGCTTTCTTCTGAGCTTCCTCTTCCCTTTTCGCACCGGCGGCGCACTTCTCGAACGAGCACGTCTCGACGCCCTCGCCCGCGCACTTCGGACACCGAGGCCCGTCTTTGGGCGTCGCCGTCGCGCCGCGCGCCGAGTCCGGGTCGCCGGACCACGCGAGCTCCTCGCGCTGTTTCCAGCCCGCGCTCCACTTGACCCTGTCCTTCAGCTCGTCGACCGGCACCCAGACGCCGACGGTGCGGTCGCACGTCGCGGTCAAGCGCACGCTCGCGCGCGAACGAGGGGGGTTCGCTTTCTTGTCCGCGGGTCTCGCCTCCGTGGCTTCGAAGTGACGCCAGCCCTCCGTGCGCACGTGCGCGGTCCAGTTCGTGCCGACCACGGATCTGAGGTCGACGTGGTTCTTCGCGTGGAACCCGCCGGGAGAGAGCGCGCCCGTCCCCTGGCACGCGCGGCAAGCCGAAGCGCCCGTGTCGCCGCACCGCGCGCAGGCCGGTGGCGCGCTGCCGCTCGCGCCGAGACCCGAGGACGCGCGGGCGGGGTCCACGAGTCGCGGCGGGGCCGAGTCATCCGCGGACGCGAGGACGCGTGTCGCGCGCACCGGTATCCGGAAGGAAAAGCCATCGCGGGGGGCACTCCGGTCGCGTCCCCGCGGATGCGTGACACGCGGCACCGAGCGCGGCGCGAGGCTGACGTCGCGAGGCGCGCGCGCGATGCTGGGCGGCGCGATGGCCGCGCACGCCATCACCTTTGGCGGCTTCGGACTGTGATGTCTGGAGTCATCACGCGTTCGGTACATAAAAGCGTGAAACTACGGTACGAGCGCTTTGGCCGTCATCAACTCGCATCGACACCTGCGAAAGAATCGTTGGAGACTCCCGCGCGTCCATCGTCGCGCGCGCGTGGAGGCTTCACGCGCGCGGCGATGCGTATGGACGTGTCTCCGATCGATTCGCCGCCGGGGGAACCCGCGTCTCCCCCGGCGCGGGCGCCCAAGTCGCAGCCTTACCGCACGCCCTCGGCTCGTCGTCCCATATACAGCGACTCCTCGGATTCCGAAGTGGACCTCTGGGACGCGCCCGCGAGCGAGATGCTGCGGGGCACTCCCGTCTCCGGGGGGCGCGAAGGAAGCGGCCGGCGGGGTACTTCGCTGACGAAGCGTGCGCCGCCGAGTTCAAGGCGGGGCATGGCTCGGCGACGCGTCGGTGACTCGCCCGGGGGGTCCACCTCCACGGGCTCACGGTCTTCCCTGTCCGACACGAACGACGACGCGCGCGCGTCGCGCCATCCCTCGGTGGCGCGCGCTGTGGAGCGTGCGGCGGCGTCGGTGACGGCGGTGGACCCCGACGCGGCGTACGAGACGTTCCGAGCGTCCGTGCGCAAGTCCTCCCTGAAGCTGCGGTCGGCACGGGCGCGCCGGCGGGGAACGGAGGCGGTCGGCGCGTCCGACGACGCGCCCACTACCGACGAGGAGGGGTTTCCGTCGAGCGACGAGACGAAACGCCGCGAGTCGTTTCTGGCGCCGCTCCGAGCGCGGCTCTCGGACACCGCCGCGTTCGAGCGCGAGCCGAGACGGGGGGTCGACGCGGTCGCGGAAGGTTCCGGGCGATCGCGCGCGCGCGTCTCCGCGGGCGCCGCGGCGGCGGCGCCGGGTCGGGATCCGGGTCCGGATCGCGGATCGGCGGATCCGGATCCCGTCGACGAAAAAAAAAACGCGCGCGAAAAAAAAGGCGCGACGGGGCGCGAGACGGGCGCGCGAGACGGCGGGGAGGGCGACTGTTTCGTTCGCGGCGCGCCGACGCCCGCTTCCGCGAAGCCGCTCGTTTCCGGTGCGAAACCCGACGACGCGTCTTTTCCGACCGCCGAGCGCTCCGGAGAGGAAGAGGAGGACGAGCGCGCCGCGATCGGAGTCTGTTCCGAAAGCCGGCGAAGCCCGCGCGCGTCTCGCGACGGCGGCGCTTCCGAGAGCCGCTCGAGACCCTCGACGCCGCCGCCGAGGCAACGCGCGTCGTCGTTCGAGTCGTCGCAAAAAAAGCGATCGGCGATCGGCGCGATCGGCGATCGCCGTCGGAAGCGAGAGCGGCCGCGGGTCTCGCTCGACGTCCCGCTCCCGACGGGTCCCGCTCCCGACGCGGGCCGCGCCGCCGCGAGCCCGGGCCCGAGTCACTCCGCCGCCGGACCCTCTGTCGGATTTCCGCCGGCTTTCCGCGAAAGGTCACGTAAACGTCGTGAAACGCGCGCGACGCCGCCTACTAGAGGTTCGTCCTCGAACCTCGAGCACGCCGGCGGTGCCACCGGCGTTCGCTCCCGGCGCGCGTCCGCGCGCCAGCGGGTGACGCTTCGAGACGTCCATCTCGAGCCGCTCGACGCGCTTCTCGGACGCGTCGAGCGGCTGGAACGCGAGCGCGACTTTTCGCGCGGCGAACGAAAGAGCGTCGAGAGAGCGGAACGGCGGCGGGAACGGGCGCGCGAGCGCGAACGCGCCGAGGCGCGCGGACGCGACTCGTCCGACCGAGCGGGCGACGCGGTCGCCGTCGAAACCCGTCACGACGCGCCGCTCGGTGAGAAAAGAAACGAAACGCTCGCGACGACGACGGCGGCGGCGGCGCGCGACGTCGTTTTCGAAAACCGAGACGCGCGAGCGCGCGCCGCGCGTTTCGGGGCGCGCCTTCGTTCGGCGGCGACGCGCGCGGCGGGGGTGTGTGCGTTTTTGGCGATGACCGCCGCGCTGCTGCTGGCGGCCGTCGACATCTTCGACATCGTGGACCCCGCGAGGCCCGTATACGTATACAACACCGAAGGGGCGTCGCTGAGCCAGACCGAGAGCTTCGACCCGTACTGGCAGAGGGGCACGGGCCCCGCCGGGCGCGCCATGCGGTCGATGCTCAAGCTGCCGAAACATTTCTTCGCGCGCGCCGTCGCAGACGCGAGAAACGCGTTGGTCGGTTTGTGGGGCGCTCACGGTAGCGGACACGCGCTTTCCGAGGTGGGAGGCGTGTTCGACGTTTTCGACGACCCCGTGCCCGCGCCGAGCTGATCGGCGCGTCGCGAATAATAACACCGCGTAGACTCTTTAATATCGACGCGTCGTAGACTAAAGGGAGTAGCTACGAATAGAACGGCTCTATCACGCCTCGTCGTACTCGGGATGGTCTCCGTACCCGACGCCGGCGAAGAACAGCCCGGAGGGCGGCGCCGCGCTCGCCGTCGCCGCGCGCTCGCGCGCGGCGGCGAGCGCGAGCAGCACGTCGGGCGCCGCGCCCGTCGCCGCCTCGCGCGCCGCCGTCGCGACGAGCACTCTGACTAATTTCCGCAGGAACCGATCGGCGACGAGCTCGATCACGACGACGTCCTCCGCGTCTGTGCGGTGGACGTTTCCGTTTTCGTCGCGCGCCGTCGCCGCCGGGACGCGCCCTCGAAACGCCCGCGCGACGCGGAACACGACGCGCGAATCTTTCCCCTCCACCGTGTCGCGCGCGAACGCGTAGCAGTCGACGCCGGGCTTCGCGTCTTCGCGCGAAGCGCCGACGAGCGCGCCGAGCATCTCGTTCAGTAACGAGACGTCGACGTCGCGTCGCGGCGTGCGCTCTTCGCGCATGCTCTGCCGTTTCGGAAACACGTACACGTACCGACGCCAGGTGGCGCAGAACGTCGCGTGGAACTTCGCGTGCGCCTTCCGCGGCGGCGGCTCTGCCACGACACGCAAGTGCCCGAGACGCCCCGCCGGCGACGACGACACGAGTCGCTCGACGGTTTCGCGGAGAGAAACGCTCCCGCCGAGCTCCGCCTCCAAATCTCTCGCGGTGGTGAAGGACACCGTCTGCGCCAGGCCGTGCACGCCTCTGTCCGTGCGCCCCGCGCACCACAGCGGCCTCGTGTTCTCGTCCGCGAACAAAGGCGCGATGGCGCTCTGCGTCGCCGCGGCGGCGCTGAACGCGCCGACTGACCACGCGGCGTGAACGCCCCCGTCCTCGCCGCGCGCCGTCTCGTCGCCTTCGCCTTTTCGCTTCGCGGCGAAGAAGTTCGCATCCTCCGCGCGCCACGCCCAGCCCGCGAAGCCCGGGCCGTAGTACCGCACCGAGAACCGGTACGCGTGCCGAGGCGCGCGGCGCGCTCGGTCGGCGCGCGCGTCCCTCAGACGCGCGCCGCTCGGGTCGATGCCCTCGCCGTCGCACGGCGCCGCGGGATCCAGCCGCTCGCGCGTCGCTCCGTCGTCTTCGGGTTCGCCACCGGCGTCGGCGTCGACGCGGTCGACCGGCGCGACGAGGCTCGACAGGCACGCCTCGCCGATGACCAGGTTTCGCGCGAACGCGTCCACCGCGGCCCACGGCCGGTCGTCCATGAACTTGCTGTTCGCCACGGGGTCGAAGCGCGCGCGATTGAAGTCGCGACCGACCACCAAAAAGCCGTCTTCGCCAGAGGCGACGCGCGAACGTCCACCGCCTTCCGCGCGCGTCGGAAGGGGCAGGGGAGGCAGGTTGACGCTCGGATGTTTGTCCCCGGTCAGGCCGCGCATCGGCGTCGCCGCGCGCCGGGATGGGGAGGAGGGCGCATCGCGCGAGGAGTCACCGGAGACACCCGCCGCCGACATGGCGCGCGCCGCGGCGAATCCGCCTGCGCCGCGCCAGGGCTCCAGGTGTTTGCGCGCGCGACGCGCGGGCACCGCAGACGCCGCGCACCGCAAACACGCGCGCATGCACCAGGCGCCACGCGTCACGGAGTGATGATGCTGTGCGCTTCTGTGCGTGCTTCGAGAACGTTTCGGTGGCGCATCAGGGCGTCGCAGCGACAATGTGACGCAGGTCTCGTAAAAAAGTGCTTCACGCGTGTTTTCGCGAACCGCGCTGATGACGAAAAAAACCCCTCGCGTCGCGAAGAACGCGCTACCCTTCTCCCCCCGTCTCGGAGCGTTTCCTCCCCCGCACGACGCGTCGCGCGCGTCGCGCACGTCGCGCGCGCTCCCGATCACGCGACGGCGACGGATGACCTCCGTCGACGCCTCCGCGACATTCTCGAGACCCGTTTCGTTTTCTCTCCTCTCAGAGCCCCTCGATGGGCACGCCGAGGAACTTGGCGAGGTCCGCCGCCTGCTTCTCCACCTCCGCCAAGGTCATGGGCTGCCCGATGCGCGTGAGCGGGATGTCGCTCTTGCCCTTGCACCGCACGTACACCACGCGCCTGGGGTTGACGCCGTCGGAGATCTCGACGCGCACCGCCTGCACGTCCGCCAGGTTGGAAACGAGGTTGATGCGGCGGTTCTTCCCCGGAAAGCCGTACCGGAAGATGCGCATGATGCCCTCGTCCTTGTTGAACTCGTTGTACCCCGCGCCGACGTCCCAGTTGATGGTGAGCCACAGGTACGTGGCGAGCAGCGAGCCCGCGACGCCGTAGAAGCTCATCACCAAGCCCTGCGGGAAGAACTTGATCTCGGAGGCGTCCAGGAACCACAGCAGGTTGTGCTGCAAGTACGCGGAAGCGCCGGTGATGAGGAACCCGGTCGCGCCGGTGGTGACGACGCCCGCCCAGAAGTAGTTGCTGAAGCGCTTCGCGCCGACG
>MDSV01027458.1_pt1 | contig 10523 bp, 10 predicted proteins | sample 810851 | NCBI WGS metagenome assembly MDSV01 (sample SAMN05326640, study PRJNA326480) | marine metagenome | isolation source: seawater | place: Atlantic Ocean: North East | collected 2012
CAAAGATTAAAAGAAGCTGCTGAAAAAGCAAAGATAGAACTCTCTTCAGCTACTCAAACAGAAATAAATTTACCGTTTATTACAGCAGACAAAACTGGTCCGAAACATCTAAATTTAAAATTTACTAGAGCTAAACTTGAAGCTCTAGTTTCAACGCTAGTCGAAAGAACTTTGGAACCTTGTAAAACTGCTCTTAAGGACTCTGGCTACTCGGCTGCTGAGATAAACGAAGTTGTTTTAGTAGGAGGAATGACTAGAATGCCCAAAATTATCGAAACTGTTAAAAACTTTTTTGGTAAAGAACCTAACAAAAGTGTAAACCCTGATGAAGTGGTGGCAATGGGAGCTGCTATTCAGGCCGGCGTTCTTCAAGGAGACGTTAAAGACGTTTTGTTACTTGATGTAACTCCATTATCACTTGGTATAGAGACATTAGGCGGCGTATCAACAAAACTTATTGAAAAAAATACAACGATACCTACTAAGAAAAGCCAAGTATTTTCTACTGCTGAAGACAATCAGCCTGCTGTATCAATCAGAGTTTTACAGGGTGAAAGAGAAATGGCTGCAGATAATAAAGTTTTAGGAAATTTTGAGCTTGTAGGAATACCTCCGGCTGCAAGAGGTACTCCTCAAATAGAAGTCACTTTTGATATAGATGCTAATGGTATTGTAAGTGTTTCTGCAAAAGACAAAGGGACTGGAAAAGAGCAAAAAATTCAGATTCAAGCTTCAGGTGGATTGTCTGATGAAGAAATTAAGAATATGGTAAAAGATGCAGAGGCCAACAAAGAAGCAGATAAAAAGAAAAGGGAATCCGTTGATGTCAGAAATCAAGCGGATAGCCTAGTTTTTTCTACAGAAAAAAGTTTAAAGGAGCATGGTGATAAGGTTAGTGCGGAAGAAAAAAAAGCAATAGAAAATGGAATTTCTGACCTTAAAAAATCTCTCGAAGGAACCGATTCGGAAGATATTAAGAAAAAAACACAAAGCTTAATACAGGCATCAATGAAGCTTGGTGAGGCTGTATACAAAAGCCAACAAAAAACTCAGGCAAAACCTGATGATAAAAAAGATAACAATACTGAAGACAAAGGAAAAGATAAAGACAACGTAGTCGATGCAGACTATGAAGATGTAAAAGAAGATAAAGAAAAAAGCGCCTAAGATATTAAGAATATAAAGGAGACGTCCTGTGGGCAAGAGTGATTATTATGATGTCTTAGGTATAACTAAGTCATCCTCAAAAGATGAGATTAAAAAAGCATACCGTAAATTAGCCTTAAAATATCATCCCGACAAAACTAAAGGAGACAAAGCTTCTGAAGAGAAATTTAAAGAAGCTAGTGAAGCCTATCACGTATTATCAGACGACAAAAGAAAAGCTAACTACGATCAGTTTGGCCATGCTGCGTTTCAAGGGTCTGGTAGTCAAGGTGGTTTTGGTAATTTTGATTTTTCTTCATCCTTCTCGGATATATTTGAAGATTTTTTTGGAGATTTTGAGGTTGGGGGAACATCTAGAAGATCTTCTAACAGAGGAAATGACTTAAGATACGATTTGAGTATAACATTGGAAGACTCATATAAAGGTTTGGAAAAAAATGTTAGATACACAACTTATAAAAAATGTTCTGACTGCTCAGGAAGTGGGGCGGCAAAAGGGTCTAAACCTATAAAATGTAATTACTGCGCTGGAAGAGGTAAGGTAAGAACCAACCAAGGTTTTTTCACTGTTCAACAAACATGCCCTCAGTGTACTGGCTACGGAGAAACAATTGGCAAACCTTGTAATGGTTGTAGTGGAAATGGTAAAGTTCAAAGTAACGAAAATGTTACAGTAAAAATCCCTAAAGGTGTAGATGACGGAACAAGAATAAGACTTTCTAACAAGGGTGAGGCTGGAACCAAAGGAGGTTCGAGTGGAGATTTATATTTATTTATTTCAATAGATAATCATAGTGTTTTTAAAAGATCAGAAGAAAACCTTTATTATGAGCTACCAATTACTTTTTCTGATGCTGCACTAGGTACAACAGTAGAAGTTCCTTCTATAGACGGTGGTAAATCTAAAATCAAAATACCATCAGGTACACAGCATGGAAAACAATTTAGACTTAAGGGAAAAGGTATGCCGTTCTTAAAGAGAAGTATATTTGGTGATTTATATATTAGAATTGTAACTGAGGTTCCTGTATCATTATCTAAGAGACAAAAAGAACTTTTGGAAGAGTTTAAAAAGCTTGAAGATACAAAGCCTAGTCCTGTAATAAAAAGTTTTTTTGATAAAGCTAAAAAGTTTTGGAAAAATTAAAATACTAATGAAAAAAATTAATTTAGCTATAACTGGTTGCCTTGGAAGAATGGGTCAACAAATTATTAAGTCTATTAAAATTTCTAAGAGCTTTAAGTTAGTTTCTGTTACTGAAAATAAAAATATTAAAAGAAAAGTATCAAATTTAAGACCTCAATTGAATTCTATAAATGCTTTTAAGAATGCAAATGTAATTATAGATTTTACAATACCTAAGAGCACTCTTGAAGTTTTAAAAATTGCATCTAAATTAAAGAAAAAAGTTATTATAGGAACTACAGGTTTTTCTAAAAAAGAGGAAAAATTAATAAAAAAATACTCTAAAAAAATACCTATACTCAAAGCTGGCAACATGAGCCTGGGTATAAATTTATTAATGTACTTAACTGAGATAGCCTCAAGATCACTTAACAAAAATTTTTTAAGTAAAGTTTTTGAAATTCATCATAGACGCAAAAAAGATTATCCTTCTGGGACAGCCTTTATGCTTGGAAAAGGAATAGCTGTAGGAAAAAATAAAGATTTTTATAAATTGATAGGGAAAAAATATTTAAATAAAAAGTCTTTTCCTTATGGTAAAAAAATTAATTTTAATTCACTAAGAAAAGGATCTGTTGTAGGCAAACATGAGGTTTTATTTTCTAGCAGAAATGAAATGATTACCTTAAATCATGAAGCTTTTGATAGGGCACTTTTTGCTGAAGGCGCATTAACAGCTGCGAAATGGATAATGGGTAAAAAACCTGGCTTATATTCAATGAGAAACGTTTTGAATTTCAAATAAATTTTAAAGTGGATAATAAAAAAAAGTCTAAAATCATCCTTAGGATTTTAAATAAAATTTATCCTAGTGTTCGAGTTCCTTTAAAACATAGAAATTTATTTACTTTGTTAGTTTCTGTGACTCTGTCTGCTCAAACTACAGATGTTAATGTGAATAAAGCAACAAGAAAGATATACCCAAAATATAATAAGCCTGAACATTTTGTAAAACTGGGAAGAAAAAAAATTGAAAAATTAATAAAAACTTTAGGTTTTTTTAGGAATAAAGCAAAAAGTATATACTTACTCTCAAAACAATTAACAGAAAAACATAAAGGAAAGGTTCCAGAAAGTTTTGAAAAACTCGAGAGCTTGCATGGTGTAGGACATAAAACAGCTAGTGTGGTTATGTCTCAAGGATTTGGACATCCTGCTTTTCCTGTTGATACTCACATTCATCGTTTGGCACAAAGATGGGGTCTAACTAATGGAAAAAATGTCGTGCAAACTGAGAAGGACTTGAAAAAATTATTTCCAAAAAAATCATGGAATAAACTTCACCTGCAAATTATTTGGTACGGAAGAGAGTATTGTCAAGCTAGGGAATGTTACGGTATAACTTGTAAAATTTGTAACACTTGTTACCCTAATAGAAAGAAGCCAATTAAAACTAAGAAAGCTTAATATGAAAATTATAGGAATAGGAAATGCAATAGTAGATGTAATCTGTAAAGTTGAAGATAGTTTCTTAGCTAAAAATACTTTAACAAAAGGCTCCATGAAACTTGTTGATGAATCGGAGTTTAAAAAACTTTTATCTAGTTTAAATATTGAAGAAACAGTTTCGGGTGGATCAGTTGCTAATTCAATTGTAGGATTGTCTCAACTAGGAAATAAAGTTGGATTTATTGGAAAAGTAAGTGATGATAGCTTAGGAAGCAAATACGAAGAGGGTTTGAAAAGAGAGAAAGTTAATTATTTCTATTCAAAAAAAAAAGAGGATTTGCCAACAGGAACATGTTTAATTTTAATTACTCCAGATTCTGAGAGAACTATGTGCACCTTTTTAGGAACTGCAGGAAAAATAAATAAAAAAGATTTAGATACTAAAGCTATTAAAAACAGTGAAATAACTTTTTTGGAAGGTTATTTATGGGATGAGGGTGATCCCAAAAAAGCATTTGAAGAAGCAATTGAAAAATCAAATAAGGTGGCAATGTCTTTATCAGATCAATTTTGTGTCGAAAGACATAAAAATAATTTTTTAGAATTAGTCAAAAATAAATTAGATATTACTTTTGCAAATGAGTCTGAAGCAATGTCATTAATTAACGCAAAAAGTTTTGATGAAGTAATTTCATTCTCAAAATTATTAAATAAAATAATTGTTATCACAAGAGGAGAGAAGGGTGCTGTAGTAATTAAAAAAGATGAAGTAATTCAGAGTGGAATAAAAAAAAACCTTAAAATTGTAGATCTAACAGGTGCTGGAGACCTATTTGCTGCGGGCTTCTTGCACGGCTATGTAAATAATTTTACACTAAAAGATAGTTTGGAAAAAGGAACAGAAATGTCATCGAAAATAATACAGCAAATAGGTGCTAGACTATAATTTTATTTCTTTCTTCTTTTAAAACTTCCTTTGCCCTTTTTGGCTCTAACAACTCTTTTTCTATATTTTTTAGAAAATAAATCGATAGCAATCTTATTTCTTTTTTTCAAATGGAATAACCTTCTTTGGTACTAACAATAAAGTGATTGTCATTAAATTTATTTTGTATTTTTTTTCTTAGGCGGTACACATGGGTTTCAACTGTATGGGTGTCGGCATCTGAGGCATATCCCCAAACTTTTTCTAAAATTTTATCTTTATGAATAGGAGATCTTTTACTAAACAATAATTCGATCAGTTCAATCTCTTTTTCTGTAACAATAATAAATAATTTATCTTTCTTTAGTTTTTTTTCATTTTTATCCAAAAGATAATTTTTTTTTATTTTTATTGAAGAATTTTGAATAAATTCCTCAGTATTTATTAAATTAAATATTTTTTTTTTTAGTTCAGAAATTCTCATAGGTTTTTCGATTCTTTCTGGAAATGAATGTTTATTTTTATTTTTAGAATTATAAATTAACAATTTATTTTTATTTTCTAATTTATTTATAAATTTTACAATTTCACTGCTTTTGAGTACATCGCTATCTATTATCATAGTGCTAAACTCTAAAGATGAAATATCATTTGATTTATCTTGATAAAAAATTAAATTAAAGTCTAAATACTCTGTAAGTTCATTCAATGATTTGATAAAATTCTCTGAACCTAAACATAAAATATTTGGTTTACCATTTTGATTATGCATATAAAACTTATTAATAAAAAACTTTTATTCGGAAAGTATAAAGTAAAATGTGCCATAGGTAAAAGAGGAATTTATAAAAAAAGAGAAGAGGGTGATAATATAACTCCTAAAGGCACTTTTGGGTTTAAAAGTGTATTTTATAGGAAAGACAGAATTTCTAATATAAAAACCAAATTAAAAAAATTTATCATAAAAAGGAATATGGGTTGGTGTGATGATCCTCGTTCAAAGTATTACAATAAACTAATAAAATTTCCTTTTAATTTTAAAGCAGAGAAGCTTTTCATAAAAAAAAATATATACGATGTAATATTAGTATTAAATTATAATTCTGATCCAGTTATTAAATATAAAGGAAGTGCAATTTTTGTTCATATCGCATCTAAAAATTATCTTTCTACAAAAGGATGTATTGCTATATCTAAAAAAGACATAATCAAGTTATTGAGCTTAATTTCAAAAAAATCTAAAATAACAATTTGTTAATTACGCTCACCGAAAATGGAACTTCCAATTCGTAGAAAAGTAGATTTAAATTTTAATGCCTTCTGATAATCTGCTGACATTCCCATGCTGAGCTCTTTCAGACCAAGTGATACATTTTTATCATAGAGAAACTTAAAATGTTTTTCTACATCTACGTCGTTAGGAGGTATAGCCATTAGTCCTATTATGTTAAGATTTATTTCTTTTGTACAATATTTGTAAAAATCATTGAGATCATTTTCAGTAACGCCAGATTTTTGAGTTTCATTACCGATATTTACCTGAATAAAATACTTTAATTTTTTATTAATCTTGTTTTCGTGTTTACTCAACATATCTGCTAATCTTTTATTATCTAGAGAATGTATATAATCAAATAATTCTACTGCCTTTTTTGCTTTATTGCTTTGAAGGCCGCCAACCATATGTAGATTAATTTTTTTTTTTGTTTTCTGATGCTCTGACCATTTAGCTTCAGCTTCTTGGACCTTGTTCTCACCAAAGTGCAAATGACCTTGATCAATAAGTGGTTTGATTGTTTCAAAGGGGAAGGTTTTGCTTACAGCTACTACATTAACGTTTGAGTTAGAAATATTAGATTTTATTTTATTTAATCTTTCAACTACAATGTTCATAAATGTCTATTACAAAAAACCATTATTACTTGTATATCGAAAATAGTAAATTATTAAATTTAAGTTTAATAAAAAAAAGAGGAAAATTCAGTATTATTTATAGATATGACAAAGAAAAAGAGCATTTAAAATCAATCAAAAAATTTAGAAAAGAATGTAAAAAAAGAGGGGTTGGGTTCTATATTGTTAATAATTTCATTATTGCTAATCAGTGCAAAGCTGACGGTCTTTACTTATCCTCATATAATAATAGTTTTTATAATAGGCAAAGCTTGAAACTAATTGGTTCTGCACACAACATTAAAGAAATATATCAAAAGAAAGAACAGGGTTGCAAAATAATATTTTTATCAAGACTTTTTAAAACTAATTATATTCAAAAAAAAGATTTTTATGGTGTTATTAAATTTAATTTATTAACTATGAGTAGAGACTCTAGTTTTGTCCCTTTAGGAGGAATAAGGATTGAAAATTTAAACAAATTGAATATGGTAAATTCAAAATCCTTTGCAGTTTTGTCTGAGGCACAAAAAAAGCCGGCTAAAATATTTAGCCGGCTTTTTTAAATTTTAAGTATTAGTATTAATTAAAACGCAAGAGCCATTGAGAACACAGTAGCTTTAGATTCTCTGCTAGTTATGTAATCAGCGTCGTCTGCTTGTGTATTAACGATACCAAGAGTTGCACCACCAATAGTGTATGCAGCTTGTATACTGTCAACAGTTTGCTCTACTTGTTTGTTTGCTAATGCACCCGTACCTTGAGTATATTTTTCAGATTTTTCTCTACCCATAGATACTGAAAGTTGATCATTAACAGCAAATTGAACACCTACTGCAGTTGTGTCATACCTGTAAGCTGCAGTGTCAGTTCCTGCTGTGTAGCTAGGAGCTGCTCTAGTTTCAGCTGCACCAACTGTAAGTGGTCCTGCTGAATATTTAATGTACACAGATCCTGATTCTTGTTTTTGAGTACCTGAAACTACAGATCCAGAAGAAGTGAAGAAATCAGCACCAACTGAAACGCCATCCGATGGGGATGCTGTCAGTTTGTACATAGTTGCGTCATCTGCTACTAATCTAGTTTCTGAAGTAGGAACTGCTTTTTGTGAAGCACCTTGTGCACCACTTAAGTTAGGCACGTAAGCTACTGAAGCATTCACTCCGAATGGTAACAATCCTGAAGGTGTAGAATACTGAACGTTGTTGTATGAACTAACGTCAAAACCCCACGTAACTGTTGATGTATTAATATAGTCAGAACCTGTTCCAACTGCACCAACACCATAGTCTAATTCTACAGAAAGTCCGCACTCTGTAATACATAGTCCGAATGTTCCTAGATCACCAGTCAACTTAATTTGTGTGTCATCATTTTTAGTTGCTGCATCGTCTAACTCCATAGAGTAAGTCCAAGCATAACCATTATCTAACTCACCAGCTGCTGTGAAATTTAACTCGTTCGTAATTCCAAGTCCTTTTGACTGATGCTGAGAAGCACCACCGACAACGTATGTACCTGTTGCTGAACCTGATACTGTAAGTTCGCCAGCAAAAGATGACACTGAAATCGCAAAAGAAGAAAGAACTGCAAACAATGTTTTAGTTATTTTTCTCATTTTTTGTCCTTTTGTTTATTGTTTAATTACGTAATTGAAGGTAACTTAGACTATGTTTTTATAAAAAAACTCTATTTTGCCTATAATATAGTCATTTTTTTATAAACTGTTGTAATTTTACAACTATCAATTTATCGAGATTATTAAAGGATTTTTATGATAATAAACAACTCTAGAAGGAAAATAAGGATAATGCATATTTTAAACTTTTTTAACATGCCAAAATTGAAGATCTTTTTGATTTTATTGTTATCTTTAACATTAAACTCATCCTGCGGTATCTACAAACCAGTTGATGCAAGAAAAACTCCAGAAAAAGGCATCGACAAGGCTAGAAAAAATATAGAGGAAGGTAAGGGAGTTAGTATTAGAGGAATGATGGGGGGAGGAAAAACTAATACTTTTCAATTTAGCACCTCTAACCCTATGTGGAGATCCTCTATAGAAATTTTAGATTTTTTACCGCTAACAACAGTAGATTATTCAGGGGGATTGATAATTTCTGATTGGTATACTGATAGTTCAAACTCAAATGATTCATTAAAAATTACTGTAAGATTTTTATCCAATGAAATTTCAGCTACTAGCTTAAAAATTATTGTTCATCAAAGAACCTGTAATAATTTGAACCAATGCCTAACCCAAAAGATTGACTCAAAAATAGAAGATGAATTAAGAAGTTCAATTTTAAAAAAAGCTGCAATGCTTGAAAAAGAAGACAAGAATAAAAAGAAAAAATAATTATCAAAAATGGAACGAGTTAATTTTCAATTGATTGAAAAAAAATGGCAATCAGTTTGGAATAAAAAGAAAATTTACAGACCGAACAGTAGTAAAAAGTTCTACTGTCTAGAAATGTTTCCTTACCCATCAGGAAAAATTCACATGGGACATGTTAGAAATTATGCAATCGGTGATGTCATAGCAAGATTTAAGTATCTGAACGGTTTTAATGTTCTGCATCCTATGGGGTGGGATTCTTTTGGGTTGCCAGCAGAAAATGCTGCGAGAGAAAATAATTTACACCCCAAAGAATGGACAAAAAAGAACATTTCTGAAATGAAAAGACAGCTTAAAATGCTTGGCTTGTCCATAGATTGGGATTTGGAAATATCAACTTGTGAAGAAGAATATTACAAGCATCAACAAGAACTTTTTATAGATTTTTATAACAAAGGATTGGTATCTAGAAAAGAAAACTATGTAAATTGGGATCCTGTTGAAAAAACAGTACTAGCAAATGAACAAGTTGTTAATGGTCGAGGATGGCGTTCTGGTGCAGTGGTTGAGAGAAAAAAATTATCACAATGGTTTTTTAATATAACAAAATTTTCAGATCAGCTTTTACAAAATTTAGAAAAATTGGAAAATTGGCCGGAAAAAGTAAAAACAATGCAAAAAAATTGGATTGGAAGATCTGTTGGCTGTGAAATCAACTTCGAAATATTAGAAAAAAAAGAAAAATTAAAAATTTTTACAACGCGCCCAGATACAATTTTTGGAGCAACTTTTATTGCTATCTCCTCAGATCACCCATTATGTAAAAATTTTGAAAGCAGAACTGATTTTAAATCCTTTAAAACTGAATGTTTAAAAGTGGGTACTACTGAAGAAGCATTAGCAAATGCTGAGAAGGTTGGCTACAAGAGTGGTTATTTTGCAAGTCATCCTTTTATAAAAAATAATAGAATTCCGATATTCGTGGCAAATTTTGTACTAATGGATTATGGGACAGGTGCTATTTTTGGTTGCCCTGCTCACGACCAAAGAGATTTAGATTTTGCAAAAAAATATGGGATAGAAATTATAGAAGTAGTTTCAGAAAATATTAAAAAAACAAAAAACTTTAAAAAAATTAATGAGGCCTATACTGGAGAAGGTTCTATGATGAACTCTTCATTTTTAGATGGACTAAAGGTTAATGAGGCTAAAAATAAAATTATTGATGAAATAGAAAAAAGAAAGTTGGGTAACAAAAAAATTTCCTACAGGTTAAAAGACTGGGGTGTCTCAAGACAAAGATACTGGGGTTGTCCTATACCAATGATTTATTTAGAAGATGGCAGCATTGTACCAGTAGAGAAGAGTGAACTACCCATCAAGCTTCCTGAAGATATTGACCTTGGCTCTAGTGGTAATCCGCTCGAAAAACATCCCAATTGGAAAAATACAACACATAAAAAAACTGGAAAACCTGCAATTAGAGAAACTGATACACTAGATACTTTTGTTGATTCTTCTTGGTATTTTATGAGATTTTGTTCACCTGGCAACAAAGCAAAGCCTTTTGACGAAAAAAAATTAAATTATTGGATGCCAGTTGATCAATATATAGGGGGAGTTGA
>MDSV01133270.1_pt1 | contig 10523 bp, 8 predicted proteins | sample 810851 | NCBI WGS metagenome assembly MDSV01 (sample SAMN05326640, study PRJNA326480) | marine metagenome | isolation source: seawater | place: Atlantic Ocean: North East | collected 2012
TATTTTTTGCATTGACTACACGGGGGGAATACAGTTGATCGATATTATTATCATAGATAAATTCTGTTATATTTTCATCTAAGTCATTGTCGTTTCTTTTCAATGCCGTATCTTTAATGCATTGATTGCATACAACTGGCGGGTTAGCTCTAAAAATTATTTTATTATCGTAGGTCTTAATCTCATTTATATAGTAGGGCTCAACGAGAAAGCCCCCATTAGCAAAGACCGAATAGCCTCTTACTAATTCCCATGGAGATAACTCAGCACTTCCCAAAGCTAGAGAGAGATTTTTAGGAAGTCGATCAATATTGAATCCAAATTTTTGAATATGTTTGAGTGCAAATGGAATACCAATCGAATGTAACAACCTTATTGAAACTAGATTACGTGAATGCGTTAATGCTTCACGCAATCTTGTTGGTCCATGACTCTTTCGACTATAATTCTCTGGTCTCCACTCATCTTCAATACCTGGGTCATCAAATACCACAGGTGCATCATTGATAATTGTAGCCGCGGTTTTACCTGTTTCGATTGCAGCCGAATATATGAATGGTTTGAAACCAGATCCGACTTGCCTTTTAGCCTGTGTTACATGATTAAACTTATTTTTAAAAAAATTAAAACCTCCTACCAAAGAGAATACCGACCCATCATTAGGCGAAATTGAGATTAATGCTCCCTCAATATCTGGTATTTGAGATAAAGACCATTCATCATTTTCATCTTTAAGTAAACGAATAATATCTCCAGGGTTTAAAATTTCATTTGCTATTTCAGGTGCAACACCTCTTTTATTTTCAGAAATATATTTCCTTGCCCATTTTAAACCTTCCCATTTAATCTCTATTTCACCGATATCTAATACATAGACATCTATAGATTTTTCATTAACATTTTTAACTAAACCCGGATAGAGATTACTTAGCACTGGAAAAGTTTTTAGGAGTTCATATATTTCCTCATTATTTTTTGAATCGATATCATCAATGAATTGCTCAGGGCCGCGATAACCATGCCGTCGATCATATGCTAATAATCCATCTCTCAATGCTTTATTCGCAGCTACTTGATTGCTGTCACGAATTGTTGTCGTCACCATTAGTCCGTTTGTGTAGGCATCATTCCCATATTTTTGAATTAGATCGTTTCTGACCATTTCAGCTAAATAATGTGCCTCAATATCTGGTGCCATGCTATGTAGCGATGCGCTGATCTTGGCTTCATTTGCTTCATCAAATTCTTCAGTGGATATATATGAAAGTTCTAACATTCTTTGCAAGACATAATTTCTACGAGTTAAAGCACGTTTAGGACTAGTAATTGGATTTGATTTTGATGGGGCTTTTGGGAGACCAGCTATCATTGCAATCTGAGTTAAATTGAGAGAACTTATTTCAACTCCATAATATACTTGTGCTGCAGCTGCAACTCCATAAGCTCTCTGACCTAAATATATTTTATTTAGGTATAACTCGAGAATTTCTTTTTTATTAAGTTCACGTTCAATTTTAAATGCTAAGAAAATTTCATTAAGTTTTCTTAAATAAGTTTTTTCATGAGTTAGAAAAAAATTTCTGGCAACTTGCATTGTAATAGTGCTGCCACCTTGTTTTTTTGAACCTGTCTTTATCAATGAATAAGTTGCTCTAACCAGACCTTGCCAATCAACCCCAGGATGTTTATAGAAACGATCATCCTCTGCAGCCAAGAAAGCTTCAATGAGCCTAGGTGGTAATTCATCTATTTTTATCGGTTTACGTCGTTTTTCACCGAATTCAGCAACAAGAGACAAATCTGCACTATAAATTCGCAGGGGCACTTGCATCTTTACATCCTTCAAAGTCTCAATATCAGGGAGATTAGGCAGTATATAAAGACTGATTATTAATAGTGCCGCCAAACCAAAGAGTACCGTTGATTGGACGAAATTGAATATAAAACGTAACATATTATTTTTTAGGTAATTGATATCCTTAGATATTTTTCTTTTATTGTGTAGATAATAGTGAATTCTACTCCTTCAAATTAGATTCAAAAGATTATATTGCAATAGTAGTCAAAATAACTTTATGTAGTATTATACATATCACATATAACCTATGAATTGGAAAGGAAAAATTAGTGTTTTCATTTGGAAAAAAATCGGCCCCTATTTTAGGCATTGATATTAGTGAGACGGCAATCAAGCTACTCGAGCTAAGTCAGCGTGGTACAAAATATCAGGTTGAAAGCTATGCTGTTGAGCCATTAGCACCAAATTCAGTTTCAGAGAAGACTATAAACGATATTGATCAGGTCGGCGAGACGATTGCAAGTGTGGTTAGAAAATCTGGCACAAAAACAAAAAATGCAGCTGTCTGTGTTGCTGGCTCCTCCGTTATTACAAAAGTTATTAGTATGCCGTCGGGCTTATCTGATGATGACATGGAAAGTCAGATACAAATTGAAGCCGATCAGCATATACCATTTCCACTAGATCAAGTTGCAATAGATTTTGAGGTAATCGACGAAAAAAGCGATGAGGCTGGAAATGTAAACGTGTTGCTTGCTGCCGCGAGAACTGAAATTGTTGATAATGTTGTTGGTTCATTAGAATTAGGTGGTCTTCGAGCTAAAGTCGTCGATATAGAGGCATTCACAATAGAAAATACAATAGCTTTGATCTCCAAGAATTTTCCAAAAGGTGTTTCAAAAGATGTAATTGCAGTTGCAGATATTGGTTCTAGGTCAATGACCTTTAGTGTTTTGGAAAACCTTAAGGTGGGGTACTCTCGCGACGAAGCATTTGGCGGTGTGCAATTAATAGAGGAAATACAACGTCGTTATGGGCTATCGTTTGAGGAAGCATCGATAGCAAGAAGACAAGGAAAACTTCCAGATGATTATGAAAGTGAAGTTCTAGAACCATTTAAAGAGAATCTTGCTACAGAAATATCGAGAGCGCTTCAGTTTTTTTATTCTTCAAGCCAAACGACGGGCATTGACGTTCTCATTCTAGCTGGCGGGGTTGCATCAATTCCAGGAGTTGCTGAGTTAATGGAGTCAAGACTAGAAGCTAAAACTATAATTGCCGATCCATTTTCTGGTATGAATATATCTCCAAAAGTAAATAAAAAAACTTTAGCAAATGACTCTCCAGCCTTAATGATTGCATGTGGTCTTGCTATGAGAGGTCAGGGGTAATGGCACGAATAAATTTACTTCCATGGCGAGAAGAAAGACGCAAAGAATTATTAAATGAATTTTTAATCATGCTTGGCGTTGTTGCTCTTTTTTCAGCTCTAACTGTGGGGCTTGTTCATTTTTTCCATATGCAATTGATTGATTTCCAAAACGAAAGAATTTCTTACATAGATAAAAGAATTATAGAGGTTGATAAGAAAATTGTAGAAATTAAAGAACTCGAAAAACAGAAAGAGAGATTACTTTCTCGAATGAGAGCAATCGAATCATTGCAACGGGACCGCCCATTAATTGTTCATTTATTTGATGAGTTGGTAAGAAGTATGCCAGAGGGGATGTCAATAACAGATTTAACACAAAGACAAGCATTGATAACTATTCAGGGAGAAGCTCAGTCAAATGCTCGTGTTTCATCATTTATGAGAAAAATAGAGCAATCAGAATGGTTAAAAAAAGCACAGTTAAAAGTTATTAAGGAATCGAAGTTGAACAACAAAAAAACGGTAAATAGTTTCACGCTTACATTCGAACAAATCGTTCCTACCAATGAAAGCGATGATGATATTCAGCAATTATGAACATATTAGATGACTTTAAAAATTTAGATCCTAATAATCCAGGATTATGGCCGAATAGCATCAAAATGATATTATTTATTGTTCTCTTTGCTGCGTTACTTTTTGCTGGATGGAAATTTGATATTACAAAAAAACGAGACGAGTTAGCTGGTCTTGAAAGAAAGGAAGTGGAAAAAATAAATGTACTCAAAGTTAAACAAAGAAAAGCAGCCAATTTAAATGCTTTAAAAGAACAAATGAAAGAGATGGAAATCTCTTTTGGAGATATGGTTCGTCAGTTACCCAATGCAACTGAAGTGGCAGGTTTATTGGTAGATATTTCCCAAACTGGTCTTAGTGCCGGACTCGAATTTAAATTGTTTGAGCCAAAGGCTGAAGAACCAAAAGAATTTTATGCGGTTCTGCCAATCACAATTAGCGTTGTTGGTGGTTATCACCAATTTGGAGAATTTATTAGTGGTCTGGCGCAATTACCAAGGATTGTTACAACACACGAAATTAGTATCAAGGCTAAAAAAACAGATGCCGCAACAGGAATTCCTCAACTTGAAATGCAAACAACTGCAAAAACATATCGCGCGTTAGAAGAAGAAGAAGAGGGTATGGAGTGACTACCACAGATTACATATACAATAGTAGATTCATATCTGGGTTAGTAATTTTATTACTAATTTCTGGTTGTGTGTCTAAGGACATGTCGGATCTAGAGCGGCAAGTCTCAAGTATTATGTCGACTCCTGGCGGTCGTCTTGATCCATTACCAGAAATAAAACCCTATGAAGCGTACATTTATGAATCAGGGAAATTGAACGCACCTAATCCATTCAGAAGATTTTATATTCAAGAACAATCGATAGCGATTAAGAATACTGAAGGGCCAGTTGATGATGGCCTTACTGAAGAAATGAGAGCCGAAATTCAAAACCGCAATAGAGAAGAACTGGAGAGATTTGAGTTAGATAGTCTTAAAATGGTTGGGACGATTAATAATGAAAATAGTCAGTGGGGTATCGTAATTGATCCAAATGGCACCGTTCACAGAGTTAAGACTGGAAACTACATTGGCTTAAATATTGGAAAAATTACATTGATTGAAGAGGAAAAGATTGAAATTCGAGAGATTGTAAAGGATAACAGCGGAAGATATGGAGAGAGAATGGCGTTAATGCCCCTTGTGGAGTAATTAAAATTGGATAAACCTTATGATATTAAGTACTAGATTTGATATATTAGATATCTATATGAATTATATGAATAAAAAAATGTATAAGATATTCTTTTTAGTGTCGCTATTCAGTGCTTTCAACAGCGCATCGGTTTTTGCGGTTACATTAGATAGAATTAATACATCATCTCTTCCTGGAGAGAGAGTTCAGGTGAAGCTCATTTTTTCTGAGGCCCTTCCAACAGAACCATTAACTTTTAGTGTTGATAATCCATCAAGAGTGGTAGTTGATTTGCCAAATATAGCGCTAAATTTAAGTGAAAAATCACAAAATATAGGCATAGGGATGGCAAATAGCTTAAATGCGGTTGAGGCCAAAGGGCGTTCACGTGTTGTGATTAATCTAACTAGTTCCGTTTCCTACACGATAGATGTTAATGATAACACTGTAGTTTTAAATTTGAGTAGCGGCATCAATGTTGTAAATAACGATTCAACTAAAAAATCTTTCTCTAAAGCGGTGCCTGACAATACTGCTTATCCCTTATCTTCACATAGCATTAAAGACATTGATTTTAAGAGGGGCGAGAAAGGGGAAGGGAGAGTAATTGTTAAGCTATCCAATCCATCCATACCTATAGATATGAGAACTGAGGGCGGTAATGTCGTCATTGATTTCATAGGGGCGCAGTTACCACCTGAATTGGACAGAAAATTGGATGTGATAGATTTTGCAACCCCGGTTAAGGAAATAGATACCGCTGTTAGTGGTAGTAATACGAAAATGATAATTAGCTCAGTTTCAGACGATTATGACCACTTGGCTTATCAGTCTGATGAAAATTACACCATAGAATTTAAACCGTTAACTAAAGCAGAAAAAGAAGAGCAAAAGAAAGAAAAATTTGGTTATACAGGCGAAAGACTATCGCTTAATTTTCAGGATATTGAAGTGAGGGCTGTATTGCAATTAATTGCAGATTTTACTGGTCTCAATATGGTAACAAGTGATGCTGTCGGAGGAAATGTCACACTTCGTCTTAAGAACGTTCCATGGGATCAGGCTCTCGATATAATCTTAAAATCAAGAGGATTAGGTAAACGAGTAAGCGGTAACGTAATGATGGTTGCTCCTCAAGATGAGTTAACAGCACGTGAACGCGTAGAGCTTGAAGCTAATCAACAAATAGAGGAACTAGCCCCATTAAGAACTGAATTCGTTCAAGTCAATTATGCGAATGCATCAGACTTATCAAATCTAATTCAGTCAGGCGAAAATAAGTTAACTTCAGAGCGAGGAACTGTTTCTATAGATCAAAGAACCAACACATTGATTGTTCAGGATGTGGCAACCAGTCTGCAGGCAATAAGAGAGTTAATATTAAAATTAGATGTTCCAGTTAGACAGGTATTAATTGAAGCTCGTATAGTTAATGCCGATGAATCGTTTGCGAAGGATATAGGCGTCAAGTTTGGTTACTCAAAAGCAAGCAAACAAGGAACAACAACAAGAGCAGCTATTGGTCCAGCTTCAGAAGATCCTTTTGTTTCGATTGGCGGTGGCAAAGCTGGGGATACAGATTTCGGTGCATTGACTACTTTTGGCGCTGATACAACAGAAGGTTTGATTGTTAGTTTACCAGCAACACCAGCTGATGCTGCAGCGCTAGCATTGGCAATTGGTAAAGTTGGATCATATTTACTACAGTTAGAATTATCTGCGTTGATTGCTGAGGGAAGAGGAGAAGATATTGCGAGTCCTCGTGTAATTACCGCTAATCAAACTGAAGCAGTAATTGAGTCTGGCGTACAGATTCCATTCCAAGAGGCATCTTCGAGCGGAGCTACTTCTGTTTCATTTCAAGACGCGGTGCTTAGTCTTCGTGTAACACCACAAATTACTCCTGATGATCGTATTATTATGGATTTGCAAGTTAATCAGGACACCGTGAGCGGAACAACCGTACTTGGTGTGCCAGCGATAAATACCAGGAGCGTAACAACACAAGTATTAGTATCTAACGGTGAAACTGTTGTTTTAGGGGGCGTATATACATCTTCTGATAGAAAAACGGTTGACAGAATACCGTTCTTTGGAGACCTGCCATATGTCGGATTTTTATTTAAAAGAACCGATATTGATAAGAAGAAAGATGAATTATTAATATTCATTACACCAAAAATATTGAAAGACAGCTTAAAAATCAAATAATAATTATAAAAGTTAGAATAATGGAGGGTATATCCGTAATGGTTATACCCTTTTTTGTATAATAGGAAAATAGATAGAATTTCTTAGAAGTTAAGATTAAAAATACAATATAATTTAATTTAATGGCAAAGAAGCATAATAATATTTTTTTAATTGGACCAATGGGGTCCGGTAAAACAACTATTGGAAAAAAATTAGCAAATAAAGTATCAAAAAAATTCTACGATTCAGATGATGAAATAAAAAAAAATACTGGCGCCGATATCCCATTAATTTTTGAAATTGAAGGGGACTCTGGATTTAGAGTACGTGAAAAGAAGGTAATCTCCGAATTAGTATTATTGGATAATATCGTTTTATCAACTGGAGGCGGCACAATTTTAGACAACGAAAATAGAAGTATGCTAGTTGAAAACGGGTTCATTATATATTTAAAATCCTCTGCCGAAAGAATATATAAGAGAACCTCTGGCGATAAAAGCCGTCCCTTACTACAAGTTAGTGACCGATTGGGCAGGATTAAAGAGATTCTTGCAGAGAGAGAATCAATTTATAAGTCTTTGGCAGATGAGATAATAGAAATAGACACGATAGGGATTAATGAGATCATAAAAAAAATATTAGAAATAATTGATACATATGAAAACAATTAAAGTTGATTTAGACGAGCGAGCGTATTCTATATATATTGGTGACTCTGTATTATCGAATGCCGAATTATTCAAAAAATATATCGTAAGCAAGCAAATATTGGTTGTAACAAACAATAAAGTTGCACCATTATATCTCAATGCTATTGAAAAACATTTGTTTGGGCTAGATTATGAAATACATATATTACCAGATGGAGAAAAATATAAGTCTCTTGATTCTTTCAATAGCATTATTAGTAAGCTGATTGAGAATAAATACAGTAGAACTTGCACATTAATCGCATTAGGTGGCGGAGTAGTTGGTGATCTTACTGGTTTCGCTGCGGCATGTTATCAAAGAGGAGTTAAATTTATTCAAATACCAACAACACTACTTGCGCAAGTTGATTCATCAGTTGGAGGCAAGACAGCAGTCAATCATTTATTAGGAAAAAATATGATTGGCGCATTTTATCAGCCGTATGTGGTATTTTCAGATACATCCGTTTTATCAACATTATCTGAGAGAGAATTTTCAGCAGGGCTTGCAGAAGTCATTAAATATGGAATTATCAGGGATAAAAAATTCTTTGATTGGATTGAGAAGAATCTTGCTCCATTAATTGCACGAGATGAAAGAACATTATCATATGCAATCGAGCATTCTTGTATTAATAAAGCCGCTGTTGTTGCTCAAGATGAAAAAGAATCTGACTATAGAGCTATACTAAATCTAGGGCATACTTTTGGCCATGCGATAGAAACAGCTTTATCATATAAGAAATGGCTACATGGGGAGGCTGTAAGTTGTGGCATGTTAATGGCAGCTGATTTATCAATGAGATTGGGCATATTAGAGCAAAATGATTTTGATAGAATAAAGTCGTTACTTATTAATGCATGTTTACCTATAAAAATTCATGAAGATGTAAGATTTGAGGAAATATATGAAAATATGAAGGTTGATAAAAAAAATAGAGAGGGTGTTTTACACCTAGTGTTATTGAAAGGCATAGGAGGAGCTTTTTTAACTCCGGACTATTCGGAAGAACTACTGAAGGACACTATAAAAGATTTTTTAAAATGAGGAATTTATGGCAATAACCGAATTAGCTGCTTTTGCCGTGTTACCAAATGAGTCTAAAGGACGATTACATAAAGAAACTCAGCCAAATTATAGAAATGAATTTCAACGTGACCGAGATCGTATTATTCACTCCTCAGCATTTCGTCGATTAGAGTATAAAACCCAAGTATTCGTTAATCATGAGGGCGACATGTTTCGTACAAGATTAACGCATTCAATTGAGGTTGCTCAAATAGGTAGGACAATTGCACGTGCACTTTCTTTAAATGAAGATCTCACTGAAGCAATATGCTTGGCTCATGATTTAGGGCATACGCCATTTGGACATGCAGGACAGGATGCTCTTAATTGGTGTATGAAAGATTTTGGTGGATTTGAACATAATTTTCAATCCTTAAGAATAGTGGATATTTTAGAGGAACGTTATCCAGATTTTCAAGGACTTAATTTAACATTTGAGACAAGAGAAGGAATTTTAAAACATTGCTCTAAAAAAAATGCATTAAAATTAGGCGAATTAGGCATACGTTTTTTAAATAATGATAAACCGAGTTTAGAGGCACAAATTGCTAATATTGCCGATGAAATTGCATATAACAACCATGATATCGATGATGGCTTAAGAGCTGGCTTACTAAATTTAGAAATTTTAAAAGAATCTGAATTTTTCCATAATGAATTTAAAAAAGTAATTGGAAATTATAAAAATTTAAATCCAAGAAAAATTAGACACGAGATAGTTAGAAAAATGATAAATTATATTGTTAGTGATCTTATTCAAACAAGCAAAAAAAATATTGATATTTATAAGCCAGAGAATGTTAATTCTGTACGTCTATGTAAAACATCATTAATAAAAATGAGTCAATCAACAGAAAAAAAACACAAAGATTTAAAAGTACTACTAAGAAAGAAATTATATCAACATGTAGAAGTTAATAATATGACTACTCAAGCAAAGGAAACAGTAAAATACCTTTTTGATGTTTATATGAAACAACCATCTTTTTTGACTGACGAGATACAAAAAAAAATTAAACTAAACAACATAAATCTGCAAGAGAAAAAAAAGGCAAGGATAGTAGCAGATTATATAGCAGGAATGACGGATCGCTTTGCCTTATCTGAACATAAGCGAATAGAAATGATATTGGCCAATTAATAAAATTTTATGAATGATTTTAATGAGGCAGAGACAAAAGACTATATACGAGAAAAGTATATAAATGATCTCTTGTTGGACGAGAATATTTTTTCAGATCCGGTAATAAGAAAAATATATCTTATTTCAAACGGTAGCAAGGATAAAATTGATTTACTTTGCGAGCAATATCTAGAAGACCCAACATCAGGTGTAGATGAAAGTAAAAAACAGAGTTTTTTTAATATATTTTTTTCTTCTCTAAAAAAAATTAAGATTCTGTACATATTATTTCTTATTATTTTATTATTTTATTATAAGTACTCCGTACTTAATTTTGATAACGAGAATACTAATTTAATATTTAAAATAAAATTACCAGATAAAACTAAAGATAAAATAAAACTAGATCAAGATTTACTAATTGCTTTCAAAGAAGTTGCAGAGCCTGAAAAATATGAGGAACCAGCAGTACTAAACACGCCTGTTGCAGAGCCTGAAAAATATGAGGAACCAGCA
>MDSV01146926.1_pt1 | contig 10523 bp, 13 predicted proteins | sample 810851 | NCBI WGS metagenome assembly MDSV01 (sample SAMN05326640, study PRJNA326480) | marine metagenome | isolation source: seawater | place: Atlantic Ocean: North East | collected 2012
TATGCCAAAGGTGGAAAAATTGGACTGTTTGGTGGAGCGGGAGTTGGTAAAACAGTTTTAATTATGGAATTAATAAATAACGTTGCAAAAGCTCATGGAGGCTTTTCTGTTTTTGCGGGAGTTGGAGAAAGAACTAGAGAGGGAAACGATCTTTATCATGAAATGATAGATTCTGGTGTAATAAAAACCGACGGTCAAGGTTCAAAAGCTGCTTTAGTTTACGGACAAATGAATGAACCTCCAGGAGCCAGAGCTAGAGTTGCATTAACCGGGTTAACTGTTGCAGAATATTTTAGAGATCAAGAAGGACAAGACGTTTTATTCTTTGTAGATAATATTTTTAGGTTTACTCAAGCAGGATCCGAAGTTTCTGCTTTGCTTGGAAGAATTCCATCAGCCGTAGGATATCAACCAACATTAGCAACAGACATGGGAAACCTTCAAGAGAGAATTACAACAACAAATAAAGGTTCTATTACTTCTGTTCAAGCAATTTATGTACCAGCAGATGATTTGACTGATCCTGCGCCAGCAACATCATTCTCTCACTTGGACGCAACTACAGTTTTATCTAGACAAATTGCGGAACTAGGTATTTATCCAGCTGTGGATCCACTTGATTCTACATCGAGAATTTTAGATCCTAGAATTGTTGGTGATGAACATTATAGAGTCGCTAGAGAAGTTCAAAAAATTTTACAAACATATAAATCCTTACAAGATATTATTGCAATTTTAGGAATGGACGAGTTGTCAGAAGAAGATAAACTAACTGTTGCTAGAGCAAGAAAAATTCAAAGATTTTTATCTCAACCATTTTTTGTTGCAGAAGTATTTACTGGTTCCCCAGGAAAACTGGTTGACCTTGAAGCAACAATTAAGGGCTTTGATGCTATTTGCAAAGGTGAGTACGACCATCTACCTGAGGCTGCTTTTTATATGGTGGGAACAATTGAGGAAGCTATCGAAAAAGCTGAAAAAATGAAAAAAGATGCTGCATAATGAGTAATGATTTTACGGTAGAAATTGTTAATCCTGAAAAATCTTTTTTTTCTAAAGATGATGTAAATGAGGTAATAATTCCAGCTTATGAGGGTGAGATGGGGATATTAAAAGATCATATTTCTATAATATCATTTTTAAAGCCTGGAATTGTAAAGGTTATTTCAAAAAATAGTGAAAAAAAATTTTTCGTTGAGGACGGAATTGTAGAGTTTAAAGATAATTCATTATCTATTTTAACTAGTTCTATATTTAACTTAGATGAAATAGATAAAAACTTAATAAACGAAATAATTCTAAGTTCGGAAAAAGAATTGTTAGAAGAAAATATTGATGATCAAAAAAGATTTTTGATTACACAAAAAATTCAAGTTTTAAAAAATATTACTTTAAATTAGTTATAAATTTTTTTACTTCATCCTTTAATTTTATATAAACTTCTTTTTTAAAATCAACGACGTTGTCAGTTATTTTCTCAATCTCTACCCATTTCCATTCAATAAATTCAGGATTTTCAGTTTTTAAATTTATTTCATCGTCTTTGCCATTAAATTTCATTATAAACCATTTTTGTATTTGTCCTTTAAACTTTCCCTTCCAAATAATTCCTAATAAGTTTTTTGGAAGATTATAGGTAATAGTTCCATCAATTTCTTTTAAAATAGAAACATTTTTAATACTAGTCTCTTCAGAAAGTTCCCTTAATGCTGCATCAAGATTATTTTCATTTTTATCTCTCCCTCCCTGAGGCATTTGCCAAAAGTTATTTGGGTTATCAATTCTTTTAGCTATAAAAACTTTATTTTCTTTATTTAATAAGACTATTCCTACGCCATTTCTATAAGGCAAACTTTCAAAATTTATACTATTATTAACCATTCAACAATTTTACTGCATAATCTAATTGATTATCATTTTCTGTATTTATTCTAAATTCATCGGAACTTTCAGCAATAACTATATCAGGTGACACTCCAACCTCAGAAATAGACACACCTGAAGGTAGATAATATTTTGATATAGTTAATCGAATAGCACCTTTATTTTTTAAAGGTATGATCGATTGAACGGAACCTTTTCCAAAACTATTTTCACCAAGTAAAATTGCCCTTTTATGGTCTTTAAGAGCTCCCGCAACTATCTCTGATGCAGATGCAGAGCCACCATTAATTAAAACTATAAGTGTTTTTCCATTAATAATATCTCCTTTTTTTGCAAACCACTTTTTGTTCTCACTTTCTTTTCTTGATTTTGTAGATACTATTTCACCATCTTCTAAGAAAAAATCTGAAATTTTTATAGCTTGAGATAATAAACCACCAGGATTATTTCTTAAATCTAAAATGTAACCTTTGATATTTTTATTTTCTTTAAAATCATTTACTTTTTTTTTAATTTGCCGGCTACTATTTTCATTAAATGCAGTTAATCTTAAATAACCAATATTTTTATCTATAATTTTTGATTTTACAGATTGAATTTTAATTATTTCCCTTTTTATATTGAATACAATTGCCTTTTTTAATCCAATTCTTCTTACAGTTATTTCAATTTCTGAGCCAACTGGGCCCCTCATAATCTCAACTGCTTCAGATAAAGTTTTTCCTTGGACTTGGATATTATTTATTTTAACTATGTAATCTCCGGCTTTAACACCTGCATTATATGCAGGGGATCCATCTATAGGTGATATAACTTTTACTACCCCTGCCTCCATACTTACTTCAATTCCCAATCCCCCAAACTCACCACTGGTCTCTGTTTGCATATTTTTTAACGACTCAGGAGACATATACGCTGAGTAAGGATCTAAAGATTGTAATACACCATTAATAGCAGCATCCATTACATCCGATTGATTTACATCCTCAACATATTCATTGTTTATTTTATCGAGAACTTCACTAAAAAGATCTATTTTTTCATAAATACTTTTATCAGAGTTTGATAAAGAAACTTTTGGATAAATAATAAAAATAATAAAAATAGAAAAATAAAAAATTTTTTTTATCATACCATGATTTTTTCTTTTGGTATTAATTCAGACCACATTTTTTCTAGTTCATAAAATTTTCTTTTTTCTTTATTAAATATGTGAACAATAATATCAATTCCGTCTATAAGCTTCCAATCACTACTTTCAGCACCCTCGATTTTACAATTTTGAACACCACTTATTTTTAATTTTTCAAGAACCTGTTCTGATAAAGATTGAATATGTCTTGATGAAGTACCACTTGCAATAATCATATAGTCAGCAATTGAGCTTTTATTTTTTAAATCAATGCTTATTATGTCAATTGCTTTATTTGAATCTAGAGTTTGAAGAAGATTTTTTTTTAAGTCTAGTATTTTATCCATTAATTAATTATAGACTATCAAATTTTTCTCAATTTAGAAGATGAAATATTGACCTTTTTGAAATTAATAAATTCCAAACCTTTTTTATTAAATTTTTTAAAAGATATAGATTTAAAAGACTTTGATTTATAACCATTTCTATCGAATACTAGAATTTTACAAGCCAGAGCAATTTTTTCCCATTTTTCCCATTTATGAAAATCTATTAGATTATCCGCACCCATAATAAAAAATATTTTTGAATTTTTAAATTTTTTTTTAAAATATTTAATAAGATCAATAGTTTTATTTGATTTAATTTTATTTTCGTAGCAATCCACTATTATATATTTATTTTTTAAATTAATTTTTTTTGAAAATTTAATTCTTTCTTCTAATGAAAGTGATGTTTTTTTTTTAAAGGGATTCTTTTTAGTTACTGCCCAAAAAATTTTTGATAAATTAAATTTTATTTTTGCCTCTTTTGAAATTTTAATATGACCCTTGTGTGGAGGATCAAACGTTCCACCCAAAATCCCAATTTTTCTATAAATTTTCTTTTTCAATTTATTTTCTAATATGCCCTTTTCCTATGACCTCATATTTATATGATACAAGTTCACTTAGGCCAACAGGTCCTCTTGGAGGAAGTTTATTTGTTGAAATACCCACTTCCCCACCAAAACCAAATTCTCCTCCATCAGCAAACTGTGTTGATGCATTATGCATAGCTATTGAACTTTTAATATTTTTAATGAATTCTTTGGCAAAAGTTTTATTTTGTGTAATAATTGCATCTGTATGCATTGTACCATATTTATTAATATGATTAATTGCTTCTTTTAAGTTTTTTACAACTTTTACTGATACTGCAGGAGCCAAATATTCTTTATACCAATTTTTTTCTGATGCACTTTTTACCCTACTTTTAAAGATTTTTTTAATTTTTTTATCCGCATAAATTGTACATCCTTTTTCTAAAAGTAATTTTAATATTGGATTAATTGATTTTTTTATAATTTTTTCATGGAAGAGAATAGTTTCAGTAGCACCACATATTGCAGTATTTCGTAATTTAGCGTTTAATATTACTTTTTTTGCCATATTAATATTTGCCTTTTGATCAACATAGGTATGACAAACCCCTTCTAAGTGGCCAATTATTGGGATTGAAGCTTTTTTTTGAACTTTTTTGACCAAGTTTTTTCCACCTCTTGGGATTATAACATCAATATATTTAGACATTTTTTTAAGCATATAATCTACAGCATATCTATTTTTTATATTTATAAACTGAACGTAGTCTTGATTTAAATTATTTTTTTTTAAAGATTTTCTAAATAAATCTACTAGTATTTTATTTGTATTATAAGCTTCAGAACCACCCTTTAAAATAGTACAATTTCCGGATTTAAAGCAAAGACTTGAAACGTCTGAGGTTACATTCGGTCGACTTTCATATATAACTCCTACTACACCTATTGGGATTGTAACTTTTTTAATTTTTAATCCATTTGGTCTAGTCCACTCTTTAAGCACAATATCCTCTGGATCTTCAAGCTTTATTATTGTTTTAATTGATCTGATTATTTGATCAATTTTATCATAGTTTAATGTCAGTCTATTTACTAAATTATCTCTTAGTTTATTTTTTTTTGCATTTTGTATATCTTTTAAATTCATTTTAATTATTGATTTTTTTTCTTTTTTAATAAGATTTACAAAGTCAAATAATACTTTATTTTTTTTTTTAGTATCAATATTATTTGAAAAAGCTTTTCTTGATTTTTTTCCAAGTGAATTTAAATACTTACCAATCATACTTCCACCATATCATCTTTGTGTACTACTTCTGATTTAGAAATATATCCTAATATTTCCTCTATTTTATTTGAATGTTCACCTTTAATTTTATAAATTTCTTCTGAAGAAAATGAACTTAGTCCTCGAGCATATTCTTTCATTTTTTTATCAATTATTTTTATGTGGTCACCTTTTTTAAAATTGCCACTTACTTCTTTAATTCCTGCGGCCAATAAACTTTTGCCTTTTTTTAATGCAACTAAAGCACCATCATCAATAATTAACTCTCCTTTTGGTGATATTGAGCCTATTATCCATTTTTTTCTTGCATCAAGTTTGGAAACTTTAGTAACAAACCAAGTACATTTATTTTCAACAATAATTCTTTTTAATGGTCTTGAATGAAGACCGTTGGCAATTGCCATCGTACATCCTGACAGCTGGCATATTTTAGCGGCATCTATTTTTGTTTTCATTCCTCCAGTTCCATATAAACTTTTACTTTTTGTGGCATATCTTTCTATATCTCGATCAATATTTTTAATAATTTTTAAAAGTTTAGCATCCTTAAATATTTTTGGATTTTTTGTGTATAAACCATCTACATCAGATAACAGTACAAGACAATCAGCACCTGAAATTTGAGCTACTCTAGAAGCTAAACGATCATTGTCTCCATATTTTATTTCCGATGTAGCAATACTGTCGTTTTCATTTACAATTGGAACAAAATTCATATCAAATAAATTGTTAATAGTCCTTTTGGCATTTATAGCTCTTCTTCTTTGTTCGGTATCCTCTAAAGTTAAAAGAATTTGTGAAAGATTTATTTTTCTTTTATTAAAAGTTTTTTTAAACAGATTCATTAGTTCAATTTGACCAATAGAGGCTATTGCTTGACTTTTATCTATTTTGAGTTTTTTTTTATCTAAATTTAATTTCTTACAACCTAATGCTATTGCACCAGAGCTTACTATAATAACTTTTTTATTCTTATTTATTAAATCTTTTACGTCTTTTGCAAATTCTAATAACCATCTATTTCTAATTGCCATTTTATCATTAATCAGAAGTGATGACCCTATTTTTATAACTACGGTTTTTGAATTTTTAAGATACATATTTTAATAAACTTGATTTAATTGATTTAATTGAGACCTTATCTAATGTTGAAAGAATAAGAACTTTTTTTTTAATTTTATTTTGTAAATATTTAACCTTGTCGTTGAGGGTTTTTTTATCAATTAGATCAATTTTGTTTAAAACTATAATTTCTTTCTTTTTTGTTAGTTCAGAGCTGTACTCTTTAAGTTCTTTTCTTACTTGATTATAATTCTTAAATAAATCTTCTTCATTAATATCTATTAAATGTAACAAAGTCTTACATCTCTCTATATGTTTTAAAAATTTAATACCTAAACCAATCCCGGCATGTGCACCTTCAATCAACCCCGGAATATCTGCTAAAGTTATTTCTTTATCATCGTAAGAAGCAACTCCTAAATTTGGATTTAAGGTTGTAAATTTATAGTTTGCAATTTTTGGTGTTGCACTGGTTATAGAAGCCAGCAAACTCGATTTGCCTGCATTAGGCATTCCAATTATCCCTATATCTGCAATCGTTTTAAGCTGAAGCCAAATCCAAAATTCTTCACCCTTAGATCCTTTTGTGAATTTTTTTGGCGCTCTGTTTGTTGATGATTTAAATCTTGTATTTCCAAATCCACCTTTCCCCCCAGTCGCAGCAACAAAAGTATCATTTTGTTTTTTAAAATCAAATATCAAAGTTTTATTATCTTCTTCAAAAAGCTGAGTTCCAAGAGGAACTTTTAAAAATAGATCTTCTCCTCCCTTTCCAGTCTGGTTTTTTCCTCTTCCATCACCGCCTCTTTTTGCTTTAAAATGTTGTTGATATCGGTAATCTATAAGTGTGTTTAAATTTCTTTCGGATTTAATAATTATAGATCCTCCCTTTCCACCATCTCCACCATCTGGGCCACCAAATTCAATAAATTTTTCCCTTCTAAAGCTTGGCGAGCCTGAGCCGCCATCTCCAGCTTTTATAAATATTTTTACTTGATCTAAGAATTTCATAATACAACGTATTTTAATTAAATGTTGTATTTATTAATTGGGTTTTACTGAAACAAAAGTTCTGTCTGACTTACTTTTTTTAAATTCTACTGTCCCTTTTATTTTAGAAAAAATCGAGTGATCTTTTCCCATACCCACGTGCTCACCAGGAAAAATTTTTGTTCCTCTTTGTCTAACAATAATATTTCCAGGAATAACTTGTTGACCACCATATTTTTTAACACCCAGTCTACGGCCTGCACTGTCACGACCGTTTCTTGATGACCCACCTGCTTTTTTTGTTGCCATAATTTACCTAGTTACTTTGTCTTTTCCTCTTTTTTATCCTCATTCTTTTTTAATGTTTTATTTACATTTTTTGCTTCAGATAAAATTTTACCATCTTTTGAAAAAATTTTATTAATTCTTATTAAAGAAAATTCTTGTCTGTGTCCATTTTTTCTTCTTGAGTTTTTTCTTCTTCTTTTTTTAAAAATTAAAACTGTTCGATTTTTTCCATTTTTTATTATATCGGCCTCTACTTTAGCTCCATCGATTTTTGGAGAACCTAATTCAGCTGTTTTTTCATCGCCATATGCAATTATTTCTTTAAATTCAATTTTAGCATTAGGTTTAGAGTTTTCTAATTTTTCAATTTTTAAAATTTCTCCAGCTCTTACCTTATACTGTTTTCCACCTGTTTTAATTATTGCAAAAGACATTTTATAATCCAAAATTTTATAATCTGGAATATAGTCCGAGACCTATTTTAGTCAAGTTGAATAAACTAGAAATTATCCTTTAAATCTCTCAATTTTGAAAATTCTTCAAGGGTTTTAGCTCTTAAAAAAATATTACATGCCAACTCATCTTTAATTGTTGTTGGAATTGTTGGAATATCTTGTTTAATCTTATTTTTAATTTCAATTATTTTTTTTTTCAAAAAAGTATTTTCGTTATCATATTTTAAACAAAATAAAGAGTTGCTATGCGTATACTCATGACCACAATAAATTTTTGTATCAATTGGTAAATTTTTTAATTTCAGCAGCGATTTAAACATCTCTTCATAAGTTCCTTCAAATATTCTTCCACAACCTAATGAAAAAAGTGTATCACCAGTAAATGCAATGCTATTTTTATAAAAATAAAAACAAATATGTCCTGATGTATGTCCAGGTATATGAATTATTTTTGTTTCAAAACCTCCAGACTTCCAAATTTCATTATCTTTTAATGTGATATCAATACCTATTATCCTTTTCTCGTCATTTTTATAACCAATTATTTTTAGGTTATATTTTTTTTTTAATTCTAGGTTTCCCCCAATATGATCAAAATGATGATGAGTATTAAGCACAAATTTCAAATTTAGATTATTATTTTCAACAAATTTTATTATTGGAGCGGATTCACCTGGATCAATAACACAAGCATTATTATTTCGATCTATTAATAAATAGGAATAATTATCTTGTAGGCATTTTATAATTTCAACTTTCATTTATTTTTCTATTATAAATATTCCAAGTTCAGAAAAAAAATTTACATAACTTAAATTTGGACAATTAACTTTAATCTTTTTTTTATTACAATAGCTTACAAAGTCTCTTATTGTACACATATGTAAATTAGGTGTATCATACCATTCATTAGGGAGATTTTCTGTAATTGGCATTGTTCCTTTTGTTAATAAGTGTAATCTAACTTTCCAATGACCGAAATTTGGTATGGATACAATTGCTTTTTTTCCGACTCTTAACAATTCATTAATTACTTTTTCTGGGTTTAAAAATGCTTGAAGTGTTTGACTTAAAATCACAAAGTCATAAGAGGAAGTAGGAAAATGTTTTAAATCTTTTTCAGCGTCTCCTTCAATTACCGTTAAACCTTTTGCTATACATTTTTGAATATTATCTTTTGATATTTCGATACCTCTTACATTTTCTGTAATATTTTCAAATATATATTTCATAAGTTCACCATCCCCGCATCCTACATCAAGCACCTTAGATTTTTTTTCTAATAGTTTTGCAATTGTATAAAATTCTTTTTTCATTTTATTTTTTTGTATGATGTATCTAAATAATTTTTTACTGCATTTAAAAAATCTGGAATATTTAATAAAAAAGAGTCATGTCCCTTATCAGAATTTATCTCAACAAAACCAACCTCTTTACCTATAGCATTTAAAGCAATTACAATATCCCTATTTTCAGAAGTTGGATACAGCCAGTCAGAGGTAAAAGAGATTATAAAAAATTTAGTATCAGTTTTTTCAAAAGCTTTTGGTAAATTATTATCAAATTGCTTAGTTAAATCAAAATAATCCATTGCTCTTGTGATATATAAATAACTGTTAGCATCAAATCTATCTACAAACATAGATCCTTGGTATCTTAAATAACTTTCAATTTGGAAATCTGCATCAAAACCAAATTTTAAATGATCTCTTTCTTGAAGTTTTCTTCCAAATTTTTCCTGTAGTCCTTTTTTTGATAAGTAGGTAATATGCGCAGCCATTCTTGCAACAGCTAAACCTTTATCCGGTAGTTTTTTATTTTCTTCATAGAAACCGTCTAACCAATTGTGGTCTGCCATTATAGACTGCCTTCCAAGTTCATTTAGCGCAATGTTTTGTGCTGAATGACTAGCGGTGCAAGCTATAGGAATAGCTGTATGAGATTTATTTGGAAAATTAGAGATAAATTGCAACACTTGCATTCCACCCATTGAGCCACCCATTACTGAGAATAATTTTTCAATCTTAAACTCATCAAGAAGATTATATTGAGCGTTGACCATATCATTTATTGTTATTACAGGAAAGTTTGTACCAATTGGTTTTTTTGTTTTTTCATCTAAATGACTAGGGCCATATGAACCCATACATCCACCAATTACATTTGCACAAATTACAAAATATTTATTTGTATCAATAGCTTTATCTGGTCCTAAAGCATAATTCCACCAACCTTCTTTTTTAGTAATAGGATTCAATCCAGATGCAAATTGATCACCGGTCAACGCATGAAAAACTAAAATAGCATTATCCTTTTTATCATTTAATTTCCCATATGTTTCATAAGCTAGTGGAAAGTTAGATATTGTTTTTCCACAATCTAGTTTTAATGGTTTATTAATAATAATTTTTTTTACTTTTTCAGTTTTATTCATAATAGACGCTTTGAATTGTGAGGTAAAAAAAACTTATTTAGCGGTTTTTTTAATGCGCTCGCAATTCAGTTAAATCAGCGCTCTTTTTATGTACTAAATGATTTTTAAATTGTCAATTTTTAAAAAAA
>MDSV01170249.1_pt1 | contig 10523 bp, 10 predicted proteins | sample 810851 | NCBI WGS metagenome assembly MDSV01 (sample SAMN05326640, study PRJNA326480) | marine metagenome | isolation source: seawater | place: Atlantic Ocean: North East | collected 2012
AGATCTGAAGGAACATATTCTAAATATACAGAGATAGATGATAAAATAGTCCCATTTCATTTTTTTACAACTTTCATTAAGTTTGGAATTGGTAGAGCTACACATGATGCATCTCAAGAAATTAGAAATAATAAAATTAATAGAGAAGAGGGTATTTCACTTGTAAAAAGATATGATAGTGAATTTCCAAAGAGATATTTTGATGATTTTTTAGAATACATAGATATAGATAAGAATGATTTTTGGAAAACAATTGATGCTTTAAGGTCTCCACATTTATGGTTTTATGATGATGAAAAAAAAATATGGAAATTAAGAAAAGAAATTGTTTAATAATTAAAAATCTTTAATCTAAAAGAATGAAAAAATCTGTAAAAAAAAAAATTTTAGTAACAGGTTCTGAAGGTTTTATAGGATCACATTTAGTAGAAAAATTATTAAAATTAAATTTCAGCGTAACTGCTTTAATTCAATACAATTCATTTAACTCATTAGGCTGGTTAAAAGATATAAAAAATCAAAATAAATTAACTATAATATTTGGTGACATAAGAGACCCACAATGTACGGATAAGATATGTAAAAATGCAGATATCATTTTTAATCTAGCAGCTTTAATTTCAATTCCATACTCCTATAATTCAACAAAGTCATATATAGACACTAATATTTTGGGAACAAATAACATTCTCCATAGTGCAAAAAAATTTAAGGTAAAAAAGTTTATTCAAACATCAACAAGTGAGGTTTATGGCACGCCTATGACAGTTCCAATCAAAGAAACCCACCCTCTTAATGCCCAATCTCCTTATGCAGCAACTAAAATTGCTTCTGATCAATTAGCTTTATCTTTTTATCTATCATACGATTTACCCGTCACAGTCATTAGACCATTTAATACTTTTGGACCAAGACAATCATTAAGAGCGATAATCCCAACTATAATTGATCAGTTTATAGATGAAAAAAATAATTTTTTAAAACTAGGGTCAATTAACACTAAAAGAGATTTTAATTTTATTGATGATATTGTTGATGGATTTATAAAAACAATAAATAAAAATTCAATAATTGGTGAAGTTGTAAATATTGGAAGTGGAAAAGAATATTCAATTAAAGATATTATTAAAATCGTTGAAAAAATTAGTGGAAGAAAATTAAAGTTATTACAAGAAAGTAAAAGAATAAGACCAAAAAAAAGTGAAGTTCAAAGATTGTTGGCTGACAACAAAAAAGCTTTAAAGTTATTAAATTGGTATCCAAAATATAGCAGTAAGAAAAATTTTGAAATTGCAATTAAGACTACATTCGAATGGTTTAAAAAAAATGGTAAAAAAAAGGACTTTAAAAAACAAGAATACCTTTTTTAAAATGTCTTACAAAAAAAATAATACTTTAGAAAAAATTATTAATTGCTTAATCTCAATATCAAAAAAAAAAAAAACTAGGTTTACACAATCCTTATATAGATAATAAAGAAATAATTGCTGTAAAAACATGTATAGATACAACTTTTGTATCCAACAAAAGCTTTTTTGTAAAAAAATTTGAAGATGAGTTAAAAAAAATTGTTAAATCAAAATATATTATTGCAGTTAATTCTGGAACAGCTGCTCTTGGAATTTGTTTAAGGGCTTTAGGTGTAAAAGAGAATGAAGAAGTTATTACGTCACCACTAAGTTTTGTTGCAACATCAAATGCAATTAAGCATGTTGGAGCAATTCCACATTTTGTTGATATAAAATTGACAAATTTAGGAATAGATTTTTTTAAATTAGAAAAATATTTAGACGAAATATCAATTATCAAAAATGGTATTTTGTTTAATAAAAAAACAAAAAGAAAAATATCATGCATGCTTCCAGTTCATATTTTTGGTTTTCCTGTTGATATTGATCAAATGAATAAAATTAAAAAAAAATTTAAATTAAAAATTCTAGAGGATTCTGCTGAGAGTTTAGGTAGCTTTTATAACAAAAAGCACCTTGGAACATTTGGAGACATGGGAGTTTTAAGTTTTAATGGAAATAAAATTATTACTACTGGAGGAGGAGGTGCTATAATTACTAATAATAAAAAATTATTTGAAATTTCTAAACATATTGCTTCAACTGCAAAAAAAATAAAAAATTTTGAATATCAACATGACCAAGTAGCTTGGAATTATATAATGCCTGGAATTAATGCTGCTTTTGGATTGGCACAAATAAAAAAATTAGCTACTATACTTAGGAAAAAGAGAAAACTTCATTCTAAAATATCCAACTGCTTTAAAAAATATACAGATTTAGATATTATGCAAAGTGAGAAAAATACTAACCCTAATTTTTGGTTAAATACTTTGATTTTAAAGTATTCGAATTATAATTTAAGAAATAAATTGATAAATAATCTTAATGAGAAAGGATTTGAGGCTCGACCAGTATGGAAGTTGTTAAATACTCTAAAACAATTTAAAAATAGTCCTCATTCAAGTTTAAAAAATGCAATATCAATAGAAAATAGAATAATAAGTTTACCAAGTGGACATGACATTTATGAGAAATTTTAAATTATAAATATATGAAAAAAAATTTTCAAAATTTTTTAGTAAAAGAAAAAGATACAATTTCAGATTGTTCAATAAAAATGAATAAAAATAATAGTAGTTTTTTGATTGTATCTAATAAAAATAATATTCTTCTTGGCACTTTTTCCATGGGAGATTTGAGGTCTGCACTTTATCATGGAGCAAAATTAAATACGCAAATTAAATCACACTATAACAAAAAACCAACTTGTTTGGTAAATACCAAAAATAATTTACTAAATTTACGTTCTTTATTTTTAAATAAAAATTTAAGTGTAATACCGATCATAACTAAAAATAATAGGATATTAAGTATAGTAACAAAAGAAGATTTTTTTAAATTTAAAAAGAAAAGATTACCAAAAATAAATATTCCAGTTGTAATCATGTCTGGAGGTAAAGGATCAAGACTAAAACCATTTTCTGATATTTTACCTAAAGCTTTGATACCATTAAAAAATAAAACTGTATTAGAAAGAATAATTGAAAAATTTTTGGATTTTGGTGTGAATGAAATCTTTATAGTAACAAATTATAAATCAAATATTATTAAATCTTACTTTGAAGAAAAAAAGTATAAAAATAAACTTAAATTTTTAAAAGAACCTAAAGAATTAGGAACTGCTGGTGGACTTAAATTAATTAAAAATAAAATTAAAAAAAATTTTATAGTAACTAATTGTGATGTTTTACATGATTTTAACTTCAAAGATTTTATAAAATTTCACTCATATAATAAATTTGATATGTCAGTTGTGGGATCTTTTAAATCTTACTCAATACCTTATGGAATTTGTGAGATAGATAAAAAAGGCATACTTAGTAAAATTGATGAAAAACCTTTAAAAAATATTATTATTAATACTGGTTTTTATATCGTTAATGAAAAATTATTAAAATATATTCCAAAAAGTAAATTTTTTCATATTACAGATTTAATTTCTAAAGCTCAAAGTCAGGATAATAAAATAGGGTTATTCCCAATAAATGATAATAACTGGAGTGATGTTGGTGAATGGAGCGAATATTATAAAACAAGTAACTTATTTAATGAAAGTAAATAAAAAAATTTTTTTTTTAACTGTAGGTAGATCTGATTTTTTGAGACAACAATCTATCTTAGATGAGATAAAAAAGAAAAAAAATATACAATCCAAGTTATTAATTTCCGGGTCTCATAAGTTAAAAGAATTTGGTCAAACAATAAAAGATATTAAAAAGAGTAAAATACAATTTTATGATTGTTCTGTAGAAAATTATTCTTTTAATGCTTCTGAAATTACTAATAATATTTATAAAGCTACAAAAAAAATAGATGCCATAATCAAGAAAAATAAACCAGATATCTTTGTAATATTTGGTGATAGATATGAAATGGTTGCGGGCGCTCTAGCCTGTTTTGGAAAAAAAATATTATTAGTTCACATTCATGGGGGCTCTGTTACAAAGGGATCATTTGATGATACAATTAGACATGCTTTAACAAAACTTTCTCATTTTCATTACACTCCTATAAAAGAATATGCCAAAAGAATAAAGCAAATGGGAGAGGAAAACTTTAGAGTCAAAGTAGTTGGAGCTCCTGGCTTAGATTACATAAAAAAATATAGCAGTTTTGTAAATAGTGAAAAAATTAAAAAATTTACTATTTATGATTATGTGCTTGTTTGTTTCCATTCCGAAACTAACAATTTAAAAAGCTTAGATTCGCAACTAAGTTGTATTCAAAGTGTTATTGAAAAAACAAATGTAAATTTTGTAATTACCTACCCTAACTCTGATCCTGGGTGTTTAAAGATAATAAAAAAATTTAAAAATTTAAAAAAAAATTATCCAAAAAAAATTTTACTACTTAAAAATGCTGGGTCAAATTTTTATTATTTATTAAAAAATTCTCTTATGTTGATTGGCAATTCATCAAGTGGAATTGTAGAGTCAGCAACATTTAATATTCCTTCAATTAATATTGGAGACAGACAAAAAGGAAAGTTAATACCTAAAAATGTAATAAATTGTGGGTTTGATAAATATAAATTGCTTAATTTAATTGATTTGTATCTAAAAAAAAACAATCTAAAAAAAGTAAAAAATCCTTATGGTGATGGAAAGTCTGGTCAAAGAATAGCACAACTTTTAAATAATATTAATTTAAATGATGACAAGAATTTAAAAAAAGGGTTTGTTTCTTTTTAATGAAATTATCAAAAAATATTAGCGATTCACTAGAACTGAAATTCAGCAAGTTAGCTAAAATAATGAATCAAAAAAATCAAATTTATTACTCTTTAGGTTTGGGAGAACCAAATTATTTAACACCAAAATTTATTATAGAAGAAGCATACAATTCTATGAAAAAAGGATTCACAAAATATTCAAGCCCAATAGGTGATTATTTACTTAGAAAAAAAATTGCAGACAAACTTAAAATTGATAACAAAATAAAAGCAAATCCTGAAGAAATTTTAATTTCAGCAGGATCGAAAATGTCACTATACCTTACTTTGTTAGCTTTAATTCAACCCAAAGATCATGTGATATATATATCTCCATGCTATACAAGTTATCTTCCACAAATTTTATTAAGCGAAAGTAATCTTGAAATAACTAGTTTTAATCTAAACAAAGATTTTGAAATTGATTATAAAAAATTAAGAAAAATAGTAAAAAAAAATACTAAAGTAATTTTGATAAATTTTCCTCATAATCCAACGGGCCAGATTTTAAAAAAAAGTGATTTAATACAATTAGAAAAAATATTAAAAAAAAATAAAAAATGTTTTTTAATTTCTGATGAAATTTATAAAGATAATATTTTTAGTCAAAATAAACATTTGTCACCCGCTTCATTAAAAAGCATAGCGAATAGGGTTGTTACAATAAGTGGTTTTTCTAAGTCATTTTCAATGACGGGCTGGAGAATAGGATATTCTCACGCTAATAAAAAAATCACTGCAAAAATGATTAAAATTCAACAACATATTTTGACTAATGTGCCTCTTTTTATTCAAAAAGCAGCCCTTAGAGCTTTAACAAAAAAAAGTAATCATTTAAAAAAATTTAACAATTTGATTAATAAAAATCATATTTATGCATTTAAGATTTTATCAAAAAATTCTTTTTTTTACTTTAAAAAATCATATGGAGGTTTTTTTATTTTTTTAAAGATTACAAAAAAAAAAATATCATCAGATAGATTCTGTACAAATCTTTTAAAAAAATATAATGTTGCTGTGACGCCTGGAAAATATTTTGGAAAAAATTTTAATAATTATATAAGAATATCATTATCTCAAAAACATATGGTCTTTAAAAAAGCAATTGATTTAATAAATAAATTTACAATTTCTAATTAAAAAATGAACATTTTATTTACAAATTCTGGAAGAAGAACCTATATTCTTGATTATGCGACTCAGATTAGCAATATAAATATACATGTTACAGAAACAGACAAATATGCACCAGTTGCTTTTTATAAAAATATAAAAAAGCATTTTACAGTCAAAGTTAATAAAAATTTTAAAAAGTATTTAATTCAAGTTTTAAAAATTGTTATTAAAGAAAAAATTCAAAAATTAATTCCATTATCTGACCATGATCTTTTAATATTATCAAAAAATAAAAACCTTTTTTTAAAAGAAGGTTGTGAGGTAATTATTTCTAATTTTGAAAATATTGAAAGATGTATTAATAAAAAAAGTATGTATCAACATTGTGTAAAACATAAAATAAACACTCCCAAATCTTTTTTTTCTGCAAGCGATATTTCAAAATTTAATAAGAATTTAATTAAAAAAAAAATAACAGGTAGTGGTGGCAACCAAATGGAGTTTTTAAAAGATTATACTGATATTAAAAAGATAGATTATAATAATTTTTTTGTACAAAAGAAAATTTCAGGAACAGAATATGGAGTAGATATATTTTCAATAGAAAAAAAAAATTTTTATAGAGCTTGTATTAAAAAAAAGATTCTAATGAGAGCTGGAGAGACAGACAGGAGTGTGATTACTGAAGACAAACAAATTGAGAATTTTTGTTTAAAGATTAAAAAATACTTTAGACCTTATGGTAATTTAGATTGTGATATTATTAAAGATAAAAAAGATAACATTTATTTAATTGATTTAAACCCTAGATTTGGAGGAGGCTATCCTGCAAGCCATGAGTCTGGTTTTAAATTTTTAAATTACTTGCTAGAAAAAAATATTAAGTTTCCAAAAAAACCTATTAAAAAAGTTGTATCAAAGGGAATTTCAATTTTTTCTAAAAGATTAAAAAAATGAGAATTATTTCCAGACTTGACATTAAAGGATCAAATTTAATTAAAGGGATACAGCTTGAAGGTCTAAGAGTTATTGGTGATCCAAATTTTTATGCAAAAAAATATTTTGATGATGGAGCTGATGAACTTATATTAATTGATTGTGTAGCAAGTTTATATGGTAGAAATAATTTATTTGATATTATTAAAAAAGCTTCAAATGAAATTTTTATACCGATTACAGTTGGAGGAGGCATAAGATCTATAGAGGATGCTGAAAAACTTTTTATGAATGGAGCTGATAAAATAGCAATTAATTCAAAGGCTATAGTTAATCCCGAAATCATAAATATGTTGGCTAAAAACTTTGGTTCGCAAGCAGTTGTTTCATCAATACAAGCGAAAAGATTTAATAATAAATGGTTAGCGTATTATGATAATGGAAGAGAAAAAAGTGAAAAAGATGTAATTGACTGGGCTAAAGAAGTACAAGATAGAGGTGCGGGTGAAATTTTAATCACATCTATAGACAATGAAGGTACGAAAAATGGATTTGACATGGATCTATGTGAATTAATAAATTCAATATGTGAAATCCCACTAATTTATAGTGGTGGAATGAGTTCTAAAACTAATCTGGAACAATTTAAGGATTTTAGTGAATGTGATGCTATTGCTGTAGCAAGTATACTTCATTATAACGAGTCTAACATTAAAGAAATCAAAAACTTTGCAAAAGATATCAGCTTGAAAGTTAGAGTTTAGTAATTGAAAAAAATAATTATAATTAATTGTGGTGGAAACTTATTAAGCTTAAGAAGGGCTATTCAAAAATTTGAAAAAAATTTTTTGATTACATCAGATATAAATGAAATAAAAAATGCAACCCATATTTTTTTACCTGGCGTAGGTGCCTTCAAAAAAGCAATGGATACACTTGTGGAAAAAAACTTAAAAAATTTACTTCAAAATTTAGATTATAAAAAAATAAATTTGATGGGGATTTGCCTTGGAATGCAAATATTATTTGATACCAGTGAAGAAGATGGTCTCGAAAATGGTTTAGGGTTAATAAGAGGTGATATAAAAAAGATAGAATTAAATAAAGAAGATAAGAAAAATAAATTGAAAATTCCAAATATAGGTTGGCATAGAATTATTAGAAATAATGATTCTAGAATTTTTGAAGGAATAGATAAAAGTTTTGATTGTTATTTTGTACATTCTTATCATGCAAAATTAAAAAATTTAGATGAATGTTTGGCTAATATAAAATATGGTTCAAATGATTTAACTTCTATTGTAAAAAAAGATAATATTTATGGCTGTCAATTTCATCCAGAAAAAAGTGGTGAAGATGGCCTAAAGATTATAAAAAATTTTTTAGAGCTGAATTAATTTATGAAAACGTATATTATTGCAGAAGTTGGACCAAATCATAATGGTTCACTATCTATGGCAATTAAATATATTGATTTAATTTCAAAGTCAGGAGCTAATGCTGTAAAATTTCAATTAGCTCAACCCGCTAATGTATACTCATCGGATTCATTCAAGGCAGTCTACCAAAAAAAAAATGATGGAAGTAGGCCAATTATAGAAATGTCGAAAAAAATTCAACTTTCATTTGATGATCATTTGAAACTTTCAAAATATGCAAAAAAAAAAGGAATAGATTATTTGTGTTCTGCTTTTGATATTCAAAGCTTAAAATTTTTAATAAAAAAAATTAGAATTAAATATATAAAAATACCCTCTGGAGAAGTTTTTGATTTAAATATTTTAAAATACCTATCAAATATTAAGAAAGAAATTTTTCTATCAACAGGTATGCTTACATTTAAAGATTTAAAGAAAGTTTTAAATATTTTAAATAAGAATTTTAAAAAAAAGATAACAATTTTATATTGTGTATCAAGCTATCCAGCTATGCCAGAGCAAATTAATTTTAAAAATATGATGAAGTTAAAAAAATTAGGTTATTCTGTCGGGTTTTCAGATCATACAATTTCTCAAAACGCATCCTTAATTGCAGTATCGTTAGGTGCTAGGGTTATTGAAAAACATGTAACTATTAGTAAAAAACTTAAAGGACCCGATCATAAATTTTCTTTAACAGTAAATGAATTTAAAGATTTAGTTTTCAATATAAGAGAAGTAGAAAAAATAATTAAAATAAAAAAAAATGAAATTTTTAATACCAGCTCTAAGGAAATAATTAAGGTTTCAAGAAAAAGCATTGTTTCTTCTAGGTTTATTCATAAAAACACTAAAATTGGTATAAATGATATAGTCTTTAAAAGGCCTGGAACTGGCATCTCACCTTTAGAAATAAAGAAAGTGTTAGGAAAATTTTCAAAAATAGATATAAAACCTGATAAAGTTATTAAACCTCAAATGGTCAAATAATCATGAAAATAGTTGGTATTGCTGGGTTAAATAAAGATAAATTTAATTTTTTAAAGAAAAAAAATAGTTCAATAAAATTACTAAATATCAATGATGATAATTTTTTCAAAAATAAAAATATAAATGCAATAATGATTTTTGGGGAGTGGGCGGTAAAAAAAAATTTATCTATATTTTTAAATACAGAATATAATTTTTTCAAAAAACTAGAATGGGTACATCTTTCAAGGGCAGGTATTGATGAGTTTATTAATATACTTCCAAATTATAAATTTAAATTTACATGTGGTAAAACTATACAGGGTCCTAATGTTTCAGAGCATTGTATGGCTCTATTGTTAAATTTAACAAGAGGAATGTACGATTATGATAAAAAAAAATTTAGACCGACAGAAATTTATAAAAAAGATATTTTAATAACCGGTCTTGGTGGAATTGGAGTTTCTGTAGCAGAAAAATTAAATGCTTTTGGGGCCAATGTTAGTACTGCTGAGTCAGGACTAAAACCATGTTATTCTTTTGTAAAAAATTATTATGATATTTCAGACTTAAAAAATATAGTAGGTCAATTTGATATAGTTATAAACACTACCCCACTTACTAAAAAAACTTTTAATCTTTTTAATAAAAAGATCTTTAAAAATATGAAGCAGGGTGTCTTTTTTGTAAATGTCAGTAGAGGGGACATAGTAAATACAAAAGATTTAAAAGAATATGTAAAGAAAAACAAATTTAGTGGAGTTGGTCTAGATATTATTGGCTCTGAAGATTTTGTAAAAAAAAATCCATTTGAAAAATTTAAAAATGTTATTTTTACTAATCATTTAGCTGGTATAACAACTGACAATTTAAGAAGATTTGATTTATTAGAAAAAAATTTGAAAAACTATATTAATAATGAATACTTAATAAATATTGTTGATCCAAAAAGACAATACTAAATGCAAATATCTAAATCAACAATTTCAGCGTATGAAAAAACTTATCTGCAAGGTTATGATAAAAAATATCCCAGTATTGAACTTGTAAGAATTGAAAAATTCTTTTTTAAAAAAAAAGGACTTATTTTAGATTATGGATGTGGCCCAGGCTCAAATGGCATTCATTTTTTATTAAATGGATATAAAGTTATTTTTTGTGATATATCTAAAACAGCACTTAATAATTTAAAGAAAAAATTATCTAAATTAGATTTAAAATTTCAAAAAAAATATAAAATTATTAATGTTCTTGATGAGCCAGATTTATTTGAAAAATATAAAAAAAAATTTAACTATATTA
>MDSV01036247.1_pt1 | contig 10522 bp, 7 predicted proteins | sample 810851 | NCBI WGS metagenome assembly MDSV01 (sample SAMN05326640, study PRJNA326480) | marine metagenome | isolation source: seawater | place: Atlantic Ocean: North East | collected 2012
AAGGACTGCTAGGCGCATATGGGGTTTCTTCGTTGAAGGCTCCTTCATTTCCTAAAGATCCAAATACCTCATCAGTACTTATATGATGAAAACGAAAATTGTTTTCATCATGTAATGAGGATTTGTAATAATAAAGACAGCTTTGCAAAAGATTGAAGGTACCTACTATGTTGCTTTCAATGAAATCTTTTGGCCCGTCAATTGATCTATCAACATGACTTTCTGCCGCAAGATGCATTACTAAATCTGGTTTTATTTCATTTACTACTACATTTATATCCTTTTCATTAACAAGATCAATATTAATCAATTTATATCTATTTTTATTTTCTCTGCAAATAGACTTTTTAATCAATGTTTCATCGCTTGCATAACCCATTTTATCAATATTATAAATTTCACAGTCTGTAATTTTAAGTAATCTTGAAATTAAGTTGCTTCCTATAAAACCACTTCCACCAGTGACAATAACTCTATTAAAATTTTTAAAAATTTTAGAGTACATTTTATAATAATAATTTACTTAGCTTACATCAAAAAGTTTTTTGACTTTAGTTCTTGAAGTATTTCTAATAATGAAGACCGCCAATAAATGTTTTCAATATTAAGTAATTCTTTTGTAAGAGAACAATCTAGCAGGGAAAAATTTGGCCTCTTTGCCTTGGAAGGAAAATTTTCAGATAAAATTGGAAAGACTTTTGCCGGCTTTTTTAATAAATTTAATTTAAGTGATAAATCCCCAATTTCAGTTGCAATGTCAAACCAACTTGAAACACCTGCATCTGTCCAGTGAAAAATTTTTTGATTATTAATATTTTTTGTAATATCTTGTTGGATAATTAACCAACAAATAATTGAAAGATATTTTGAGCTACTCATACATCCAATTTGGTCATAGACAACTGATATCTTGTCTTTAATTTTCAGTAACCTCAGCATCGTCTTTGCGAAGTTATTTCCCTCTGATCCAATAACCCAACTTGTTCTTAAAATAATATATTGATTATTATCTTGCAAAATATCTTTTATTCCATTCTCTCCTAATAATTTACTTTTACCATAAATATTTATTGGATTAGGTTCATCATAAACTTTATATGGACTACTTGATTTTCCATCAAAAACAAAATCTGTACTTATATGAAGAAGTTTGCCACCTGTTTTATTTAATGCTTTTGCAATTACATTTGGAGCCTCACCATTTATTAATATGGCTTTCTCTTCCTCCTCTTCTGCAAGATCTACGGCTGTGTAAGCTGCTGCATTTATTATCCAATCAGGTTTATTGTCAAAAATAAATTCCCTACAACTTTTTAAATCTAATAAATTAAAAGTTTTTCTATCAGTGGGGATTACTTCAATATCATGCGGAATATTTTTTAGTAATTCTTTTCCTAACTGTCCTTGAGAGCCGGTAATTAAAACTTTCATTAAAAAATCTCTCCTTTTGATTTGGCCTCAATAAAACCTGGAGCCTCAAAATCTTTTTTTGAAAGTTTTGGTTCTTTAAATTTTGAATTTCTAGGCCAATTTATATTTAAATTTCTATCATTCCATTTGAGAGATCTTTCGCAATCTTTATCCCAAAAGCCATCAGCTTTATATTGAACCTCTGCCGCTTCTGATAAAGTTAAGAATCCATGAGCAAAACCTCTTGGAATCCATAATTGTTTTTTATTTTCATGGCTTAGTATTACTCCACCCCATTTGCCAAAGGTTTTTGAGCTTCTTCTGATATCTACTGCTACATCGTATATAGTTCCTTGGGTGCACCTAACTAATTTACCTTGAGAATGAGGCTCAAGTTGGTAATGCATTCCCCTAAGTACACCAATTGTGGATCGGGAATGATTGTCTTGACAGAAAGATATTTTTTGGCCAATAATTTCATCAAATTTTAGTTGATTCCAGCTCTCAAAGAAAAACCCTCTTTCGTCACTTATTATTCTTGGAATGATAATGAATGAGTTCTCAATAATAAATTCATCATTTGTTTTAAGTGGACTAAATTCCATATATTTTATTTTTAAATTTATTATAAAAAATTAGATTTTTCATTTAAGAGTTCTAATAAATATTTTCCATAACCACTTTTGTCTTGAGCTTTAGCCAAAATTTCTAATTCAGAATTACTTATTAAATTTAGTCTCCATGATATTTCTTCTGGTGAACAAACTTTCTGACCTTGTCTTTTTTCTAATGTTCTTATAAAACTGCTTGCTTGATGTAAAGAATCAAATGTACCAGTATCCAGCCAAGTCATACCTCTACCAATTACTGAAACTTTTAATTTATTTTCTTGTAAGTAAAGCTGGTTTAAATCCGTTATTTCTAATTCACCTCTCTTAGAGGGCTTTAATGTTTTACATTTTTTTGGAGCATTTTTATCATAAAAATATAAGCCTGTTATTGCATATTTGGTTTTAGGATTCTTAGGTTTCTCTTCTATAGATCTAATCTTTCCAGATTGATTAAATTCTACAACTCCATATCTTTCAGGATCGCTTACCTTATATGCAAAAACTGTAGAATAATCTTTTTCTTTACTTGCATTTTCAAGATTCTTTCCTAAATTTTCGCCATGAAATAAATTATCTCCAAGAATTAATGCTGAAGGAGAATTATTTAAAAATTCTTCTGCTAAGATTAATGCGCTTGCGATACCATCAGGTTTTTTTTGTACTTTATAATTAATATTTATCCCCCACTTTGAACCATCCTCGAGAAGGTTTTTAAATGCATCTTTATCATTAGGCGTAGTGATAATTAAAAACTCTCTTATACCAGCAAGCATTAAAGTGCAAAGAGGATAATAGATCATAGGCTTATCATAAATAGGCATTAATTGTTTACTTAAAGCCTTAGTTACAGGGTAAAGTCTTGAGCCAGTACCTCCAGCAAGGATAATGCCTTTTCTTTTTGGAGATTCCACTACATAAAAATAATTAATTAAGATTTTAAAAAATTATCTCCCACTAAAAAATATTTTTTGATGATAATTGATAAAAAATAATATTCTGTATTCAAGAAATTTTTATTAAATCCCTATTTATAATCTTATTTCTTTATATCGAAAAAAAAATCTTTTTATTTTGGGTAAATTTTAAATTTCAATAAAATTTATAATTTTTTCCTAATCCTTTCATTAATAGTCTAGGGAAATAAAGTTTTTAATTTATTTTAAGATAAGTAATTTAAGATATAATGTAGATATTATTTTTATAAAAAAATTTAATAATGATATCTATATTTTTGATTTCATCAAATCTTGGTAAGGGTTTTATTCTTTTAAGAAAAAAAAATCAATATAAATTTTTCAATTACAATATTTTTCAATATTCATTTCTTAATCTATTTTTAAAAGTTTGATGTTCATAGATAATAATTATTTAATTTCATTTGTAATTGGGACGAGACCAGAAGCTATTAAAATGGCTCCTTTAATTTTAGAATTTAGAAAATCGAAAAGAATAAAAACAAATATAATTTTAAGTGGACAACACAATGAAATGATTCAACCTGTAATGGATATTTTTAACTTAGAGGAGGATATAAATTTCAATGTTTTAGGAAGATGTAATTCTCTTGAACAGACTACTTCTCTAATTTTAAATGAACTAAGTAATTATTTTGATAAAGTAAAGCCTGATCTTGTTTTTGTACAGGGAGATACTATAACTGCTTTTGCGGGTGCTCTATCTGCTTTTTTCAAAAAAATTCCTATTGCTCATGTAGAGGCAGGTCTAAGAACAGAAAGTATTTTTTCTCCATTTCCTGAGGAGGCCAATAGAAGAATGATTTCTCAATTAACAAGTTTACATTTTTCACCAACAAAGCTTGCCTCAGAAAATCTTTTAAAAAATGGAATAAAAAAAGATATTTTTGTTTCTGGTAATACCGTTGTTGACGCTTTGAATTTAGTATCAAAGAAGAAAAATAATTTTAAAATAGAGGGAATTGATATATTTAATGAAAAATTTATTCTTACAACTGTTCATAGAAGAGAGAACTGGGGTGAACCCATTAAAAATATTGCTAAAGCAATATTAAATGTAGTTAAGAAAAACGAAGAAATGAAAGTAATCTTACCAATGCATAAAAATCCATTAGTTAGAAAGCCATTGATTGAGCTATTAGGAAATAATGAGAATGTTTTCTTAATTGATCCTCTGCCATATTTTGAATTCATATTGACTTTAAAAAATGCATTTATCGTTTTAACAGATTCGGGAGGTATTCAAGAAGAAGCTCATACTCTAGGAAAATCAATATTAATTTTAAGAGATTGTACTGAAAGGCCAGAAGTTTTTCTCAATGGAAATGCTTTATTAGTTGGAACAGATTTTAAAAAGATTGAATACGAATTAAATAAATTACTTAAAATTTCTAAGGAAGAGAATGTTTTTAAAAAAAACTTAAATACATTTGGTAATGGAGATTCAAGTAAATTAATTTTAAAAGAAACACTTAATTTTTTGAGAGATAAGAATTAAATTAGGTTTTTAATTTAATTCCATTAGCATTTTTTTTGTCCTTTTTTGATATGTATTTTCCATCGCAAGAGATAATCTAGTTGTTAAATTAGAATTCTTATTTTTTAAAGCCTCTTTAATAGAAACTTTAATTTCTGATAAATCATCGCTCATATAAACAAAATTCCTAAATTCCTTTAAACTTTCCAAATTTGTTGAAACAATAGGAAGTCCCGCTGCTAAGTATTCAAAGAATTTCATGGGAAACATTGACTTGGTATAATTGTTGTGAATTAAGGGCAACCATGCAACATCAAAAAATGCACAATAAGAGGGTAGATCCTTATACTTTCTAAATCCCAATAAATATACGTTCTTAAGATTTTTAATCCTACCTAAATTTGAATGATTTAAAGAGTCATCTGTTGGCCCTATAAAAACAAAATTGATTTCTTTAAGACTTTTGGCGACATCGTAAATTAATTTGTAATTAAGCTTATATTCTGAAATTGAACCAATAAATCCAATAATAGGTTTACTAATGCTTTTGATGTCTGGAGGAATATCATCAATATGAGTGGATAGTGATTTAGAAAAATGTTCATAATCACAGACATTTCCAAAATAAGATATGTTTGAATTATATTTTTTTAATTTATTAATTATATTTTTTGAAGTTACAAAAATTTTGTCTACTTTTTTAGAGAGTATTATTTCTTGCCTTTTAATAAGATCTTTAGGCATAAATGGTTGATATTCAATTGCATCAACTGCATGATAAATAGATGAGTTAAATTTATTTATATCTAAATATAATGATGTCAAAGGGTTATATGTCCATAAATAATCTTTTTTAAATTTGAGTAATTTCATTGCGATAAACAAGTTAAAATTAAAAATAATTTTATTAATTAATATAATTCTTTTATTAGTAGCACCAGGAAATAAAATAAAAGAGAGCACCCAAATATTTTTTCCCTTTTGCTTAATAATTAATAAATTATTTATTATCCTTTTAAAGATTCTTAGAATATCTTTTTTCTTTATTTGAATCTTACGTACTCCTAGAGACTCTATATAAAGAACTCTGTTACCTAATTTTGCGATTTCCTTACTAACGTATTGCTTATTTGTTTGAATAGGGCTGTCCCAGTCTGCTGTTGATATAATAAGAAAATCATTTTTTTTCATCTTTAAATATACTTTTTATATTATTAAGCTAGGATTTTAGTATTTTAATAATTTTTGTGGCTTTAACTCTCATCTCTTTAGTTTTTTAGTATCAATTCTTTATAAACAATATTGATTTGAGTGTTTTTTGAAGCGTACTAAATTAATAATTAATTTAACTTTTTACTTAAAGTGATATTTTTATAAATTTAATAATGATTTCAAATATATTTGAATGATTTTATTTATTTTAAATATTCTAAAATATGATAAATTAAGGAATAAATATATAAATAATTAACAAATATAGATTTAAAGTTTTAGACATGAATTCATTTAAAAAATCGAATTTAATTCCTGTAATTCTTTGTGGAGGCAGTGGCTCAAGACTTTGGCCTCTTTCAAGAAAAAGTTATCCAAAACAGTTTTTAGCATTAGATGGAAATTCAGAATTAACTTTGCTTCAAAAAACTTTAAAAAGATTAGAGTCTTTTGAAAATATTTCTCAACCGATAATTATTTGTAATGAGGAGCATAGATTTATAGTTGCCGAGCAGTGTAGGTCAATAGATGTAGTTCCTGGAGAAATAATCCTTGAGCCAGTTGGAAAAAATACCGCTCCAGCAATAATATTGGCATCTCTTAATGTCTTAGATAAAAACAATGATGCAAATTTAATTGTGCTTTCATCAGACCATTTAATCCATAATGAATCACAATTTTTAGAGGCTGTAAAATGTGGCTTAGATTTTACTTTACAGAATAAGATAGTTACTTTCGGAGTTATACCTGATAGACCAGAGACAGGTTACGGTTATATTCGAATTGAAAATAGAATTGACATAAATAATCTGAAAGGCCATACCATTAAAGAATTTATTGAGAAACCAGATTTTGAAAAAGCTCAACAATTTATCTCCTCAGGAAAATATGTTTGGAATAGTGGAATATTTATGTTTAAAGCATCAATAGTTTTAAAAGAGTTAGAAAAATATTCAAAAAAGAATATAGATATAATTAATAACTCATTAAAAAAAGGAAATAAGGATTTGGATTTTTTAAGGATCGATAAGCATATATTTCAAAAGTGTGAGAATATTTCTATTGATAATGCCGTTATGGAAAAAACAGATTTAGGTATTGTTGTTCCTATTGATAATGGTTGGAGCGATATTGGCAGTTGGTATTCTTTATGGCAAAGTTCAGCTAAGGATAAAAATTCAAATTTTATTAAGGGTAAAGTTTATTCTGAGCAAAGTTCAGATAACTATGTAAGAAGTGAGGGGAGATTAATAGTAACTATTGGAATAAAAAATACTGTAATCGTAGAGACAGATGATGTGGTTTTGATATCAGATATGAAAAAAACTCAAGAAGTAAAAAATGTTGTAAAGAGATTGCAAGAAAAAGGTTTTTCTCAAAGTTCGACTCACAATTTAGTCTATAGGCCTTGGGGAAGCTATCAATCAATGTTAAAGGAACAAAGATGGCAAGTTAAATTAATCAAAGTTAAGCCAAATTCATCTCTTTCATTGCAAATGCATCACCATAGGGCAGAGCATTGGATTATTGTTAAAGGAACTGCAAAAGTAGAAATAGATAGAAATGAGAAGTTATTATCTGAAAATCAAAGTATATATATTCCTATTGGGAGTTCACATAGGCTAACAAATCCGGGGAAGATGACTCTTGAATTAATAGAAGTACAAAGTGGACCATACTTAGAAGAAGATGATATTGTTAGATTTAATGATGATTATGGTCGAGTTTAAAATTTATAAAATAGAATTCAATTTCTTTAATTAATTTTGAAAAAAATAAGAATTCTACATTTTTATAAGAAATCCATACTTGATAGTTATGGTGGAGTAGAGAAATTTATTGATACTCTTTGTCAAGGTACTTATGAATTAAATGTAGAAAATATTTTATTTTCTTTGAGTAAAAAAAATCTTAATCAAGAAATAAATCTTAAAAAATATTCAATTATAAATGCTAAACAGGATATATATATTTTCTCAACAGGATTTTCATTTGAAGCTTTTTCAAAATTTAAAAAATTATCTGAATCCGTTGATATTATTCATTATCATTTTCCTAATCCTTTTGCAGATATTCTTCATTATTTTTGTGGCGTTAAAAAACCATTTCTTATTACCTATCATTCCGACATCATAAAACAAAAGCTAATATTATTTATTTATAAGTTTCTTATGAATAAATTCTTAAATGCTAGCAAAAATATAGTTGTTACATCTTTTAATTATCTAAATTCAAGCCCTTTTCTTGGGCGCTACCTTAATAAAGTAGAAGTTATTCCAATAGGAATTGCTTTACAGGATTATCCAAAAATAGATGAAAAAATTTCCAAAAATTTTCAAAAACGATTTAAAGAACCCTTTTTCTTATTTATAGGAGCTTTAAGATACTACAAAGGTCTGGAATTCGCATTAAAAGCAGTAGCGGGTTCAGATCTTAAACTTGTAATTGCTGGTGATGGAGAATTGAAGTTTAAATTGCTTAAATTAGCAAATAATTTAAAACTTCATAATGTAACTTTTCTTGGGGAAATAACTGATAAAGAAAAAGTTTGTTTGCTGAATTTATGTAAATGTTTTTTATTCCCCTCAAATAGAAGGTCAGAAGCTTTTGGCATATCTCTTTTAGAGGCAGCCGCTTTCGGAAAACCTATGATTTCATGTGAGATAGGAACAGGTACATCTTTTATAAATATTCATAATAAAACTGGATTAGTTGTTAAGCCTAATTCACCTTCGGATATACATAATGCGATGAAGTTTATTATCGCAAACCCAGAAATCTCAAATAAGATGTCTTTCAATGCCAGAAAAAGGTATTTAGAAATATTTACTGCTGAGAAACAAGCAAAAGAATATAATCGTATTTATCGTAATATTTTGAACAAATAGTTTATCTTTGGATTTCAAAAAAATTGAATTGAATTTAAATATTTTTTTTATCTATTTAAAACCTAAAGCCAATAGATAATTTTCTTTCATTAAATTTGTAATGTATTTTTATTTTTTATTCCTAACTTCTGATATTAAAATTTTTTACCTAATCCATCAAATGGCATACCAAATATTGTAAAGTTTAATCCCGCATTTTTAGTATCCTCTTCATAATAAATTTGGAAATTATAAGCTCTTCTATTCCAATTAAGTGAGTATTTTGTATTGATAAATTTATTATATTTATCTGAATTTTTATCAATATTAAAATAAGAACTTATACCCAAACTTAAACTTTTGATTATTTGTTGATTAAGATTTAAATTAAGTTTCAAGTCATCATTAACGTTATCAAATTTAAAAGGAGAGGATCCACTTTTACTTGTTATTTCTAGAAAAGTTCCTAAAGAGGTATAGTCCAAAAAGTTTTTTCTATAATTTCCTATTGTTAAAGCTGGTCCGATAGAAAATTTAATTAAATTTTGAGATCCATAATCACTATAATTGTTAATTGCGAGATTAAGATCACTAACCAAATTTAATTCGTTTTTCAAGATGCTGGGTACAAATTTGTAAGAATCATCTATGTAAATGTCTTTTAATCTAGACTTCCAAATTGTATATTCGTTCCTTATATTCCCGCCTAAACTTGTGCGAGTATGTGATGCAATATTACCTTGATGATTTTCAGCCTTAAATTTTCCTAATGAAAGATTTTGTTTCGAGGACCAATTACTTTTTTTGTGAGTTTTATTAAATGAATTTTTTAAGTTTATACCATACCCATTATAAATTTCGTGAATCCCATGATATCCAGTATCTATTTTTTCTCTATATGATGCAAAATAATTTAATTCTAAATTTTTAAGATTTTTATTTCTTAGATTTTTTGATAGAGATATTGATGATCTAAGTGACTCATTGAGTTTGTTTATATCAAGGGAGTTTATACTACTTCTTGAATTAATTTTATAAGATGCGATCTCACCATCAATTAAAATCTCCCCTCCAAAATAATCAATAGGAGAAATTTGATTTTTTATTTTTGGACTAGTTATAGATGCTCCTTTTTTTCTAAAACTATACGTTTCATCTTTGAAGATTCTCTGTAAATAAAGCTCAGGTATAAATTGAAAATCTAAACTTTTTATTTTAAATTTATCAGATGTTCTAGAAATAAATAATCCATCTTTATCTTCATTATCTATCACTAATCTAAACTTATTAAGATTCTCTTTCTTATCACTTATTTTCCTTCTGCCTAAAGGTAATGAAACTTTTTCATCTAAGATTAGGTTTGTCCAACTGCTTATGAAGATTGTTTTATTTTTTTTGTTTTTAGAATATACATCATATGCAACTAGCTTTAATTGAGGAGGATTAAAGGCATCATTTGTTAAGATTATTTTCTTAGAATTTATTAATGAATCATTTATCTTTATCTTTTTAGATTTAAACCTCCATTTCTGAACACGATTTTTTGATGTATTAAAATTTAAAACGCTTGATGAAGAGTTTTCTCTTGAATTATTAAAATTCAAACTAATAGGATCTCCTGAATCTAATACTACATTGTTAAAATTTTTAGCTGAAGTTTTCGAATCAGATATATTATTTTTTCTAAGATCAATATCTTCGCTAAATGTTTCTAAATCAATTACTCCATAAATATTTTCAATGAAACCTGATTTGTCGGAAAAATTATATTCAAAATAATCAGAGGTGAATATTTGATTCTTATTTACAAACTTAATCTTTCCTCTTGACTTTAATAATTTATTATTTTTTTCATATTCAATAAAATCAGTAAAAAGAATGGCGCCATTTCTTTTGATTATTACATTTCCTTTGGCAATTATTTTATCTTTAGTTTCGCTTTGCTCATTAGCCTCTATTTCAATACTACTT
>MDSV01067326.1_pt1 | contig 10521 bp, 7 predicted proteins | sample 810851 | NCBI WGS metagenome assembly MDSV01 (sample SAMN05326640, study PRJNA326480) | marine metagenome | isolation source: seawater | place: Atlantic Ocean: North East | collected 2012
AAGCAAGTTCCTTTCAAGAGATAAACGAATGAGAAATCTGCATGGCCGGGTATGATATTCAATGCAATTAAAGTGCGAATAGGTTGGTAGATAATCTATAGCGAGATATATTTTACCATTAAAATTTCTTTGTAGAATTAGTTTTACTCTGTCGGCACAAGTTCCTACATAATTACTTGAGGTTAAGATATAAAATTAACAAGGAGCTTTTTCATTCTTTCATAATGATATCTTTTTTGTTATTCATTCATCCGTGAGTTCTGGCCTCTCTGTTAAGAAATATCCTAGTGGCCTTAAATTCTCGAAAGGGAACTGGCTCTGTTTAGGATCCTGGTCCTTAATATACCGGTACCCACCTGGTTAAACAGGCTCTCGAGGGTTTTGACTTAACGTTTGTGCTGGTCTCACACTTAAGGTTTATCCTTTCATATGGAGTTCATTGACTGGGATGTGATAATGACGTCAATCTTAAAAGAAAAAAGAAACTTGAGAAGAGTTAGTCAAAGCTTGAGACAGCAAGCTTTTGAGTCATATGGTGGTGGTGTTGCAGTTCTTATCTCTCAGCATTTCAAAGATTGGTTTAAGGAGAAAAAAGAAATCAAAACTATAGCATTCTATTATCCAATCAAGACGGAGCTTGATCCATTTCCTCTAATTAATTCAATTGAAATGTTTTCTTTAAAGTTTTGCTTGCCAGTTGTCACTGGATTAGAAAGACCTCTTATATTTAAGGAATGGGTTAAAGATTCTGAACTCATCATTTCAAGCTACGGGGCAAAAATTCCTATGCATGGCCCCCTATTAACGCCAGATTTGATCATCACGCCATTGTTAGCATTTGATCAGTTTGGGTCCCGATTAGGTTATGGTGGTGGCTTTTATGATAGAACCATCGAGGTTTTGAGACGTCACAAAAATATTTTAGTATTAGGACTGGCTTTTGAATGTCAACGAACTGAAGTAACAATACCAACCGAGCCAACTGATCAAAAAATTGACTGTGTTCTTACGGAGAAGGGGTTCCATTCCTTTAAAAATTCGTAACCTAAATTGTTGTATTCATAAGTTAAAAGCTATATAGTCTGGTATGCGTATATTGTTCCTTGGAGATATAGTTGGCAGAACGGGCCGGCAAGCAATTTTGGTAAATATTGAAACAGTTCGCAATAAGCTAGATATTGATTTCATCATTGTTAACGCTGAAAATGCAACGTCAGGAGCTGGACTTTCCTCAAATCATGCTACGGAATTACTTAGGGCTGGTGTAGATTGTATCACATTGGGAGATCATGCCTTTGATCAACAAGAAATGATGGAGTATATTGAGAAAGAACCAAGAATAGTAAGACCGTTAAACTATTCTAAGTCAGCGCCAGGTAGTGGTGCAAGACTGATAAATTTGCACAATGGCAAGAAAATCCTGGTTGCGCAGGTCTTAGGTCAGGTATTTATGAAAAGACCTTTTTCGGATCCTTTTGAAGCCCTAGATTTTGAGTTAAGAAAATATAACCTTAATGGAAATGTGAATGCTATTTTTGTAGATGCCCATGCTGAAGCTACCTCTGAAAAAAACGCATTAGGCCAACATTTTGATGGTAGAGTTTCTATGGTTGTTGGTACGCATACTCATGTACCAACATCAGATACGAGAATACTCCCCAAGGGAACGGCATATCAAACTGATGCAGGTATGTGCGGAGATTACCAGAGTGTGATTGGGATGGATAAAATTGAACCTATTAGAAGGTTTCGAACTGGAATGACCAAAGAACGATTCAAACCTGCTTGTGGTGAAGCTACTTTATCAGGATTAATAGCTGACATAGGATCGGATGGTTTGGCTGAAAAAACGATGCCTTTTCGCTATAAAGGGTTATTGAATCAGCAAGGCATGGATTGAGAAAATCATATGGTGTTGATGGAATATTATGACATAACAATATCACTTATGTTACTGACCCTCATGTTATTAGGGTTTTTCATAGAGCCCATTCCAACTGAAGTAACAGCACTTACAACAGCTTTTTTAATGATTATCTTTGGTGTTTTACCAAGCCAGGAATTCTTATCAATTCTTTCAAATCCAGCTCCTTGGACTATAATGGCTATGTTTGTTCTTTCTGGCGCACTAGTACGAACTGGATTACTAAATAAAGTAGGAGAATTTATATCTAGTAACACAAAAACTAGGCCTAATATGGTTATAGTTTTATTAGCTATTATTACAATCGCGTCTTCAGCATTTATGAACAATACCCCAGTTGTAGTTGTACTTATTCCTATTGTAATGAAATTGGCTTCAGAAATGAATTCTTCTGCTTCTAAGTATTTAATTCCATTATCTTATCTAGCAATAATGGGTGGGATGTTGACCTTGATAGGAACTTCTACAAATCTTTTAATCGACGGTGTCGCTCAAACATATAATTTGCAACCTTTTGGCATGTTTGAAATCACACCAGTTGCCGGAGTCTTAGCCTTATTTGGTATTGCTTATCTATTTTTGTTTTCCCCATTACTTTTGCCTAACCGAACTTCAATGACTGAAATACTTTGTGAGCGAGATCAAATGAGCTTTTTGACCGAAGTTGTTATACCCAAAGGATCTCAATTGATCGACCAAATCTCGAACAAGACAACTATATTTAATAGAGATGGAATGAGAATTATTGAAATTATAAGAAATGAAGAATCTTTAGGTGCTGCCTCTGGCAATTTATTATTTAAAGCGGGAGATAAGATAGTATTAAGAACTCAAATGGGGGAGTTAATGGGACTGAAGGAAAGCACTGACCTTCGAATGATTGATCCCCTAACGCCAAAGCAGACAATAACAGTGGAAACCTTGATACCCCCTGGTTGCCGTTTGGTGGGTCGAACACTTGGACAGTTAAGGCTAAGAAGGTCGTATGGGGTTTATGTGCTGGCCATACATAGGAGAAACAAGAACATAGATAAGCAACTTGAAAACGTTGTTGTACGCGTGGGTGATACATTATTAATTGAGGGGGCAAGAGACGAAATTCAAAAGTTAGCTTTGGAGGTGGATCTTGCTTTGCTTGCAGAACCAAATATCAGAGCTTATCGGAGAAAACATGCTCCACTAGTAATTAGCGCCCTAGTTGGAATGGTTCTGCTTACGACATTTGGTCTGGCTCCTTTATTCATTTTAGCTCTTGCGGGAGTAGTTTTTGTTCTTTGTACTAAATGTATAGATATAGAAGAGGCTTATGAATTCATCGATGGAAAGATATTGGTACTTGTCTTCTCGATGCTGGCAATAGGTAAATCTTTAGAGTTAACTGGGGTCATTAGGAGTTTTACTGAACTTATTCAGCCTTATCTTCAGTTATTACCAATACCTATAATTTTGTGGTTATTGTACCTTTTCACATCGGTCTTGACAGAGATTGTCTCAAATAATGCAGTGGCAGTGGTTATAACTCCTATTGCGATTTCTTTAGCCTCAAGTTTGGGATTGGATCCTAGAGCATTTGTTATGGTGATTATGATTGCTGCTTCAGCAAGTTTTGCTACTCCAATTGGTTATCAAACAAACACTATGGTATACGGACCTGGTGGATACAAGTTCACTGATTTTTTAAGGGTTGGTTTGCCTCTAAATCTGCTTTTTGGTATGCTAACAGCTATACTTATTTTCTTTTTCTATATAGGAGGAGAATGATTTGAATTTTTTTTCTGCAAACATCTTTTACGGGTTCAGGAGATAGGAATAAACCATGGCTGGGCATTCAAAATGGGCCAATATACAGCACCGTAAAAGTAGACAGGATGCTGTTCGTTCAAAATTGTTCTCAAAAATTTCTAAGGAAATCACAGTTGCGGCAAAGCTTGGAGATCCAGACGTTGATAAAAATCCAAGACTGCGGTTGGCTGTAAAGGAAGCTAGAGCAAATTCTGTTCCCAAAGAAGTTATAGAAAGAGCTATAAAAAAATCGCAAGTTTTAGAAAATACAAATTATGAGGAGATACGATATGAAGGTTATGGGCCCGGTGGTATTGCCATTATAGTTGAAGCTTTAACTGATAACCGCAATAGGACTGCTTCGAATGTTCGTTCTATTTTCGTTAAGTATGGGGGTAACCTTGGTGAAACAGGCTCCGTAGCTTTTATGTTTGACCGACTGGGATTCATAGCTTATTCACGGTCTTCTGGTAATGAAGAAAAGATGATGGAATTAGCTATTAACTTTGGGGCGATGGATATGGAAACGGAAGATGAGGCTTATTTGTTTTACTGTGAGAGCGCAGAACTCTCGTCCATAGCAGATCAACTTGAAGATCAGTTGGGAGATAGTTTAATGTCCAAACTAATATGGAAACCACAGAATTTAGTTGAGGTTAATAGTGAGCAAATCCAAACAATTACAAAATTGATGGACGCTCTGGAAAGTGATGAGGATGTGCAAAGTGTACACTCAAATTCGAACTTTGAAAATTGAGGCATTATGCATCTTATACTTCTTACAGATTGACTAGCAAAAGACTAGCTTACCAACAGTTTCGGCTCAGAACTAAATTGACCTTAACCCTATAACGAAGCACATCTACCTATGTGTAAAATAATTTTTCTACTTATATAGATTGTCAGTCTTCATTCCAGATGCTGAAGCTGTAAATCATGAACAGAGTGATCTTCCCAGTTGTGTTTTTCTTCTAACAAGTTAATCTGATTTAGCAAAGGTGAAGTAATATGAACAAGATTCTGGATGAATTAGAAAAAAGAAGGCAAGAGGCCAAACAGGGTGGTGGGAAGGCTCGAATAGAAGCACAACACAAGAAAGGCAAACTTACTGCAAGAGAACGTATAGAAGTTTTGGTTGATCCAGGATCTTTTGAAGAATTTGATATGTTTGTTACACACCGATGTAATGATTTTGGGCTTGATAAAAATTCCTACCCAGGTGATGGCGTGATTACTGGGTGGGCAACTATTAACGGACAGATAATTTACCTTTTTAGTCAAGACTTCACTGTATTTGGAGGTTCGTTATCTGAAACTAATGCTCAAAAAATTTGTAAAGTCATGGATATGGCTGTGCAAAATGGCGCTCCAATAATAGGTCTGAATGACAGTGGTGGGGCGAGAATCCAGGAAGGAGTAGCTTCTTTGGGAGGTTATGCTGAAGTATTCAAGCGAAATATCCTGGCTTCTGGAGTAGTTCCACAAATCAGTGTTATAATGGGACCATGTGCTGGAGGTGCAGTTTATTCACCGGCTATGACCGACTTCATCTTTATGGTTAGGGGTAGCTCTTACATGTTTGTAACTGGGCCTGATGTAGTTAAAACGGTGACTAACGAGAGCGTTACTGCCGAAGACTTAGGAGGCGCTGTGACACATACTACAAAATCCTCAGTAGCTGATATGGCTTTTGATAACGATATTTTGACCCTTAGGGAGGTGAGAAGACTTTTGGAGTATCTTCCGGCCAGTAATAGGGTAGGTGCCATCTCAAAAAAGGTTTATGATGATCCAGAAAGGATTGAGGTAAGCTTGGATGATCTAATCCCAACGGATACAGGCGTAGCTTATGACATTAAAGAATTAATAATTAAACTCGCTGATGAAAATGATTTTCTTGAAATTCAACCAGACTTTGCACGAAACATTATCATTGGATTTATTAGGCTTGGAGGAAGTAGCATTGGCGTTGTAGCGAACCAACCAAAAGTATTAGCAGGTTGTCTTGATGTTGATAGCTCCCGAAAGGCTGCTCGTTTTGTAAGGTTCTGCGATGCTTTCAATATTCCGATATTAACTTTGGTTGATGTACCTGGCTTTTTACCTGGTACTCAGCAAGAATATGGTGGAATCATAAAACATGGAGCAAAATTACTTTTTGCATACGGAGAGGCGACAGTTCCCAAAGTAACTGTAATTACCCGCAAGGCCTATGGAGGAGCATATGATGTTATGTCTTCGAAACATTTAAGAGGAGACATAAATTATGCATGGCCAACTGCAGAAATAGCTGTAATGGGAGCCAAGGGGGCTGTTGAAATTATCTACAAGTCTGATTTAAGTAATAAAAAGAAAATTGAAGGTCACACAAAACAATATGAAGAAAGATTTTCTAACCCATTTGTTGCTGCAGAAAAGGGCTATATTGATGAAGTTATCATGCCAAGAAGCACTAGGAAAAGGTTGGTAAGAGCTTTTAAGAGTTTAGAAGGAAAGAAGCAGGAGAATCCATGGAAAAAACACGACAACATTCCTCTTTAAGGTTTTGAATGTTTAAGCACAAAGGATTTCCATCTAGGATGCCAGGAACAGATTTTCAATTCACAGTAAGGCATGAGAAGAAATCCCCTCCTGCAATAAAATCTCGTAAGAGGAAGCCTGATGCTCCAGCCATATATTGGCGGGTGGATTCATTTTTTCTTAGGTGTTTAATCGATCATTTTGGTGACTCCATATTTGTGAGAGGGAATCTCGATTCTGGTCGATTAGGGTGGCTTTTTGGAAGAGAGTTAATAGCAGTTGATGACAAATTTAATCCTGTTGATTATGGGGCAAAGTTAAAGATCAATTTTGATGTAGTTAAGTCAAGTTATCCGGAGCTTATATAGTATGCACATAATGTGAATCATTAGAATGAAATGAAAAAATGATAGAAAGAATACTTATTGCTAACAGAGGAGAAATAGCCTGCAGAATTATAAAAACTGCGGCTAAGCTTGGCATTGAAAGCTCAGTAGTTTTTTCAAAAGACGATGAAGGATCTCTGGCAGTCAAAATGGCTGACAAAGCGTTTTTACTTGCTGACTCGAAAAATAATAGCCAAGAATACCTTGATATTGAACAAATTATTAGAATAGCCAAGAAAGATAAAATTGAGGCTATTCATCCTGGGTATGGATTTCTATCTGAAAATGCTAATTTTGCCAAAGCAGTTGAAGAAAATGGAATGAAATTCATCGGTCCTCCACATGAATCGATTAAGATCATGGGTGACAAGATTATTTCTAAAGTTCAAGCCAAGAACTGTGGGGTGTCCATTATACCAGGGGTGGATAAGGAAACTCTTACTTTTTCTGAGGCAAAAAAGATAGCTAAGAAGATCGGGTTTCCTATAATGGTAAAGGCTTCCGCTGGCGGTGGTGGCAAAGGTATGAGAGTTGTTCAAAATGAAAAAGATTTGGAGGATAATTTTCGATCAGCAAAGAATGAGGCTAAATCAAGCTTTGGCGATGAGAGAATTTTCATTGAGAAATTTATTCAAAATCCACATCATGTAGAAATTCAAATTATTGGAGATAAATTTGGCAATTTCATTCATTTAGGAGAAAGGGATTGTTCAATTCAGCGCAGAAATCAAAAAATTATAGAAGAATCTCCAAGCCCATTTATTGATATGACTATTAGAGATGCAATGGCTGCTCAGGCGATCAACTTAGCCAAGTCTGTAAATTACTATTCAGCAGGAACAGTAGAATTTATAGTCGATGCACAAAAGAACTTTTATTTTTTGGAGATGAATACACGTCTTCAGGTCGAACATCCAGTTACTGAGTTAATCACTGGTGTTGATATAGTGGAACAGATGATTAGAATTGCCTCTGGAGAACCTTTGAAATTTAACCAGAAAGAAATTTCGTTCATAGGTTCTGCAATTGAAGCCAGGGTATACGCAGAAGATCCATCTAGAGACTTTATGCCCTCAGTGGGTAGGTTAAACAAATATTCTCCTCCTACAGAAACTAAATTTGATGAAAAACAGATCAGGAATGATACAGGGGTAAATGAAGGTAGTAACATCTCATTTAAATATGATCCAATGATATCAAAATTATGTGCTTGGGCTCCTACTAGAAAAAAATCTCTGGAACTAATGGTGGATGCACTTGCCGAATTTCGTATTACCGGAATTAAGAGTAATTTAAGCTTTTTGATAGATGTCATCAGTCAGGAAAAATTTCAAAGAGGTGAATTCACTACAAACTTTTTATCAGAGGAATATCCTGAAGGCTTCAAAAACAGAAATATGAAAAACAGGGATTTAGAATACTTGGGCGCAGCATTGTTGTCTTTGCAAAAGTCTTTAGTCCAAGAATCGAGATCTAAAAATGGTTCTTTTCCTGAAACAAGAAAGAATAAACCGGAAGAATATTCCATTCACTGGGGGGATAAGATAATCTCCTTGTCATGGAATTTTTCTGATGGATGTCATCTAGTGAAAAACCGAAAAGAAAAGGAATTTATTATAAAATTCAGCAAGCTATCTTTTAATGAAATTATAAGCATTCAAGTTAATTCAAGGATTTTGAAATTGTGGTTGAGTAAAAAAACTGATGGATACTTAGTAAACTGGAAGGGTTATGAGGGTGAATTAAAAATTTATCCCCCTAAAATTTCACAAATGCTTGAGTTTTTTCCTGACAAAAAATTGCCAGTAAGTCACCAGGCATTAAATGCCCCAATGCCTGGTTTAATAATTTCTCTTGATGTAGTTGCGGGCGATGAAGTCCAACTAGGTCAAAGATTGTGTGCACTGGAGGCAATGAAAATGGAAAATGTTTTGTATGCTGAAAGAGCTGGAAAAATCAAATTGGTGTATCGTAAGAAGGGAGATATCCTTTCTGATGGAGACAAGATATTGGAGTACGAGTGAACAAAGATTCTTTAAGTAAATGGAAATCACTAGCTTCGGATGAACTAAAGGGAAAGCCTTTGGAATCTCTAAATTGGGTGAGCTCCGAAAACATCATGATTAAACCACTTTATACAAAGAAAGATCTGGAGACTGTTTCACATTTAGATGAGTTGCCTGGATTAGCCAACTTTAGCCGAGGACCAAGAGCCACAATGTATGCTGGTAGACCTTGGACTATTCGTCAGTATGCTGGATTTTCAACAGCAGAAGAAAGCAATGCATTTTATAAAAAAAACTTAGGGTCCGGGCAAAAAGGTATTTCAGTGGCTTTTGATTTACCGACCCATCGAGGGTATGATAGCGATCATCCAAGGGTCCTTGGTGATGTTGGAAAAGCTGGGGTGGCCATTGATAGTGTTGAAGATATGGCAATTTTATTTAATGGGATACCGTTAGATCAGATGTCGGTTTCAATGACCATGAATGGTGCCGTGATCCCAATTATGGCGAATTTTATTGTGGCGGCAGAAGAGCAAGGAGTCTCAAAATCCAAACTAACGGGAACAATTCAAAATGATATTCTTAAGGAGTTTATGGTCAGGAATACCTATATTTACCCGCCAGAACCATCAATGCGAATTGTTTCAGATATTATTGAGTATACAAGTAGGGAGATGCCCAAGTTTAATTCTATATCCATATCTGGTTATCACATGCATGAGGCTGGGGCGAATTTGGCCCAGGAGCTGGCATTTACTTTAGCAGATGGGAAGGAATATGTCAGGGCCGCACTTTCTAAAGGGTTGGACATAGATTCTTTTGCTGGGAGACTTTCCTTCTTTTTTGCCATTGGCATGAATTTCTTTATGGAAGTAGCCAAATTACGGGCAGCTAGGTTGCTCTGGGCCAGGATAATGGCTGAATTCAATCCAACAAGGGAAAGTTCTTCTCTCTTAAGAGTGCATTGCCAAACCTCAGGAGTGAGTCTGCAAGAAGAAGATCCTTATAATAATATTGTGCGAACATCTTATGAGGCTTTAGCTGGTGCGTTGGGAGGAACCCAAAGCTTGCATACCAATGCTTTTGATGAGGCAATGGGGTTACCCACTGAATTTTCTTCGAGAATAGCTCGCAACACGCAGTTGATCATGCAAGAAGAATTAGGAATTACTAAAGTAATCGACCCTCTTGCTGGTAGTTACTATGTTGAAACATTAACCGAACAATTGGCTGAGAAAGCTTGGGAAATTATTCAAGAAATTGAGGATTTAGGGGGGATGACAGAAGCAGTGGCTTCAGGATTGCCCAAGTCCAGGATAGAAGAGTCTGCAGCACGTAAACAAGCAGCAATTGATCAGGGGAAAGAAGTGATAGTTGGCGTGAATAAATTTAAGCCAAATCAAAAAGAAGATGTGGAAATACTAGATGTAGACAATGTAACTGTTCGACGTACTCAAATTGATAGGTTGAGGCATATTAAGGCTACTAGAGACAATGACTTATGCATGAAAAAATTGAATGATTTAGAAATTACTTGTAAGACTCGCGAGGGTAACTTACTCGAACAAGCGATCGATGCGGCGAAAGCCCGAGCAACCGTAGGAGAAATATCTTACACTATGGAAAAAGTTTTTGGCAGATATAAGGCAGATAATAAAACCCTTTCTGGGGTTTACCAAGAGGCTTATGAAAAAGACGATTCCTTTTTGAAAATTCAAGAGAAAGCAAATTTATTTGCCGATAAAGAAGGGAGAAGGCCAAGAATTTTAGTCATCAAACTTGGTCAAGATGGTCATGATCGCGGTGCTAAGGTCATAGCAACAGCTTTTGCAGATATGGGATTTGATGTTGATGTTGGCCCTTTGTTTCAAACGCCTGAAGAAGCAGCTCAGGATGCTGTGGA
>MDSV01118451.1_pt1 | contig 10521 bp, 14 predicted proteins | sample 810851 | NCBI WGS metagenome assembly MDSV01 (sample SAMN05326640, study PRJNA326480) | marine metagenome | isolation source: seawater | place: Atlantic Ocean: North East | collected 2012
CTATACTGAAGCTGATTGAGCTTTTTTTTCTTCTCTAATTTTAGCTTTTTTTTCTCTTTCAACTCTTCTTTTTGCTTTTTCAAGACTTTTTTGAAAAGATTCCTGAGTACATAGAGCCAAAATTACTGGATCTCTTGGTTTAAGATTTGAAAAATTCCAATAGCTTCTTTTTCTAATTAGTGAAACTGTATTTTTTGTACTTCCAACTAATTTTGAAATTTGTCCATCTGTTAGTTCTGCAGCGTTTTTACATAGCCATAAAATAGCATCTGGTCTATCTTGTCTCTTAGATAAAGGCGTATATTTAGGTTTTTTTCTGACTTTAAGTTCAACTTCGTCTACTTTTTTAATTAAATTTAATTCTTTCGTAGGATCCTTTGAGCAGATCTCGATTTCATCTCTAGATAGCTGTCCAGCTAAAATTGGATTATAAGCTTTAATGCCCTTTGCTACGTCTCCATCAGCAATGCCTTTGATTTCAAGTTCGTGAAGATTACAGAATTTTGCTATTTGTTTAAAAGTCAAAGTTGTATTTTCTACTAGCCAAACAGCAGTAGCTTTTGGCATAAATGGCGCTTCAGACATATTTTATTTTTTTGTTCTTAGGTTGCTAAATTTTTTATTATACTTACTAACTCTTCCCTTATCTAAAATCTTTTGCGCTCCACCAGTCCATGCAAAATGAGACTTAGGATCGATATCTAACTTTAAAGTATCATTTTCTTTTCCCCAGGTAGATTTTGTTTCAAATTCGCTCCCGTCCGTCATCACAACTTTGATTTTATGATAGTCAGGGTGTATGTTTTTTTTCATGATGCGAGTTTTATATGATTAAAGCTTTTTACTCAATATTTTTTTTAATTATTAGATCGCGTAATTCACTATGAATGTTTGAATTTGACGCTAAAATGTTCTTTTTTAAAGGAGCCTCATCGTCAGGCTCAAAAAAATCAATAAATCCACCTGCTTCTTTTAAAATAATAATACCGGCGGCTATATCCCAATAATTTAGTTCCCTTTGCCAAGTACCGTCAAATCTACCGCAGGAAACGTAAGCTATATCTAATGCAGCACTACCAAATTTTCTGACAGGACATAATACAGAATTTGAGACATTTATAAATTCAGAAAAAATTTCTTTCTTCTTTTTACTAGATTGTCTTGGCCCACCAGTCACAAGTAACGCGTCTTTTAATCTTTTTTTATTTGAAACTCTTATTCTTGAGTTATTTAAATATGCTCCATTGCCTTTTTCTGCCAAAAACATTTCATTTTTAATTGGATCAAATATAACTCCACATTTAATTTCATTTTCTTCTTCATAGCCTATTGAAATTGCAAACTGAGGAATTCCATTTACAAAATTTGTTGTTCCATCTATTGGGTCAATTATCCATCTATTTTTAATATTTGATTTATTTATCTCGCCTGACTCTTCAGTTATTATTCCATAATCTGGATGGGCTTTTAATAATTCCTCTATAATTATTTTTTCTGTTCTTCGATCAGCAGAAGTAACAAAATCACCAGGACCTTTAGTAGAAACTTGTAATTTTTCAATCTCACCAAAATCTCTGATTAAAGACCTTGAAGCTTTCATACACGCTTTAGTTATAATATTTATTTGAGGAGAATTAAGTCTCATTAACTTACTCTCTTGACATATTCTAAAGTACGAGTATCCAATATTATTTTTTCACCGCTTTCTACAAAGGGCGGAACATCAATTTTTATTCCACAGTCTAGCAAAGCTGGTTTATAAGAAGAAGATGCAGTTTGATTTTTAATAGCAGCATCTGTGCTCTCAATTGTACATTCTATATTATTAGGAAGTTCAATCGAGATAGGCTTTTCTTCCATAAAAGAAATTGTAACTTCTAAATTTTCTTTTAATAATTTATATTTTTCTCCTGTGATTGATTTTGAAATTTCAATTTGTTCAAAATTTTCATTATTCATAAAATGACAATTTTCACCATCTAAATATAAAAAGTTAAATTTCTTATCATCTACCTCTGCTTTCTCTACAGTTTCACTTGATCTAAATCTTTCATTTAATTTCGTGCCCTTGATAAGGCTTTTAAGTTCTACTTGATTAAAAGCTCCACCTTTACCAGGTTTCACGTGCTGAGTTTTTAAGACATTCCAATAATCGTTTTTATGTTCAATTATCATACCTGGTTTTATTTCAATTGCCGTTATTTTCATTTAAATTTTCTAATTGCTATTTCTGGTTTTAAATTTGGGTTATCCCAGATAAAACTTGATATTGCAATATATTTAGCTCCAGATTTTATTATTTTCTTATAATTCGAATCATTAATTCCACCTATTGCAACGATTGGTTTTTTTATATTTTTTTTCGCCCATTTCAAAATATTTAAATTAGATTTTTTTGCTTTAGGCTTTAGTTTTGAGTTATAAAAAGATCCAAAGGCTAGATAATCAGCTTTATTCTTAACTGCAATTTTAGCTAATGATTTAGAATTATGACAAGTTAGTCCAATAATTTTTTTTTTAAGATATTTTCTTGCATGTATTATAGAAATATCATTTTGACCTAAATGACATCCATCTGCATTAGTAATTTTTGAAATATCAGGGTGATCGTTTATTATTAGCTTTACATTATATTTTTTTGAAATTTTTCTTATTTTTTTTGCAATATTTATAATTTTGTTTTTTTTTATCTTTTTACACCTTAATTGAAAAAACTTTACATTTTTAAAAGCTAAAACCTTTTTTAGATCATCATAAAAGTTAATATCAATTTTATTTGGAGAGATTAAATATACTAATTTTTTCAACTTGGTTAAGCTGCAGCTTCTTTTTCTAATTTTTCAGACCATTCGCCTTTTGAAGATAGTCCATTCATTTTTGCTCTATGGTCAAAAGCTTTTTGAATATCATTTTGATTATTTTGATCTTTACCAAATGCTTTTAAAGCACTTGATTGCAAACCTCTTCCGTACGAGAAGGTAATTAAAAAATTTGTATCATTAATTTTATTTATTGCATCAAGATTTTTACTTGCCTCAATTTCTGATTGCCCTCCAGATAAAAAGGCAATACCTGTGACTTTGCTTGGAACATTTTTTTTGAGACATTCTAATGTTTTTTTTGCGATTTCGTCAGTACTAGACTTTTTTGATGAATCAGTCCCAGGAACAATCATGTTTGGTTTTAAAACTGTTCCTTTCAAATCTACTTTATGAATTTCTAGTTCATTGTAACATTCGTTCAATACATTAGTTGTTACTTGAAGGCATTTATCGATATCATGTGATCCATCCATCAATACTTCTGGCTCTACTATTGGCACCATTTTAGCTTCTTGTACAAGTGCCGCGTATCTAGCGAGGGCATGAGCATTTGATTTTATAGATTGAGATGATGGAAATTTTTCTCTAATTTTATATACCGCTCTCCATTTTGTAAATCTTGCACCCAGTGCATAGTATTCTTTTAATCTTTCCCTTAGACCATCTAGACCCTCAGTTACAGTTTCATCTGAAGATCCTGCAAGAGGTTTTGCACCTTTGTCTACTTTGATACCTGGTATGGCATCATTTTTTGAAATTAGCTCTGGTATAGTAGGACCCATTGTAGTTTTTTGTTTTATAGTTTCATCAAAAAGTATCACGCCTCCAATATAATTTTTCATAGCATCTGAACTAAATAAAGTCTGTCTAAAAACTAATCTATTTTTCTCAGTGTTTTCTACGTTTATACTTTTAAATCTTTTTGCAATAGTACCAGTGCTTTCATCCGCAGCTAGTATTCCTTTGCCCTTAGCGCACATTTTTTTTGCAATTTCTTCTAAATTCATAGCTAATATTTATTTTAAAACATCAAGGCCGGGCAAGTCTTTTCCTTCAAGAAATTCTAAAAATGCTCCTCCTGCTGTTGATAAGTGTGTAAAAGAAAATTTGTCATTATTAATATTTATCGCAGAAATAGTATCTCCTCCACCAATTATTGATATTAGAGATTTTTTTTCAGTATTATAAGAAATTTTTTTTGCTATAGCTGAAGAACCGACAGAAAAATTTTTGTTTTCAAAATATCCTGCGGGACCATTCCACAAAACTGTATTAGACTGATCTATAATTCCTTCTATATTTTTAATCGTATTTGGCCCGATGTCTAAGATTATTTCATTTTTATCTACATTATCTTGTCTTTTTATTTTCCCTGAGCCTTCGAAATCGACCGATACATTGCTGTCTTCTGGAATAAAAATACTACAACTATACTTCTTAGCTTCTGAATATATCGCATCAACTACTTGTTTAGAATTTTTTTCTACAAGAGACCTACCAACTTGAAAACCTTTAAAGGCTAAAAAATTATTAGCCATAGCTCCAACAATAATAATATTATTTACATTTTTAATTAAACTAAAAATTACATTGATCTTCGTAGAAACTTTTGATCCTCCAATAATACATGTAACAGGCTCTTTTTTTTTATGAATAATTGAATTTATTGCCTCTACCTCTTTTTTAAGAAGTGGTCCTGCATAAGACTCTTTTAAATATTTTGTAATTTTGTGTATAGAAGCTTGTTCTCTGTGACAGCAAGAAAAAGCATCATTAATGTAAATATCGCCAAGTGATGCAAGTTTTTTTGCAAAATTATCATCATTTTTATTTTCTCCTTCAAAAAATCTAATATTTTCTAATAAGATAATTTCACCTTCTTTCAGATACGCAAACTTGCCTTTTGTCTCTTCATTTATATCTCCCATAAAAAAAAATACGTTTGTTTTTAATTGTTCTTTTAAAAATTTATAAATCGGTGTTAAAGATAATTCTCTATTTTTTAAACCTTTTGGTCTTCCCAAGTGACTTAAAATAATTATCTTCGCTTTTTTTTTTATTAGGTTTTTCAAAAAAGGTAAAATTAACAAAATTCTACTTTTGTCTTGAATTTCTCTCTCTTTAATTGGGACGTTTAAATCTAGTCTAAGAATTATTGTTTTATTCCGAATATCTTGATCTTCAGAAAAATATTTTATTTTACTCATTTAAATCACGATAATTTTCTAAGCTTTTCTTGAATTGCAAGCACTATTTTTTCAACTGATAAATCTAAATGTTCATATACTTTTTTATAAGGAGCACTTTCACCAAATTTATCAATACCTAAAGATAGACCGTTATTTCCTAAATATTTTTTCCAAGAAGAGACATTTCCTGCTTCAATAGATACAATTAAAGTATCATCATCAAGAATATCTTTTTTAAAATTATCAGATTGTTTGTCAAAAAGTTCTTGGCATGGCATCGATACTACTTTGGACTCAATATTATTTTCTTTTAAAGCTTTGTTGACATTTAAAGCAAGTTCTACTTCTGATCCTGATGCTATTAATGTAACTTTATTATCATGAGAGTCCATCTTGACCACGTAGGCTCCTTTTTCAGATTTATTATCTTCTGAAAATTTAGGATTAATATAAGGTAACTTTTGTCTAGACAGAGCAATTGCACTAGGGGTATTTTTATTTTTTAAAGCTATTTCCCAACATTCAAAAGTTTCATTTATATCGGCAGGACGAAAAACATTTAGATTAGGAATTGCTCTTAAACCAGTTAATTGTTCAATAGGTTGATGAGTTGGACCATCTTCTCCAAGACCTATTGAATCGTGAGAGAAAATATAAATTACTCTTAATCCCATTAAAGCCGAAAGTCTTATTGATGGTTTGCAATAATCAGAAAAAATTAAAAAAGTTCCACCGTAAGGAATTAAACCGCTATGCAATGCTAGTCCGTTCATAATTGCAGCCATTCCATGCTCTCTAACTCCGTAATGAATATAATTTCCATCAAAATTTTTCGAATTAATTACCTTTGAATTATTAGTTTTAGTATTGTTTGAACCACTTAAGTCTGCAGAACCTCCAATTAGTTGAGGCAATATACTTGAAATACTTTCTATGGCAGCAGATGAGCATTGTCTTGTCGCCATGCTAGGCTTTGAGTCAAAATATTTGATTTTTTCTTTTTTGATTAGATCTTCTAGATCTTTGATACTTGACTCCATAAATGTTTCTTTTAATGCTGATTTAATACTATTTTTTTGCTTGTTTAAAATTTTTAACCATTTTTCTTCCTCTTTAATTCCTTTTTCTCCAATCTCTCTCCAAGCTTTTAAAATATTTTCAGGAGTTTTAAATGGCTCACAATTCCATCTAAGTTTTTTTCTAACTAAGGCTACTTCTTCTTCACCCAAAGGAGAGCCATGAGAAGAAGCTTTTCCAGATTTGTTGGGAGATCCAAATCCAATTATTGTTTTACATGATATAACGGTTGGTTTGCTGGCTTTAGAAGCTTTGGCTATTGCTTTTGAAATTTGTTTTTCATCATGTCCATTAATTTCTAAAAAATTCCACCCGTATCCCTCAAATCTTTTTTTATAATTATCAGATACACTTAGGGAGGTAGAACCATCTATAGAGATCTTATTATTATCAAAAAACACTATTAAGTTTTTTAGCTTGAGATGACCCGCTAAACTCATTGCTTCGTGACTTATTCCTTCCATCAGATCTCCATCACTTGCAACCACATATGTCTTGTTATTGATTAAGTTCGCTCCAAATTTCTTCCTTAAAATCTCTTCTGCTATTGCCATTCCAACCGCATTACCTAACCCTTGTCCTAGAGGGCCAGTAGTAGTCTCAATGCCTGTATCTATTCTGTATTCTGGATGACCAGCGCAAATGGAATTTAATTGTCTAAAATTTTTTATATCTTCAATTGAAATACTTTTGTAACCGGTTAAATAAAGTAAAGAATATAAAAGCATTGAACCATGACCAGCTGACAAAATAAATCTGTCTCTATTTATCCAGCTGGGATTTTTTGGATTAAACCTGAGGTGGTATTTAAATAATACTGTAGCAACGTCCGCCATACCCATAGGCATTCCAGGATGACCAGAATTTGCTTTCTGAACAGCGTCGATAGATAAAAATCTTATCGCATTTGATAATTGACTAAATTTTACGTTCACAGTTAAATTACCTATATAGACTTAAACTAAGTATATCAATAATATGATATAAAAAAAAACATTATGAGTACTTTTGAAAAAAAAGAAAAAAATTTAAACGAGCTAATTAATAAATTAGATGTTTTAACTTCAACTTATTCACAGTCTTCATATGAGACTGAAAAAATAAAAACCGAGAAGAACGAAATACTAAGGCAAAAATCTGAGATTGAAAAAAAAAACCAAGAGCTAATGAGAGAACATAAATTTTTAAAGGAAAAAATTGACAGCCTCAAAAAAGAGATTAATCAACAGTCTGCTATTGAAGATAAATTTAATCAAGATATTGAAGAACTAAGTCTTGAAACAGAAAATTTGGTTAGCGAGATCGAAAAATGGCAAACATAAACGTAAAATTTAATAATAAAGACTATCTTTTATCTTGTGACGATGGACAGGAAGATTCGTTAAAAAAATTAACTAAATACTTAGATAAAAAATATAGCGAATTAAAAGACAAACTAGGCAATATAGGAGAAAATAAACTTTTATTAATTACAACAATACAGTTAATCGATGAATATTTTGATCTAAAACAGAAGGTTACTTTACAAAAGAAAAAAATAGATGATCTTGCAAGTAAATTTCAAGAATTAAAGAAATTGGCGATCAAATATAAAGAAGGAAAAGATAAAGAAATAGAAAAACTTAATGATGAATTAGATAAATTTAAAAAAACTGTTGATGAAAGTAATAATCTTTATGAGTCTATGTTAGATAAAACAACAAAGTCCCTAGAAAAAATACTATTAAACACTGAATCAATTTCTAAAATTCAGTAGATGCAAAATAAAGACAGATTAAGAAAAAAATATTTTTTAATTAGAAAAAAAAAATATTATGATATTAACTGTAGTTTTTTTAATCCACTAATCAAATTAATTAAAAAAGAATCTAAAAAAAAACATCTAGCTTTATCCAGCTACTATCCAGCATCCTATGAAGTAAACACTAACAAATTATTTGAAACAAAGATTTCAAATAAGATAAAAATTTATCTTCCAGTAATAAGGAGAAATAATGAGATGTATTTTCATGAATGGGAAAAAAACGATGTTTTAAAAATAAATAGATTTGGAATGTTGGAACCCGCTAAGTCCTCAAGCCACATAGTGCCAGACATTATGCTAGTTCCTTTATTGGCCTACGATAATCAAAATAATAGGCTGGGTTACGGAGGGGGATTTTATGACAGATACTTAAATAAATATTTGAGAAAACATAATAATATATTGACAATTGGCATTGCTTTTTCATTTCAAAAACACCATAAGATTCCAGTATTTAACGACGATGTAAAATTAAACTATATTTTGACTGAGAAAGGCATCAAATAATGAAGATACTCATTTTAGGCGACGTGGTAGGAGCCTCTGGAAGAAAAGCAATTAAAAAAAATCTTTCTAAAATTATTAATGATAATAAAATCAATTTTACTATTATAAACGGAGAAAATTCTGCAGACTCAGGAAAAGGTATTACAAAATCAATCGCAGAAGAATTTTTTTTGCAAGGTGTTGACGTTATTACTTCTGGAAATCATATTTGGGATCAAAGAGAAGTAACTGATTATATAAATAAAGATAATAGACTTCTTAGGCCTGCAAATTTTCCAGAGGATTCTCCTGGACGAGGATATGGAATCTATCAAACAAAAAATAAGAAATCCAAAGTTGGAGTCATTAATTTAATGGGAAATGTTTTTATGAAAAAAACTGACGATGTTTTTAAAACAGCTAAAAAAATTAAAGATGAGATTATATTGAAAAAAAATGTTGACTTTATAATAATTGATTTTCATGGTGAAATCACAAGTGAAAAAATGGCAATAGGACACTTTTTCGACGGATCATCGACTGGAGTAGTTGGAACACACACCCATGTGCCCACTGCTGACACAAGAATTTTAGAGAAAGGAACGGCTTATCAAACAGATATAGGAATGTGTGGAGATTATAACTCTGTAATTGGTATGAACAAAGAAAATTCTTTAAAGCGATTTTTAAAAGATAAAGAGTCATTACAACATTTTCCAGCCGAAGGAGAAGCAACATTATCAGGAATTATTATTGAAGGAGATGACAAAACAGGCTTAGCAATAAGAGTATCAAGATTAATTGAGGGTGGTAGTTTAACTAAATAAATATGGCAGGACATTCTCATTGGGCAGGAATTAAGCATAAAAAGGGTCGCGCAGATAAAGAAAGATCAAAAACTTTTTCTAAACTTTCTAGAGAAATTACTGTTGCCGCTAAATTAGGAGACAAAGACCCAGATATGAATCCAAGATTAAGAGCAGCAATCCAAGCTGCTAAACAAGCAAATATGCCAAAGGATAATATTGCTAGATCTATAAGTAAATCTGAAATGACAGACGATAAAAATTATGAAAATTTAAGGTACGAGGGTTTTGGTCCATTTAATATTGCTCTTATTATCGAGACTTTAACAGATAATAAAAATAGATCCGCTTCAAGCATAAGAACTGTTTTGCAGAAAAACGGAGGTAGACTAGGGGAGTCAGGATCAACTACTCATTTATTTTATAATTGTGGAGTAATTCATATAGATAAAAAAGAAATAGGAGAGGAAGAAATATTTGAAATTGCCACAAATTCTGGAGCTAAAGATTGTTTTAATTTAAATCAATACCATGAAATAATATGTGAAAAAGAGGATTTTTATAAAGTAAAAAGCAATTTTGAAAAGAAATTAAATAATTTTCTACACTCTGGTATAGAGTGGAGACCTATTGATTATCTAGATTTAAAAGAAGAAGAAACAAAAAAAATTGTAGAAATACTAGAATCTCTTGACGAATTAGATGATGTTCAAAATATTTATACAAATGCTAATTTAAGGAATATTAAAATATGAAAATTGTTGGAATTGACCCAGGTTTAAGTGGAGCAATAGCTATTTTAGAGAATAATAAAGTACTTAATATTTTTGAAATTCCTGTAATGTCAGAAGGAAAAAAAAATAAAAGACAACTTAATAGCGCTCAATTAGTAAAATTATTAAAAGACAACATTGCTAAAAATGAAGAAGTGTCAGTAGTAGTAGAACAAGTGAACGCAATGCCAGGCCAGGGAGTCACAAGTATGTTTAATTTTGGTCAAACTTTTGGAGCAATAAAAGGCGTATGTGCAGCTTTAGGACTACCGATTTTTTTTGTAAGACCGTCAAAATGGAAAAAACACTTTGAGTTGATCAATTCCTCAAAGGACTCAAGCAGAACTAAAGCAATAGAAATGTACCCCTCTTTATCAAATGATTTAGCAAAAAAAAAAGATGTAAACAAATCTGATGCTATTCTGATAGCAAGATTTTTTAGCGAGACTAGATTAAATGAAGGTAATTAAATAAATTTATCTGATATTTAACTTTAAAAGCGCCAAATTCATGACACATTCTAAAAGTAATTAACTTGAATGGAACAAGAAATAGCAGCTCAAG
>MDSV01008425.1_pt1 | contig 10520 bp, 3 predicted proteins | sample 810851 | NCBI WGS metagenome assembly MDSV01 (sample SAMN05326640, study PRJNA326480) | marine metagenome | isolation source: seawater | place: Atlantic Ocean: North East | collected 2012
CCGCCGTCGCCGCCGAGGCGCGCGCCGCGGTGCTCGCCGAGACCGGCGTGCGGTGCAGCGCCGGCGTCGCCGCGAACAAGATGATCGCGAAACTCGTCTCCGGCGTGCACAAGCCCGACGACCAGACGTACGTGCCTCCCGGGTTTCGGGCGCGCGCGTCGCTGGTCGCGCCGCTAGCGATGCGAGCGTTACCGGGCGTCGGGAGAAAGACAGAATCGGAGCTGGCGCGACGGGGAGTCGTCACCTGCGCGGACGCCCGAAGGCACGCGCGCCGGACGTTCGTGGAATGGCTCGGCGCGCGCGTGGGCGCCAGCGTGCACGACGCGGCGTGGGGCGTGGACCGCTCGGAGGTGGTGGCGAAGGCGCCGCAGCAGGCGGTCACGTGCCAGGACAGCTTCCGCACGTGCGAGGGCGCGGCGGCGGCGCGCCGCGCGCTCGCCGCGCTGGCGCCCGACCTGGTGCGGCGCATGGACGAGGAGCGCGACGAGCGCGAGCCTCCCCGAGTCGCCGGGCGGCTCGTCGTGCGGTGGCGCGAGAAGCCCCCGACGGACCGCGCGACCGGGTCGACCGGGTCGACCGGGTCTGTGTCGTTACCGATGCCGGCGGCGGCGGCGGACGCGCGCCTGGAAACGGAGGCGCGCGCCGACGCCGTGGTGGCGGCGGCGGCGCGCGCGCTCGCGAGCGCGCTCCCGAAGACGTTCACCCTGACGCTGCTCGCCGTCGGCGCGACGGCGTTCCGCGACGTTTGCGCGCGCCCGCGCGACTCGACCCGGCGCCTTCCTTCTCGGGTTTCGCGGGAACGGGCGCTGTCGTCTTTCTTCGCCCGCGACGTCTCGCGCGCGGCGGCGGACGGAAAAGACGGCGACCGAACGGCGTCGGTGGCGGACGAAGGCGACGACGCGCCGGTCCTCCGCGCCGCGTCGAAGCGAGAGGCGCGCGAAAAAAAACGGGCCGGGACCCGGAAGCGCGACTTTGCCTTTTTTAGTGACTTCCGCGCCCCTCGCGCTCTCGGCGCGCTCTCGGCGGGCGGAGGGCACCCGACGCGGCGGAACGACGACCCGGATCCGGATCCGGTCGCCGAACGGTCCGCCGTGGCCGATGCACGTCCGGAGAGAGACGTCCGCGATTCCGCGCGCGACGACGCGTGTTCGGACGAGGAGGACGACTGCGCCGCGTTCTTCGCCGACCTCGCGGACACCATCGCCGGGCCCGAGCGGAGACGAGGCGCGCGTCCCGCGCGCCGCCGGTGACTTTCGGCGGGTGTCGTCACGACGCGTTTCGCGTCGCATCGCACGTGTGTTACAGTAAGATCATATTGATTTACATGCCTTAAGTGCTCTACTCTCAGCACGCTTCACAAAACAAAGAGCCGTCTCGGCGCTTACGCGGTGGCGGCGGCGGCAATGCCGTAGCAGATGCCGGGGATGGCGAAGAACACGACGCCGGTGTAGATCAGAGGGAACACCTTGCCGTACTTGGGGTTGGCGGTCATGCGGCCGAGGAACTTGCACATCTTGAGCGGGATGGCGCGCATGACCGGAGCGGGGTACCACAGCAGGATGCCAAAAAGGTTGAAGAAGAGGTGGCAGAGGGCCACCTGCATCGCCTCGACCGGGTTGGACGACGCGACGGTGGCGCCCATGATTCCGGTGAGCGTGGTGCCGATGTTGGCGCCGAGCGTCAGGGGGAACATCTCCTCGAGCGTGATCAGGCCGACCGCGGCGATCGGCGTGAGCGTGGAGGTGGTGATGGACGAGGACTGCACCATGATGGTGATGCCCATGCCCACGACCATGTTCAGGTAGGGGTTGAAGCCGATCACCTTCTTGAGCACGCGCGCCGCGCCGCCCTTGATGATGATCTGGAGCGTGTACACGATGCAGAAGAGGCACGCGCACAGCGCGCCGAGCGCCCAGATGGTCAGGAACGTGCCCGCGCCCTCGTCAGTCATCTTCCACTCATCCAGCGCGAGGCCACCCTTGAGCAGGCGCTTGTCGCAAAGACCCGTCTTGGGGTGGGGGCACACCGCGTACACGGTGTTCGCCGCGAGCGTCGTGATGGTGACCGTGTCGGTGTCCTCGTCGTAGATGGCCGGCGCATCGTCGCAGTCGTCGTCGGGGCAGGAGTAGTAGAACCCGGCGTCGGCGGTGTTGGCCTTGCCGTCGGCATCGGTCTTGATGAACGCGGGGACGCGCTTCTTGTACAGCTTGCCGCCGGACATCCACGTGGCGCCGTCGAAGCCGGAATGCACGTTGCCGCACGAGTTGGCGCCGGCGTCCGTCTGCTCGCACACCATCTCGGAAATCGTCTCGAGGGCATCGGACCCAAAGTCGGTGTCAGCGCACTGTCCCATGCAGAAGCCCTGGGAGACGTACCCGGAGACCTTCTTGTCGTACTTGGCGATGCCCTTGGCGTAGGGCGAGACGTAGGGCTTGAGGAACTCGCGCTTGTTGCAGTTGTCCGAGTCGCACTTTTCGATGTCCTTCACCATCTCGTACGTCATCTTCTCCAGGAAGGGGTAGATCCAGTTCAGGGGCAGGAACACCGCGACGGACAGGAGGTTGAAGCAGTCGTGCACGGTGGCGGCGGAGAACCCGCGGCGCAGGTCGTCCTGGTTCGCGAAGTGGCCCATGGCGACGATGGTGTTGGTGACCGAGGTGCCGATGTTGGCGCCCATAACCATGAACACCGCCGAGTTCACGGAGAGCTCGTTCGCGCCCACGAGGGAGATGATGATGGAGGTGGTGGTGGACGAGGACTGCACGAGCACGGTGGCGAGGATGCCAACCATGACGCCGCTGATGGGGTTGTCCACCACGTCGAACATTTTGGCGGAGTCCTTGCCGCCGAGAAGCTTGAATCCGGTGCCCATGACGGAGAGCACGAGCAGGAACACCCAGACGCAGTAGATGACGAACCAGAAGAGCGCCACCTTGGTCCAGTTCACGCCGGAGAGCCAGTAGAGGACGTCGCGCACGGGACCCTTGTCCGTGGTGTCGAGCGCGCCGAACGAGGCGGTGCGGATGAACTTGCTGCGGAACTCGGGAGAGACGTTGTCCGCCTCCGGTTCGGTCCACTTCTGCTGTTTGAGCTTGTCGCGGATCTCCTCGTCGGCGAGGGACGCATCGGTGCCATCTGCGTTCTCGGTCTTTTGCGCCTCGAGCTTCGCCTTGAACTCCTGGATGTCCGCCAGTTCTTCAGCCGCGAGGGCGTCGTGGTCCTTGTCCTTCTTGATGAATTTCTCTGTGCGTCGCGAAGAGAAGAGGAAGAAGAGGAAAGAGAGGCGTCGTCAGCGAGAGACCATGAAAGAGCCAGGAAGAATTCAAACTTTCGCATGAAGCGCCAGTCTCAAAAAAATGGAAAAAACATATTGTTTTGGCGGCTAAATATTCTTTTTTTTCATCGGGCGCCCGCCAAGGCGGCGGTGTGGGGCGGCGGCGTGGGGCGGGCTCGCGACACGATGTCGCGCGCGGCGCGGCTCGTGGCGCGTGCGTAACCACCCGCCGCGCCGAGGCGATCGTCGCGGCGGGCGACATTCGGAGTGGGGTGCCGTCGCGGCGAGTCGAGACCGAGCGTTGAACGAGCCGGGCGTACCGTAGATGATCAGGCCGAGCGCGATGGCGTAGACGATGACCATCATGGTCATGGCGGCCTCGCCCTCGCCCTCGGGGCCTTCGGCACCGGGGTCATGGACGAGTTTCTCTTTGGCACCTCCGAGGAGGGAGCGCATTGTGGAACGGTTGTGGGATACCTCGGCGTGCGTGCGTCGGGGAATGATGACCGCTTGTTGCGAACTGCACTTTTCCAAGTTTCGAGCCGCTCACGTCCTCAGAAAAAGAATAATTATTGGTACGAGTCTTCCCAGAGCAATCAGTTACGATTTTCGTGAAACGGAGGCACCCTTCGGATGAGCTGTCACACGAGTCACACGGAGTAAGTTAGGAGTAAGGTCCATCGGAGATTCCGAGTAGGTTCCATAATCCTTAAGCATCGGAATAATCCATCATGATGCGAAAAATTGATTCCGTATGATGATGAGGGGAGGGGATATTTATTTTTTCGCTCTCGTAACGAACTCTTCGATACCACCAAGTTTTCGATACCAAGTTTCTCCTGCGGATTGATTGCCTCCGCCGGCCCGAAAAACAGATAAGCCTCTTGAGTGCCTTCCAACCAGAAACAAGCTCCTCTTCTCCTGCGATCGGCGGACCGGCCCGCCATTCCCACACGCTCCGTCACCTTTAACACACGCAACAACACGTCAAGATGGCCGCCATCATGAACATCTCCGCCGCCGCCAAGGTCGTCAAGGCCCCCAAGGTGAGACAAGCGCCGTCGCGCCGGTCGCGGCGTCCCGCTCCCGGGCGCCGGCGTCGCTTTTCCGGAGCGCGAAATCGCAGGCGACCCGCGTCCGCAGGCTGTGGACGAGCGCGCGCGCGCGAGCGCCGCGTCCCGCGGTCGCGCGCGTGCGCCGGATCCGAGCTCGATGCGACTCGGCTCGTTGGGCTCGAATCGCATCCAGCGCGCCGCTATCGGTCCGGATCCAACGCTCACGCCCGGCGCGCGGCGCGCTCCCCGGCCGCCGGCCCGTCGCGGAAATCACCGTCAAGTCACCATCGAGACTGAGTCGTCTTTCTCTCCCCCTCGTTCGATCAAACAGGTGCAGTTCCGCGCTCGCCCCACCGCCGCCCTCAAGGCGCGCCCCGTGGTCGTCGCCAAGGCGCACTTCGGTGTCTTCGCCGCCGCGGTACGTACCCCCCCTCGATCGGAGCTCCATCGCACACGCGTCGCCGGACCCCGTTCGCTCGCGGAAACACCCGAAACCGTCCGCGCTCTCGTTCGTCCGAGAGAGGGCAACAGATCGACCGAGACGAAACGAAAACGGAAAACTGACCGCTCTTTGCGTGTTTCGTCCTCGCGCGGAAAAAATCGGCAATCGCAGTCCGACGACACCCTCGAGAAGGTGCGCACCATCATCTCCGAGCAGCTGGGCACCGACCTCGACGCCGTCGCGGCCGACGCCAAGTTCGTTGACCTCGGCGCCGACTCCCTTGACACCGTCGAGATCATGATGGCGCTCGAGGAGCAGTTCGAGATCACGCTCGACGAGGAGGGTGCCGAGAAGATCGCCACCGTCCAGGAGGCGGCGGACATGATCCAGGATCAGATGGCCTAAGTCGCCGCGGCGACGCGCCTCCGTGTGGCAGTCACTCCGGAAGCGCGATTCGGTGAGGAGACAAATCGTGACGAGCGAGCCCCGCGGGTGTTTCCGCGGCGGTTGTGGTAGGACGCGTTCGTGTATATTCGATGCGAAGAGGCGCGCGCTCGAAGACTCGTCGTTCGATCCGTCTCAGAAAATTTTCTTTTTCAACTCAGGGGAGGTCCCAGTCGTCGTCCTCCGCGCGCGAACGCCGAGGGTTCGGTTTCGCGCGCGGGACGGGCGCCAGCGCCGGCGCGGAACCCGCGGCCGCCGGCTCGGGCGCCGCGGTCGCGAGAGACTCGGGCTTCGCTTTCGGTTTCTCGGCGGCGGGCGCGGGCGCGGCGACGCGCGCCGGCGACGCGCCCGGCGCGTCGTCCCTGAGGAACGGCCTCGGGCCCGTCGGGAGCGCTTTCGCGGCGCTCGCGCCGCTCGCGCCTCCGCTCGCCGCGAACGCCTTCTCGAGCGTCCGCCGCTCGGCGGACGACTCGAACCTCTTGTCTCCGGGACCCGCGCCGGGAGAAACCTTTTTCCGCGGCGGCGTCGGCTCCGGCGCGTCCGGCGCGGGCACGAACGTCCCGTCAGACGCGACGGTGGTCGCGCCGCGCGAGGCGCGCGCGCGCGCCGACGCCGACTCGGGGTCGCGGCTGGCGAGCCCCCCGGTTCGTTTCGCGCTTTCGAGCCACGCCTTATCCTTCCCCAGGCCGGGTGCGCGCCGGGGAGGACCCAGCGGATCGGGCGCGGGCGCGGGACTCCGCGACCCCGCCGGGGAGGACCCGGCGGAGGAAACAGGCGCTTCTTTGCGCGAAGAAAGAGGCGCGCGCGCGGCGAAGCCCGCGATTTCCTCCACCAGGTCCGCCGCCGGCGCGCGCGCGGCGGCGGCGCCGGCGCCGCGGCTGGCACCGCCCCGGTGCACGACCAGCCGGCTCTGCTCCAGCCTGAGCATCAGCATTTTTTTTCTTCCACGCGCCGGGATGCCCGCCTGCTCGAGGACGTACTTGAACGGCGCCTGGCGCGTCAGCCGCACCGCCACGCCGTGCTCGGCGAAGAGTCGCACGAATCGCTTCACCGCCTTGTCCACGTCCTCCGCCGTCGGCGCGTCCTCGCGCGGGCGCAGGCGCGCGGGCAGCCGCGCGCCCTGCCAAGCCGTCGCGCGCAGCTTCGCCGCCTCGCGCGCCTCCGCAGCCTCGAGCCGCGCCGCCGTCGCGGCGCGCGCCTCGGCGACGCGCTCGTCGTAGGCGAAGCGCGCGTCCAGGAACCAGTCCGGCGCGGCGTCGCCGGAGACGGCGGACCGCGGCGGCGCCCACGGCGGCCCCGCGACGCGAGGGTCGTTCGGTTTCGTCGCTTTGTTTTCATCCCCGAACAGCTGCCTGGGCGGCCCGAACGTCCCGCCGGGGTGCGTCTGGCGCAGCACCGCCACGGAGCGCACGTGCACGGTCCCGCTGCTCGTCAGCGCGCCGCCGATGGGAAGCCACTCCGAGCCTTTCCGCATTTTCGGTCCCGGGAAGTGGGAGAAGGCGTCGCCGCGCGCGGCGTCCCGCCGCGACTCGGCGAAGCGCAGGGAGGAGGCGCTCGCCGCCGCGGAGGCGGCCATCGCCGCCGCCGCCGTCGAGGTGGCCTCCTTCGCCTGCTTCGCGGCGCTCGCCAGCGCCTGCGAAGCCGAGACGTGAGGCTCAGGCTCGGGCTCGGCGGGGTGAAACGCGCGCGCGCGCGTCGCCACCGACGCGAAACCGCTCGCCGCCTCAGCCTCCGCCTCCGCGTTCGGAGCTCGGCTCGGCGCGGGGGGGAGCGATCCCGAACCCCGAGTCTCGCCGCCGCCGCCGTGTTCGTCGCCGCCGTGTTCGTCGATCGCGGAGACCCCGTCAGCCTCTCTCTCCGGAAACGCATCTGTCGCTGCCTCCTCGCGCCTCCTCGCCGCGTCCGCCGTCTCGCGCCGCCGTCCGCCGAGCCGCGCCGCGCTCCCCTCCAGCGCGCCGACGCCCTCCATCGCCGCGGCGGCGACGCCAGACTCGCGCAGAAACGCGTTCGCGGCGTGAAGCTCGTCGCCGCCAGACTCGAACTCGCGTCTCAAGTCGCCGCGGGAGGGCGTCGCAGGCGGAGGCTCGCGCGAGCTGGACTGGAGGCTCGCGCCGCCGCCGTACAGCTCGCGCGAAAGCGCGCGGTTCACCATTCTCAAATTCTCGGCATCCTCGCGCAGGCGGGTCGTCTCGGCGCGCAGCACGCGGAACTTTTCCACCGCGGCGTCGAGGTCGCGCTCGGCGGCGTCCGCGCGCGCGCGCTCCTCGCGTGCGAGCTCGTCGCGCTCCTCCTTGGCGCGCGCCGCGGCGTTCTCCGACTCGAGCGCGCCGCGAACCGCCTCCTCGCGCTTCCTCTGTAGCCGCGCCGCGTAGCGGCGCGTGCGCTCGAGCTCGGCGCGAAGCTCCTCCGGGTCACTCGACCTGGAGGGCGGATCGCCCCAGGCGTCGAGCGCGCGCGGGGCCTTCGGGGACTTCCCGGCGCCCGGGGAGGGAGTCGGTTGATGCGAGGACCCGAGGGACGCGCCGAAGGTGTCGCGCAGGCGCTTGCGCTCCTCCACGACGTCCACCAGGTGCGCCTGGAACGCGCGCACCGTCGCGGCTAGCGCGTCCTCCACGTCCGCGCCCGCGTCCTCGGGCGCCGGGGGGGGGAGCGAGAAGAGCTCTTCGCGCGCCAACGCCCTGGACTCGTCCACGCGCTCGTCCTCCTCCTCCGCCGCGGCGCCGCGAATCAGCTCGCGCTGCGCGAGCTTATCACCCGCCAGCTGCGCGACGCGGCGCATCGCCGCGAGCGCCGCCAGCGCGCGAGTCGTCGCCGCGTCCTCGGCGCGCGCCGCCGCCGCCGCCGCCGCCTCGGCTTTGTCCGCGCGCTCATCCGCGGCGGTGGCCCGCAGCGCGGCGACGTCCCGCGCGGACTCGGCGAGCCGGCGCTTCTTGATCTCCACCTCGGCGTCCTGGTTGGCGTTCTCGGCGGACTCCTCGCGCACCCGCGCGTCGAGCTCAGCCTCCTTCGCGCGTTCCGCCGCCGCCGCCGCTGCCGCCTCCGCCTCGGCGCGCGCGGCTTCGGCGGCTTCCGCGCGCGCCGTCGCGGCTTTCGAGTCAGCCTCTGCCCTCACCTGCGCCCTACGCGCCTTCTCCTCGTTCGCCTCCGCCTGCTCGGCGCGCTCTGTGAGCATCTTGGTCTGCTCGTTGCCCTTGGACGCCATCGCCGCGGTGGCGTTGTGCGCGTCGCGCTTCGCCTCGGCGGCTTCCGCCACCGCCTCCTTCTTCGCCGCCTCTGCGTCCTTGCGCGCCGTCTCGGAGGCATCGAAGCGCCGTTGCAGCACCTTGGCCTCCGCCTCGGACGCCTCCGCGCGGTCCTCCGCCTTGTCGAGCTTCTTGGCGAGTGTCTCGAGCGACGCCTCCGCCTTCTCCGCGCGCTTCTGCAGCGACTTGGTCAGCCGGCTGGACTCCAGGTGTTCAACCTCCGCCTCCGCCGCCGACTCGGTCACCGCGTCGAGCTTCGTCGTCAGTGCCGCGTGCGCCTTCTTCAGGCGCGCGAGCTCGGCAGAGGCGGAATCGTAAGGATCGGGGGCGGACGACGTGTCCTCGGGTTCCTCCTTCTCGGGTTCCTTCTCCTCGAGCGCCTCCTTGGGTTCCTTCTCGGGGGACTCCTCGGCCATCGGCGGGAACTGCCCGGGGGGAAACTCCTTCCTCGACTTCGGGATGAAGATGCCGTCGCTCGTGCACCGGATCAGGTACATCATCAGCACGAACTCCTTCGGGTCGATGTCACCGCTGCCGTCCTCGTCGGCGAGGTCCCAGATGTCTCCGAGCTCATCGTCAACCAATTCCCTGCCGTAGAGCTTGGACATGGCCGCGTTATGATCCCTCAGCACGTCCACCAACTCTTTAGCATCCAGCGTGCCGTCTCCGTTGACGTCAAGAGCGGTGAACTTCTTCTCGAACTGCTCGAGGTCCGCCTTGGTCAGCGGCGGCCACTCGACATCTCGGGTCTGCGATCCGCCAGGGCTAGAATCGGCGGATGACGAACCAGAATCGGTCGACGAACCAGGGGTCGCGACCGGCACATCCTTCTTCCTGGTGACGAACTTCTTCGGCATCGCGCGAAGAAACCCCGAGGCTCCGCGACGTGCGCGACGTTACCTGCGCCCGCACCGACGCCGGAAACGGAGTGGCAGCCGCGAGCGTCGGAATGCTTGCCGCGCACGAATCGGGTCGAGAATTGGGCAAATAACAAGAAGAATGTTCATAAAATTCAGACTGTCTGTCAGTGCTCTATGATAGCACGTGCGTAAACTCGAGGCGATATGCAGACCTCCTCAGATTCTATCAAGTTTAGTCACGTTTTGCGGTCTTTGAAAAAATGTCTCAACGCCGTCCGCCGACCTTTCGCGCACTCAGCGGCGCGCCCCGTCGCGACGATGGTGGCGCCGGCGGACCCCGCGGCTGCGGGTGGTCCCGGGTTTGGCGATGCGAAGACGCGCGCCGAGAGCGAACGCAGCGCGGACGCTCTGTTCGAGTCGAGGAGCTTAGATGAGATCCGGGAGGTTCGAGCTCGAGCCGCGCGTGACGCCGAGGCGAAGGACGAGGAGCTCAGGCAGCGCGTCGGGTCTTCGTACAGGGACGCCATCGCCACCGCAGATTGCGTGCTGGAGATGGAGACCACCGCCGCGCGGGCCACGGAGACTCTGGACGAGGCCACGCGCGTCCTGGCCGCGCTCCCCGACGCGGTGGCGTCGATCGAGAAGGGCGCGTCCGTCTCGCCGTCGCGCGAAACCGCCTCGCGCGACGACGACGCGCTGTACGGCGCGGGCACGCGCGTGAAGTTCCTGGTGGACACCCCGGAGAAGATCTGGGGATCCCTCGAGGCGCGCGACCGCGTCGGGGCGGCGCGGCGCTTCCTCGCCGCGCGGGACGTCCTCTCCGTCCTGCGCGCGGCGTCGGCGTCGTCGGTTTCAAACCCAGAAAAAACATCACCGCCGGAAAAAACGTCGACGATCGGAATCGTCGCGCGCGCCTTTCCGATCGTCGAGCAGCAAGCGCCGCTCCTGGAGTCGTTCCGCGCGCAGATCTCACGCGCCTCTCGTGTTGGCCTGGCGGAAATTCAAACAAATTCAAACGCCAACCTCGCGCTCGACGTCGCGGACGCGCTCGCCGCGCTCGTCGCCGTCGAAAACCTGAGCGCCGAGCGCGCGCTCAGGGTGTTTCTGCAGACGCGCCGCGTTTGGGTGCGCGCCGCGCTCAAAAGGGCAGGGCAAATCAAATCACCTGAGGATGGAGCGCTTGGCGTCGCGCGCGCGCTCGCC
>MDSV01029591.1_pt1 | contig 10520 bp, 8 predicted proteins | sample 810851 | NCBI WGS metagenome assembly MDSV01 (sample SAMN05326640, study PRJNA326480) | marine metagenome | isolation source: seawater | place: Atlantic Ocean: North East | collected 2012
CTCCCACAGCATCCGGGCCATCAGGTCGGCCATCACTTGCGGCTCGGCAAAACTCGCGCTGGTCATCTCGGTTCCTTTCGTCTGTCCGCCCTGTCTGTGGCCCGTTTGTGGCCTGTCCGTGCCCTGTCCGGAGGGAAAAATCAATCGCCTGCCGCGGAAAGAGAGGGGGCGGCGGGCCGAAGATAGCGAAATGGCGGGCCGCTGCAATGATGTTGGCCGGTTTTCAGGAATTTCCAACAGTGAAGAGCGAGGGCGTGGGGTGGGGCTTTGCAGCGTATAATCTCCTCTCCGGGCGGAGAGGTCGCTATTGCAAGGGCCCTGCAAAGCGGAGGGCTGCGACTGTTCTCGGTCCTGCCCCGCCCTCCCCCGATTATTTTCCCGTCATCAATATTCCTGTTACAAAATGCGTATAGTAGGCGCAGTTCAGGAGATTTCGGGAGCATAGTGTGAACCGTGTGGAAGGCATTCTGAGCGGCATTGCCTCGCGCATGGCCGCGGCGTGGTTCGTGTTGCTCGCAACGACGGCGGTGGCGCTGCTTGCGCTCTATGACGGTGCGCTCCCGGCCCTTGCCGTCATCGCCGCCTGGCTCATCGTCTGCGCTGCCGCCATTGCCGCCATCCGGCCCAGGCTGGCCGCGGAGGAGGAGAGCGTTCCCGACAGTCTGGAAACCGCGCTTGCCTTCGATTTCGGTGACCTTCCCGGCCTGCTCGATGAAATCGACCTTGCGATCTATCTTCTGGCCCCTGACGGCACGGTTCTGTTCCAGAACCGCTCGGCGAGCGACACGTTCGGAAAATTCCCGCTCGGCTCCCACATCTCGGCGCGCATGCGCGCCCCCGGCGTGCTCGACATCATCCGCGACACGCTGGCGAACGGCAGGGTCAACCAGATCGAATATTCTGAGCGCCTGCCCTCCGAGCGCGTCTATCTGGTGCGCAGCGCGCCGGTTTCCGATGCCGAAAGGCCGGTGTTCATGCTGGTGCTGCGCGATGTCTCCGAGGCGCGCCGGATCGATCGCATGCGCTCCGACTTCGTCGCCAATGCCAGCCACGAACTCAGAACCCCGCTCGCCTCGCTGCGCGGCTATATCGAAACGCTGCAGGGCCCGGCCAAGCACGACGTAAAGGCGCAGGAGCGGTTCCTGCCGATCATGCTCGACCAGGCGACCCGGATGAGCCGTCTGGTCGACGACCTGATGAGCCTGTCGCGGCTGGAGGCCAAGGCCCATCTGCCGCCGGACCAGACGGTCACGCTCAATGCCCTGCTCGGCCATGTCCGCGACAGCCTGCTGCCTCTGGCCGAGGATCTGGACGTGTCGATCCACCTGTTCATGCCCGAGGAGCCGGTGACGGTGAACGGCGACAAGGACGAGCTGGTGGAAGTGTTCGAAAACCTGATCGAAAACGCCTGCAAATACGGCTCCGAAGGCGGCAAGGTCGAGGTCTATCTCAAGCCGCTTTCGCCCTCCGGGGCCGAGGTTTCCGTGGTCGACCACGGCCCCGGCATTCCCTCCGAACATGTGCCGCGACTGACCGAGCGCTTCTATCGAGTCTCGGTCGCCGACAGCCGTTCGAAGAAGGGCACCGGCCTTGGGCTGGCCATCGTCAAGCACATCCTCACCCGCCACCGCGCCCGGCTCTCGGTGAAATCCGAAGTCGGCCAGGGCACGACCTTCACCGTCCGGTTCTGACGGCGTTGGCAAAGTAAAACCCTTAATTTTTTCATAGGGATAGACTGTCATAAAACTGAAATAAAAATGACATAAAACCGGGTCAACCCGAGAGGGCACCGCAAAGCCGCAAGAGGCGAGCCAGCCATGAAGCCATTCATCCTGCCGATCGTGACGCTTGCCGCCGCGCTTGCCTTTGCCGCGCCGGCGCTGGCGCGCAGCCAGATCCAGATCGCCGGCTCCTCCACCGTGCTGCCCTATGCCAAGATCGTGGCGGAGACCTTTGGCGAGATCTATCCCGACTACAAGACGCCGATCGTGGAATCGGGCGGCTCGTCGGCCGGGCTCAAGGAATTCTGCAAGGGCGTCGGCCCGCGCACCATCGATATCGCCAATGCCTCGCGGCCGATGCGTGAGGGCGAGCGCGAAAACTGCGCCAAGAACGGCGTCACCGGCATTTCCGAAATCGTGTTCGGCTATGACGGCATCGTGTTCGCCACCGACGCCGCGATGGAGCCGATGGCGCTGACGCCGCTCGATCTCTATAAGGCGCTCGCCGCCGAACTGGTGATCGACGGCAAGCTCGTGGAAAACCCTTATACCCGCTGGGCGCAAGTCAATCCGGCGCTGCCCGATGTCGAGATCACCGCCTATATTCCCGGCGAAAAGCACGGCACCCGCGAAGTCTTCGAGGAAAAGGTGCTGGCGGTCGGCTGCGAAGAGTCGGGCGCTGTCGATTTTCTCACGGAGGAATTCGGCGAGAAGCAGGGCGAGAGCAAATGCATCGCCGTGCGCAAGGATGGCCGCGCGCCGGGCATTGACGGCGACTATACCGAAACGCTGGCGCGGGTTGCCGCCAACCGTTCCGCGCTCGGCGTCTTCGGCCTGTCCTTCTACGACAACAATACCGACAAGCTGAATGTGGCGACGATCGATGGCGTCACGCCGACGCTCGCGACCGTCGGCTCCGGCGAATACCCGGTCTCGCGACCGCTCTATTTCTACGTCAAGAATGCCCATGTCGGCGCGATCGCGGGCCTCAAGGAATATGTCGATTTCTTCCTCTCCGACGACATGGCCGGGCCCTATGGCCCGCTTGCCGAATATGGCCTCGTGCCGGCTTCGGAAGCGGAACGCGCGGCAACCAAGGCCGCTTTCGATGCGGGCGTGACGCTGCAGCAGACACAGTAGCGACCGCTATGAATGACAATCGCCGCCGCCGGCGGCAACAAGGGGCCTGATGCCCCGGATGGTCCGAATATGCATGTGTTTTTGATCATACTGGCGCTTATCGTGCTTCTCAGCGCAGGCGGCTTCTTTGCCGCCCGCGCCAAGGCCTATGCGCTGGCCGATGCCGGGCGGATCAACTCCCGGCCGAGCCATCACGCAAGCTTCGTCACGATCGCCACCGTCGTTCCCGCCATGCTCCTGATGGCGGTATGGATGGTGGCGAGCCCGCTCCTGATCGGCGCGGAGATCCGGGAGGGTTTTCCAGAAAGCGTGAAGGAGCAGCCGGCCTCGGCCCAGAGCCTGACCTTCAACACCGTCACCTCCGTCGCCTACGGCCTGCGGCAACTGCCCGATGCTGCGCGCGAACGCGTCGCGGAAGATTCCAGCCAGCTTCGCGCGGTGCTGGCCAAAAGCGGCATTCCGCTGGCCGCCAATCCGCAACCCTTCGTGCTCAAATCGGCGGAGCGGATGAACGCGCTTTCGGCGAAAAGCAGCTACGCCATGGCGGCCGCCGTACTGGCCGTCTCGCTTATCTCGCTGGCGCTCTCCTTCCGCGCGGTCAAGCCGCAGTTCCAGGCCCGCAACCGCGTCGAGCAGGTGGTGCTGGGGGCCCTGCTTCTCGCCTCCACCATCGCGATCCTGACGACCGTTGGCATCGTGCTGTCGATGCTGTCGGAATCGCTGCGCTTCTTCGCCCAGGTCTCGCCGATCGATTTCTTCTTCGGCACGGTGTGGGACCCGCGCTTCGCCGCCGCCGGCGAGACCGGCTCGCCCGGACAGTTCGGCCTGATCCCGCTTCTGGCCGGCACGATCTATATCTCGCTCGTGGCAATGGCAGTTGCCGTACCGATCGGTCTTTATGCCGCGATCTACATGTCGGAATATGCAAGCGGCCGGCTGCGCGCGATCGCCAAGCCGCTTCTGGAAGTGCTGGCCGGTATTCCGACCATCGTCTACGGCTTTTTCGCGCTGATCACGGTCGGCCCGCTGCTGCGCGACATTTCCACCGAGCTGAACGGGCTGTTCACCGGCGATTACCGCAATTTCATCGAGGCGCAGTCGGTGCTGACGGCGGGCGTGGTGATGGGCATCATGCTGATCCCGTTCGTCTCGTCGCTCTCCGATGACATCATCAACGCCGTGCCCGACAGCCTGCGCAAGGGCTCGCTCGGGCTTGGCGCGACACAGTCGGAAACCATCAAGCGCGTGGTGCTGCCTGCGGCGCTGCCCGGCATTGTCGGCGCGCTGCTTTTGACGGCCTCGCGCGCGATCGGCGAGACCATGATCGTGGTGCTTGCCGCCGGCGTTGCCGCCAATCTGCAGATCAACCCGTTCGAGCCGATGACGACGGTGACGGTGAAGATCGTCAACCAGCTCACCGGCGACCTCGAATTCAACACGCCCCAGACGCTGGTGGCCTTCGCGCTCGGCCTGACCCTGTTCGTGATCACGCTCTGCCTCAATGTCTACGCGCTCTATGTCGTGCGCAAATACCGGGAGCAGTACGCATGAGCGAGACCTTCACCAATCCGAACGAGGCGGGGGATTTCCGCCGCAAGGTCACCGAGACCCGCCGCAAGGGGCTGAAACGCCGCCACCGCGCCGAAAGGCGGTTCCGCGTGTTCGGTTTTCTCGCGATCTTCGCCGGCCTGTTTTTCCTGGCGGCGCTGCTGTTCTCCGTCGCCGGCAAGGGCTTTTCCGCCTTCCAGCAGACCACGATCACGCTGCCGATCACGTTTTCGGAGCAGGTGGTCGACCCCGAGGGCCTGCGCGACGAAAACCCGCGCCTGCTGCTGACGGCGAATTATCCGGCTCTGGTACAGGACGCGCTGGCGAAAACGCTCGATCTCGATCCCGCCAATGCCGCCGAGATGCGCGAAGCCATGCGGCTCGTCTCGCGCTCGGCCCGCGTCGACCTGCGCGACGTGGTGATGGACGACCCGTCGGTGATTGGAAAGACCGTCGACGTGAAGCTCTTGGCCGCCGCCGATGTCGATTCCGCCAACAAGGGCCAGATCGATCTCTCGCTGCCGGAAACCAGCCGCCGCGTCTCAGATCAACAGGCCGCATGGATGGCGGAGCTGAAGGCGGAAGGCCGGCTGCACAAGAGCTTCAACACCGGCTTCTTCACCCATGGCGCCTCCTCGCGGCCGGAATCGGCGGGTATCGGCGTTGCCTTCGTCGGCACGCTCTACATGATGGGCATCGTGCTGGTATTGTCCCTGCCGCTCGGCGTCGCCTCGGCGATCTATCTCGAGGAATTCGCGCCGAAGAACCGGTTCACCGATGTCATCGAGGTCAATATCAACAACCTCGCCGCCGTGCCGTCGATCGTCTTCGGCCTGCTCGGCGTGGCGCTGTTCATCGGCTTTCTCGGCCTGCCGCGCTCGGCCGCACTCGTCGGCGGGCTGGTGCTGACGCTGATGACGCTGCCGACGATCATCATCGCCACCCGCTCGGCGCTGAAGGCGGTGCCGCCCTCGATCCGTTCGGCGGCGCTCGGCGTCGGCGCCTCGAAAATGCAGGCGGTGTTCCACCACGTGTTGCCGCTCGCCATGCCGGGCATCCTCACCGGCACGATCATCGGCCTTGCCCGCGCGCTCGGCGAAACCGCGCCGCTGCTGCTGATCGGCATGGTCGCCTTCGTAGCGGATTATCCGGCAAGCCCGCTCGATCCCTCCACCGCGCTGCCGGTGCAGATCTACATGTGGGCGGGCGAGGCCGAGCGCGCCTTTGTCGAGCGCACCTCGGCGGCGATCATCGTGCTTCTGGTATTCCTGATCCTGATGAACCTGACCGCGGTCATTCTCCGCCGCCGCTTCGAGCGGCGCTGGTAGAATGACCCTTGATGCGAAAAGAACAATGAGCGGAAACATGAACGAACAAACCTACAAGATGGTCGGCAAGGATGTTTCCGTCTATTACGGGCAGAAGCGGGCGCTGTTCGACGTCAACCTGAACATTCGCCAGAATGCCGTCACCGCGCTGATCGGCCCGTCGGGCTGCGGCAAGTCGACCTTTCTGCGCACGCTCAACCGAATGAACGACACGATCGACAATTGCCGGGTTACCGGCACGATCACGCTCGACGGCGAGGATATCTATACCTCCGGCATCGATGTGGTGGAGCTGCGCGCCCGCGTCGGCATGGTTTTCCAGAACCCGAACCCGTTTCCGAAGTCGATCTACGAGAACGTCGCCTACGGCCCGCGCATCCATGGCCTTGCCCGCCACCGTTCGGATTTCGACCGGATCGTGGAGACCAGCCTGCAGAAGGCGGGCCTGTTCAACGAGGTCAAGGACCGTCTGCAGGAACCCGGCACCAGCCTTTCCGGCGGCCAGCAGCAGCGGCTCTGCATCGCCCGCGCGATCGCCGTCAGCCCGGAAGTGATCCTGATGGACGAGCCGTGCTCGGCGCTCGACCCGATCGCGACCGCGCGGGTGGAGGAACTGATCAGCGAGTTGAAGCAGAACTACACCATCGTGATGGTGACCCATTCGATGCAGCAGGCGGCCCGCGTTTCCGAACGCACGGCGATGTTCCATCTCGGCTACATGGTCGAGGAGGACGACACCGACACGATTTTCACCAATCCCGCGGACCAGCGCACCCAGGACTACATCATGGGCCGGTTCGGTTAAGGAGACGCACAGATGGCACACTCGCATATCATATCGGCCTTCGACGAGGAGCTGAAATATCTCCAGCGCCGGATTTCCGAAATGGGCGGCATGGCGGAAGAGATGGTCTCGCAATCCGTCGTGGCGCTGGTCAACACCGATACCGAACTCGCCGAAAAGGTGATCGCCGAGGATCTGGCGCTGGACGAGGCCGAGCGCGAGGTCGGCGAAAAGGCGATCGTCACCATCGCGCGGCGCCAGCCGGTGGCGGCGGACCTGCGCGAGATCATGGGCGCGATCCGCATCGCCGCCGACCTCGAGCGCGTTGGCGACATGGCCAAGAACACCGCCAAGCGGGTGATCTCGGTGCAGGGCACCGGGGTTCCGCGCAAGCTCGCCCACGGCATCGAGCACCTGTCGGAACTGGCGCTGCTGCAGCTCAAGGAAGTGCTCGACGCCTACACCTCGCGCCAGGCCGACAAGGCCAATTCGATCCGCGAGCGCGACGAGGAGATCGACGCGATCTACACCTCGCTGTTCCGCGAGCTTCTGACCTACATGATGGAAGATCCGCGCAACATTACCACCTGCACGCATCTTCTGTTCTGCGCCAAGAACATCGAGCGCATCGGCGATCACGCCACCAATATTGCGGAAATGATCTACTACATCGCCACCGGCTCCCAGCCGCAGGGAGAACGCCCGAAGGACGACATGTCGCCCTCGGTCGGCTCCGGCGAGAGCAAGTCCTGAAACCATTTGACAGAGGCACGAGATGGTTCCGAAGATTGCAGTTGTCGAAGATGAAGAAGCGCTGAGCGTCCTGCTGCGCTACAACCTTGAATCGGAAGGCTACGAGGTCGAGACGATCGCGCGCGGCGACGAGGCCGAACTCAGGCTGCAGGAGCGGGTGCCGGACCTCCTGCTGCTCGACTGGATGTTGCCGGGCGTTTCCGGCATCGAGCTTTGCCGCAGGCTGCGGATGCGGCCGGAGACCGAACGCCTGCCGATCATCATGCTGACGGCGCGTGGCGAGGAAAGCGAGCGGGTGCGCGGTCTTGCGATCGGCGCCGACGATTATGTCGTCAAGCCGTTCTCGACGCCGGAACTGATGGCCCGCGTCAGGGCGATCCTGCGGCGGGCGCGGCCGGAAGTGCTTTCCAGCGTGCTCAAATGCGGCGATATCGAGCTTGACCGCGAGACCCACCGCGTTCACCGCAAGGCCAAGGAAGTCCGCCTCGGCCCGACCGAGTTCCGGCTGCTCGAATTCCTGATGACCTCGCCCGGAAGGGTGTTCTCCCGCTCCCAGCTTCTCGACGGTGTGTGGGGCCATGACATCTATGTCGACGAACGTACCGTCGACGTCCATGTCGGACGGCTGCGCAAGGCCCTCAACTTCTCGCAAATGCCCGACGTGATCCGCACCGTGCGTGGTGCCGGCTATTCGATGGAGGTGTAAGGGGCCGCATAGCACCGCCAATCTCCACCCTTGAGGGCGGAGATTGTGCGCCGGAGCGTCCATTGTACCGAAGTCCGGGCGATCCCGTGTTTTCGGCGACCGGGATCAGCGGACTTCGAAACCGCGGTAATTGTCGTCGCGGATGGCGTTCATTTCGGTCATGTAATTGCCCATGCCGCCCATGTACCACATCGATGTGCGGGGCTTGCCGGGAATGTTGGCGCCGTTGATCCAGCTGTCCGTCACTTCGAACAGCGTGCCGGCCATGCCTTCCTGGCACACCCGCACCCAGTCGTCCTGGGCCTCTCTCGTGGTCTCGATGATGCCGTTGCCTTGTTCGGCCTTCTCGATCAGGTCGCACAGGAAGTCGACCTGCCATTCATGCACCAGCGGCTGGCTGGTGAACGGGCTGAAGGGTCCGAATACCATCAGAAGGTTCGGGAAATCGGCGATCGTCATGCCGGCATAGGCGCGCGGACCGTTCTTCCAGGCATCCTTCAGCCGCACGCCGTTGCGCCCGATCGTGTCGATCTTCAGATAGTTGCCGGTCATTGCGTCGAAGCCGGTGGCCATGATCACCACGTCGAGCTCCAGTTCCTTGCCGCCGACGATCAGCCCGTTTTCGGTGTAGCGCTCGATCGGCTCCGCCTTGACGTCGTGGAGGGTGACATTGTCGCGATTATAGGTCTCGTAATAATTATCGGCGGCCAGCGGACGCTTGGCATAGTAGTCGCGTGGGGTCAGTTTGCGGGCGACTTCGGGGTCGGTGACGATGGCGTCGATCTTCGACTTGATGAAGTCTGTCGCCGTCTTGTTGGCCTCGGCGGTCACCGGAATATCGGAGAAGGTTTCGAGCAGGAAGCTGAAGCCATTGCCTTTTTTCCAGGCCTTTTCGTAGACGCGTTTGCGCTCTTCATTGTCGACCTCAAGCGCGGAAACGGTGCTTTCGTCAAAGCCGAAAACCGCCGCCGTGCTCAGCGCCCAGTCGCGGAAGCCGTGCGGATCGGCCTTGATCTTCTCGCGCGTCTCGGCCGGGAAGGGGCCGATGCCGAGCGGCACCACCCATTGCGCGGTGCGCTGCAGCACATGCAGATGGCCGACCTTGTCGGCGAGCGCGGTGATGATCTGGATGCCGGTCGAGCCGGTTCCGACCACGCCGACGCGCTTGCCCTCAAGGTCGGGCGCGGTGTCCGGCCATTTCGAGGCGAGTAGCACCTCGCCCTTGAACTTGTCCTGGTCGGGAAACTGCGGGGCATAGGAGGAGGAGAGAAGCCCCACGGCCTCGATCACATATTTTGCCTTCACGGTATCGCCGCCCGTGGTGGTCAGGAGCCAGCGGCCCTCGTCCTCTTTCCATTCGGCGCTGGCGATGCGGGTGTTGAAATGGATCGAGCGCTTCAGGGCGTGCTTGTCGGCGACCGCGTTCAGATAGTTCAGTACTTCAGGCTGCTTGGCATAGCGCTCCGACCATTCCCAGTTCTGGAACATGTCGAGGTCGAAGGAATAGGTGTAGACGGTCGATTCGGTATCGACCCGGCAGCCCGGATAGCGGTTCCAGTACCATGTGCCGCCGACGCCGCCGGCATCGTCGAAGGCTTCGGCCTTCATGCCGAGCACGTTGCGCGTCTTGTGCAGCGCGTAGAGCCCGCCGACGCCCGCGCCGATGATGGCGACATCGAGCTCAAGCTGTTTGTGCGATACCGCGTTCATTGTGAAACCTCCCATTCTCGTCAAATCTTGCGGCGGCAAGGCGCACGCCGGCCTTTATCTTTAAGCGGGTCGCGGAGCCGGCGCTTGGTCTTGTGCCTGTTTCTGCCGGCGGCAAAAAATGCGCCGCAGACCTCGCTTTCACACACTCATATGGTATTACGGTATTATCGTCAATGACGCAAAATGCCCTTGTCATGATCATAATCCTATAATACCGTAATACGAACATATTAAAAGGCAGCCACCAGCGCCGCTTCACCAAGGATGGTATGACATGAACACGCAAAGTCCGCTCTCCACGGATCACGAGGCCTTGATGCCTGATCGCAGGCTCTATATCGGCGGCCAATGGGTGGAAGGGCCGTCAGAGTTTCAGGTGATGAACCCGGCAAACGGACGGCCGGTCGCTACTGTGTCGCATGCGAGTTCGGCCGAGGCGCTTGCCGCCCTTGATGCCGCGGCCGCGGCCCAGCCCGGCTGGGCAAAGCTTGCGCCGCGCGCCCGCGCCAACCTCATGCACAAGGCCTACCGTCTGATGATGGAGCGCGAGGAAGCGTTCACCAAGATCATGACGCTCGAAAGCGGCAAGCCGCTGACGGAATCGCGGGCGGAATTCCTGCTGTCCGCCGATTTCCTGTTGTGGTTCGCGGAGCAGAGCGCCCATATCCACGGTTCCTATTCCGACAGTTCCAGCGGTGATTTCCGGGTCGTGGTCAAGCATCAGCCGATCGGGCCCTGCCTGTTGATCACGCCCTGGAATTTTCCGCTGCTGATGATCGTGCGCAAGGCGGGCGCGGCCCTTGCCGCCGGCTGCACGACAATCACCAAGA
>MDSV01063508.1_pt1 | contig 10520 bp, 12 predicted proteins | sample 810851 | NCBI WGS metagenome assembly MDSV01 (sample SAMN05326640, study PRJNA326480) | marine metagenome | isolation source: seawater | place: Atlantic Ocean: North East | collected 2012
CTTGAGTTGATTCTTTGCCACTTATGAATTGAACATCATCTATCATCAAGACGTCAACTGACCTGAAAAGTTGTTTGAAAGACATCACGTCTTTATACCTAAGAGCTCTAATAAACTGGTACATAAATTTTTCAGCCGATAAATAAATAACTTTTCTTTTGGGGTCACTTTCCCTTATTTGCCAAGCAATTGCATGCATAAGATGTGTTTTCCCAAGCCCAACCCCGCCATATAAATAAAGAGGATTAAAAGGAACACTTTTTGCTTCTGCAACTCTATAAGCTGCGGCATAAGCAAGTTCATTAGGTTTTCCTACAACAAATTCTTTGAAAGTGAATCTTGGATCAAGAGAAGCGCTTACATCAATAAGACCAAAATCCTGAGAGGAAGAGCTCTCATTTATCTTTAAATTATTATTCTTATCTAAATTATTTTTAAAATTACTTTCCATAACAACTTTTTCTTTAGGCTGAGAGGACACTTTAATTTCAACATGCTGTGCTGAATTAACCTCTTTCTTCCATATTGCTTGTATACGATCGTTATAATGAGAAATAATCCAATCTCGCATGAAACGTGATGGCACAGATACAGTTATTACTTCTTTGCTTTCATCTGTAGGTTTCATTTGATGTAACCAACTGTTGTAGACTGCTTCGCCAAAATCAATTCTAAGCAATCCGCAAACTCGTTTCCAGTCACTCAATATTTTTTCAGACAACTGAGACTTATTTTCCATAATATTTCCTTAAGACTGAACCCATGGAAGACCGCAAAATTTCCAACCATCTACTTTATTTCTTTGCTGGGAAATATTTATTGAACCCTCAAAACCATCAGATACATTATAACAAAAATTAAAACCTTCTTTTGCCATACATATTGCAGCGGATCTAGACCTAGAACCAGACCTGCATAAAAAATATAAATTATTCTTAATATTTACATAATTTTTGACTTCATCAAGAAAATTAACATTTAGGTCATTTTTTGGAAAAGTTTGCCATTGAACACAGATTAAGTCTTTGCCTAAAGAACTTAAGTCCGGCACGCCCACAAAACTCCACTCTGCATTGGTCCTAACATCAATTAAAAAAGCGTTTTTATCATTTGTTAGAGCCTCCCAAGCAGCAAGAGACGTCACATCACTTGTATAATTCAAGACTATCCACCCTATAACCTTAATGCGCATATTCATTAAAAAAAGAAAAGCAGAAATCAAACAACACCAAAATAAAGAAAAACTCAAACAAATATTTACTTAAGTAAATATTTTATTTTTTCTTTATTATTTTTTTCAGATAGTTTGAATTCCCCTTGAATTTAACAAAATATTTTATTGCAAAAGTTTTTATTATTTGTTAAGGGAACAAAAAATTACCCCTTACCAAGACTAGTACTCATCTAATAACCTTGCAAGACAGATATGCTTGTATAAAGGAAAAAAATTTTTAATCTAAACAAGAAAAAACACAAGATATAGATTTGTTAACAGTTTTTACACAACTATATTAAATACTCTATGCTGAAAGTGTTTTTATTCTGCTAGATAATCTAGATATCTTTCTGGATGCAGTATTTTTATTCATCACACCTTTGCTCACACCCTTCATGAGCTGAGACTCGGCTAGATTGAACGTGTCCTTTGCAGAAGCTATGTCATTTTTTTCTATAGCTACTTCTACATTTTTTATTAATGTTCTTAGATAAGTAACACGGGAACCTCTAACAATGGTTCTCCTCTTATTTGTTCTTATTCTCTTTAAGGCTGACTTATGATTTGCCAAAACAATCCCCATTTATAAATACCGTGGATATTTATATTCAAAAAAAATCAAAGGTCAAGCTTTCCTCTAAATAAATAAGTCTTATTTTGCTTATTTTACCTTTTTTACTGATTTTTGAAGCGAGGCTTACGTTTTTCTATAAATGCAGCCATTCCTTCTTTCTGATCTTCAAGACTAAATGTGGAATGAAACAATTTTCTTTCAAAACTCACACCTTGAGATAAGGATGATTCAAAAGCAAAATTCACTGATTCTTTAGCCATTACGACTGAAGGCATTGACATAGATGCTATTTCCTTTGCAACTTTGAGCGCTTCTGGCAAAAGGTCTTCATTCTCTATTAATCTACTAACTAAACCTGATCTTTCTGCTTCTTCGGCATCAATCATCCTTCCAGTTAGTACCATTTCCATTGCTTTAGATTTGCCTACAAACCTTGAGAGACGCTGAGTTCCTCCTGCCCCAGGAATAATTCCTAATTTTATCTCAGGCTGTCCAAATTTGGCAGATTTAGAAGCAAGAATAAAGTCGCACATCATGGCTAATTCACAACCTCCTCCTAGTGCGTAACCCGACACTGCGGCAATTATTGGTTTTCTACAAACAGTAATAACCTCCCACTTATTTATAAAATTTTCCATATATGCTTTAGCAAATGTTTTATCTCTCATCTCTTTGATATCTGCACCGGCTGCAAAAGCTTTTTCACTGCCTGTTATTATAACCGAACCAACATCTTCATCCTGCTCGTTATTAATTAAAGCTGAACCTAATTCATCAATTAGAACAGAATTAAGTGCATTTAGATGTTCTGGCCTATTTAATGTAATAATCAGAACCTTTTCTTTTTTCTCTGTTTTAATAGTTTCGTAACTCATTTTTAATCCTTATGTAAGTTTGATCAAATTTGTTTTTTAGAGCAAAAAAAAGTTGACCGTCCACTTTGTTTAATTTTTTTTATATGGGTTTTACAATTGCAATTAGGACATTTTACCCCAATTTTTCCATACACACTCAACTTTTGTTGAAAATATCCCATTTCACCTGTGGTCTGCACATAGTCCTTTATCGAAGTTCCCCCAGCATTTATAGCATCAGATAGAACTTTTTTAACAGATAAAACTAAATTTTTTGATTTTTTATGATTAATTGTATTTCCAGGTCTAATAGGAGAAATCCCAGAAAAAAAAAGAGCTTCACAGGCGTAAATATTTCCAACACCTGCAACAAATTTTTGATCCATCAAAATATTTTTTACTGGTGCGCTTTTAGATGAAAAAAAATTCATAGCATAATTTGTATTAAATGATCTGCTTAGCGGTTCGGGCCCAAGGGATTTGATCCACCTATGGGAGCTCAATTCACTTTTATCAATGCAATCAATCATCCCAAATCTCCGAGGGTCATTGTATACAATTTCTTTACCACTATTAAGCTGAATAATAATATGATCATGCTTTTCTAGAGGGCTACCTTTAGGTCTAATTTTTATTCTTCCAGACATTCCTAAATGAAGTAATACCAATTTATTAAAATTATTATATATAATTATATACTTACCTCTTCTTTGAATCTCTATTATTTTCCTTCCACTTAGTGAGTTTTTTAGAGAATTGGGTATTGGAAATCTTAAATCTTTACGTTGTAAATTAATTGATTTAATTGTAAAACCAATTAAGTGTTTGCTCATACCACGTACAATTGTTTCTACCTCTGGTAATTCAGGCATAGAATATTCTCTGTAATAAATTAATAATAAGGGTGCATACTTTATAGTTCACTATATAATATTTATCAAAAATATATGAAAGAATTTTAAGGAAAAAATGAATAAAAAGGACTTCACGCATTTTGGCTTCAAAACTGTCCCTAGTTCTGAAAAACCTGAACTAGTAAAAAATCTATTCAATTCTGTTTCGAATAATTATGACCTAATGAATGACCTAATGAGTATTACTCTTCACAGAAAATGGAAAAATAAATTGGTTGAAAGGGTTCGGTTAAAAAATAGCATTAGTATTCTAGATGTGGCTTCTGGAACAGGAGATCTTTCAATCAGACTAGCAAAAAAAATATCAGATAAAAAATTTCTGGCAAATATTTATTCTCTTGACGTTACTCATTCGATGATTGAAATTGGAAGAGATAAGCTAGTAGACAAAGGCCTTTTAAATTTTGTTAATTATGTAAATGCGGACGCAACAAAATTACCTATAAAAAGCAGATCAATAGATACATATATAATTGCATTTGGCATTCGCAATATTACTGAAATTGGTAGCGCATTAAATGAGGCTTATAGAGTGCTTAAACCGGGGGGTCAGTTTCTTTGTCTTGAATTTAGTAAAGTTATCCCTTCTCTGGAAAAAATTTATGATTTTTATTCATTCAAATTTATTCCCACTCTCGGCGAGATTATCGCAAACGATAGAGATTCATATAAATACCTAGTTGAAAGTATTAGAAAATTTCCTGATCAAAAAAAATATAGTCAATTTTTAATTGAATCTGGTTTTGAGAAAGTAAAATATGAAAATTTATCAGGAGGAATTGCCGCTATACACTCTGGCTGGCGAATTTAGTATTCTTTAACATGCTGAACAACATCAAACATATTGTTAGACTAATCAAAATTTCTTCAATTTTGGCTAAATACGATTGTTTATTTTTACTTGACCATCTCGGAATAGGTGCTGTTCCAAGACTTTCATTAAGTTTTATTTTACCTAAACCAACAAAAGCAGTTAAAAACCTTCGTAGTGGTCAAAAATTATCGAAAGCGTTGCAGGACCTAGGCCCTAGCTTTATCAAATTTGGGCAGACTTGGTCCACCAGACCAGATTTGATTGGTGAAAATGCTGCTAATGACCTATCAGAGCTTCGAGATAGACTTCCTCCATTCCCAATAGAAAATGTTCGCGAAATAATTAAGCTTAGTTTTAGTCAAGATATTGAAGAATTGTTTTCTAGCTTTAGCGAAAAGCCTGTTGCAGCAGCAAGTATTGCACAAGTTCATTTTGCAAAAACAAAAGATGGGAAAGAAGTTGCTGTTAAAGTTTTAAGACCAGGGATTGAACAAGCATTTAAAAGAGATATTGAGCTATTCAAATGGCTTGCAAATATAGTAAATAAAACCCAAAATTATGCAGAAAGACTTAAGCCTGTAGAAATTATAAAAAAATTTGAGGAGACATCTCTTTTAGAAATGGACTTAAGTATAGAAGCAGCATCAGCATCTGAGTTAAATGAAAATTTTATAGATTGTGACTTCTATTATGTTCCTCAAGTGATATGGGGTCTTACTGCAAGAAGAGTTCTAACAATAGAAAGGGTAACTGCATACAACATTGGAAATAAAAATAAATTAATTGAAGATGGTGTCGACTTAGAAAAAGTAGTTGAGAATTTGCTAAAAAGTTTTTTGATCCAGGTATTTAGGGATGGGTTTTTTCATGCCGACTTGCATCCAGGAAATCTTTTTACCGATAAAAAGGGTAAAATTATACCAGTTGATTTTGGCATTATGGGTAGAATGGATATAAAAAACAGGAGATATCTAGCAGAATTAATGTTTGCCTTCCTGACCAAAGACTACAATAAAGTCGCTGAAATTCATTTTGCTGCAGGCTATGTTCCAGCAGACCAATCAAAACAAGCTTTTTCTTTAGCATGTAGAGCTATTGGAGAGTCTGTTCTTGGAAAACCAGCCAATGAGGTTTCAATAGCCAACCTATTATATAGGCTATTAAGAACAACAGAGTACTTTAAAATGGAAACACAACCTCAATTATTACTCTTACAAAAAACTTTAGTTGTAGCAGAGGGCGTCGCAAGACAAATTGATCCAGATTTAGTATTATGGGAAAAAGCTCAAATTATAATTGAAGAATGGCTTGACGAAAATATAAGCTTTAAATTTAAAACTGAACAAGCTGTTAAAATTAGCTTGGAGAAAATTAATAAAATTCCAAAAATTATTGATAACTTGGATCTAATTCTTGAAAAACAATTGAAATCAGAAAATCAAGTTTTTGAAAAAAAAATTTTCAATAATGACTCCATAAACACAATCAATTTTAAATTTAATCACTGGCTGTTTCACTTAATTTTATTTATAATAATCATATTACTATTAATAGATTAAGGTATTTAATTGTTGAAATTAGAAATTGAAATTGAATGGCTTCTAGGTAATGAAGATTTGGCCGCTCTCACTAAAGGAACTACTGGCAGTGCTGGATTTGATTTGCCAGCAGCAATAGAAAACAATCTAACCATAGAACCTTTAAGTTATAAACTGATACCTTTGGGTTTCAAATTAGCGATTCCTAATGGCTATGAGGGTCAGATAAGACCAAGATCTGGCTTAGCTTTTAAATCTGGTATTACTGTACTTAATTCTCCAGGAACAATTGATTCTGACTATAGGGGTGAAGTTAAAGCAATATTAATGAACCTTGGAAAGAATGACTTTATTTTAAATCGAGGTGATAGAATTGCTCAATTAGTAATTTCTGCAATTCCGGATGTGTCATTTATTAAAAAGGAAAGCTTGCACAATACAAAACGCTCATCAGGAGGATTTGGCTCAACAGGCATATAATAAAGATATGAAGACAGATAACCTTTCATTAAATGAGGCTCAAATTCACCGCTATTCTCGCAATATTATCCTTAAGGAAGTTGGAGGAATAGGTCAAAGAAAACTACTAAATGCAAAAGTTCTTGTAGTTGGAGCAGGAGGTCTTGGCTCTCCAATTTTATTTTATTTAGCTTCTGCTGGCGTAGGAACTATAGGTATTATCGATGATGATGTAGTAGAGTTATCAAACCTACAGAGACAAATAATGCATTCATCCCAGGATTTAAATAAAAAAAAAATATCTAGCGCATATGAAAAAATAAATAATTTAAACCCTGATGTAAAAATTAATACTTTAGATTTTAGACTTGATAAAAATAATGTGGAGGAAATAATTCAGGAATATGACTTTATTGCTGATGGGTCTGATAACTTTTCAACAAGATTTATATTGAATGATGCATGTTTTGAACAAAATAAAATATTAATTTCTGGAGCAGTTCAGAGTTTAGAAGGGTATTTAACAACATTCAATTTTACAGACAAAAGTAGCCCTTGTTACAGATGTATTTTCCCTGAACCTAGTGAAAATTCTATTGAAAACAATTGTTCTACAGCTGGAGTTATTGGTTCTTTAGCCGGCGTTGTAGGTTCTTTGCAAGCCACAGAAATAATCAAAGAAATTCTTCAAATTGGTGATAGACTAAAAGGCTGGCTAGTTCTTATTGACGGTCTTAATTCAGATTTTAGAAAAATTAAAATTAAAAAAGATCCAAAATGCAATCTTTGCAGTGGAAAATGATATGGAACATACGGATTTAAATATAATTATGTTTTCAGAGTTTTTAGACAGAATTCATTATGGACTAACTATAGCTACTACAACTAAAGCATTAGATAGAAATGTGACAATTTTTTTTCCTATGAAATCAATAAAAATATTAGCAAAAAAAAAATTAAAATTTGAATACGACAAAATGATTACTGAAAATGGTGAACCAGGGAATAAATATATGTCTGATTTACAAAATAAAAAAATAGTATCTATAGACGATTTATTAGATTTCTCTATTAACTTAGATGTAAGATTTATGGTATGCGAAATGGGGATGCAATACCTTGGTTTAAATAAAAGCGACCTTATTGAAAAATTGAATATAACAGAAGGCGGTTTAACATACTTCCTCAACCAATCTTATACAAATAAATCAACTTTGATTTTTATCTAAACTATATTGTTGTTCCAGAAATTACACGATCTGGGGGATTATGACCATCTGCCATAGTTCTAATATTAATTATAACCCTCTCTCCCATTTCTATTCTTCCTTCTAAAGTAGCAGAACTCATATGAGGAAGAAGAAACACATTATCCAATTTTAATAAGCGTTCATCAATAAAAGGTTCTTTTTCATACACATCAAGACCTGCTCCCATTATTTGTTTTTTTTCTAAAAGCCGTATTAAAGCTTCCTGGTCTAAAACTCCACCTCTTGAAGTATTAACTATGTATGCGTCTTGTCGAATTAAATTTAACCTTCTTGCAGATAGAAGATGATATGTATCAGGAGTATGAGGGCAATTAATTGAGATAATATCCATATTTGATAGCATTTGGTCTAAACTTTCCCAATAAACAGCATCCATTTCTTTCTCTATTACATCAGCAACTCTATTACGATTATGGTAATGTATTTCTAAACCAAAACTCCTTGCCCTTTTAGCAATAGCTGAACCAATTCTTCCCATACCAACTATTCCTAATTTTTTTCCTGAGACTCGCCTTCCCAGCATAAAATTAGGTGACCAACCATCCCAATTCTTATTTCTAAGAATTTTTTCACCTTCAAAAATTCTCCTTGGGACTGCAAGAATTAATGCCATTGCAATATCCGCTGTATCTTCGGACAAAACACCTGGTGTATTTGTTACGTGAATACCCTTTTTGCTTGCAGCTATTAAATCGATATGATCAACACCATTACCAAAATTTGCTATAAGTTTTAGGTTATTTCCAGATGAATTAATAATATTTTCATCTATTTTATCTGTAACAGTTGGAACTACAACTTGGTATTTACCAAAAACTCTTTTTAATTCATCCTGGCTCAAGGATTTATCTTCTTTATTTATTTCAACAATAAATAACTCCTTCATTCTATCTAATATAGGATTCGGCAACATCCTAGTCACATAAATATGAGGTTTTTTATCAGACATAAATACTTCTCTCTTTACTAAATCTAATGTCCATTCTATTTTTTATATATCAGACAATTAAAATTAAATATTAAAAATAGAATTATTAATAATATGAAATTCATAGAGATTCTAATGCCACCAAGAAATAATCTTTCTTTATTATATAAAGTTATAATTTTTTCACAAATCCTATTTATTTTGTTTGCTAGCTCTGCTACTTCAGAAAACTCGATTATACCACCATATTTTGGAAGCATAAAGTGGAATAAAGCATTTGTAAGGAGTGGGCCTGGAAAACAGTACCCAATAAAATGGGAATTTCATAAAAAGAACTTACCCGTTGAAGTTTTAAGAAAATATGAAGATTGGCTAAAAATTAAATATCTAGATGATGATCAAGGATGGATTAAAAAAACACAATTTTCCGCTTCAAGGTATGTTATGGTTCATGGTCCCGCACAATTGATGAGAGAAAAACCTAATGATTCTTCAAAAGCATTATTAATAATAAACAAAAATGTTATTGGAAAAGTATTACTTTGCAATAGTGAATGGTGTAAAATAAGTATTTCCGAGAAAAGTGGGTGGATTATTAAAAAATACCTATGGGGAGTTTACCCAGAAGAAATTCTAGACTGAAAAACTACTAACCAAAATCATTAATCAGAGATTTTTTCATCTCTATTCCTATCTCTTCCGTAAATGAATAGTTTTCGTGAGTAAATGAAAGGACCGTTTTTCTGTCTATATCTTTGAATAACTTTATGTCGTCTTTAGTAAAAGAAAAATGCATAAAATGGACGGCTGAAGTTTTTCCGTCATTTCTTGTCCTCTCTGTTTCTTGCTCTGGAACCCCTAGCACTAAACTCCCATCTATATTGATTTCAATGCAATTTTCAATTCCAGATACTTCTTTTAAAAACTCTTCTCTTATAGTTCTATTATCAATTTCAAACATTAAAGTTGCTATCAAATTTGAACCAGATGGCACAAGGGTTTTGTATGCAGTAATTTCATCTACAGCCTGTTCATATCCACCTTTTTCAATATACATCATCTCATGAATTTGGTGCCATATAGTTTCATAATTTTCAAAAAAAAATGTGGCATGAGGACCAACAGAAATTCTTCTATTCTTTTTTATAACTGAAATTAATTTTTTTTTCTCTTTTCTAACTTTCTTATAACTTTCCGGGTGAAGAATGTCAGATAATTCTATTGTCTTTTTCAAGATTTTCCCTCGAGATAAGTTTCTGCTATTATTTCTATTGGGTGATATATCTTCTTCGGTATATTTTCTTTAGATAACTCTCTATCAATTTCACCTAAATGTTGTGCTGCTAGAGGGCACTCTGATACAATTATAGAATTGCTATTATTTGATAATTTTCTAGCAGAAATTTTACCATATTTGTTAGCTAATGGATATGTTTTTTCTCTAACTCCAAAAGATCCGCCATGACCAGAACATTTATCAATTATATTTATTTTAAGATTAGGAATTTTTTTTAGCATCTCTGAAGATTTTACCCCTATATTTTGTGCCTTAGTATGGCATGCTATGTGCAAAGAAATATTTTTTTCAAAAATATTTTCGCCAATGAAGAAATCCTCCTCTTTTGCAATATCTACAATATATTCACATATATCTTGTGTTGCTATACTAACTTCTCTAATTATTTCATTATCTGGATTTAATAACTGCCATTCTGATTTTAGCATTAATGAACACGATGGTGTTAATGTCAAAATTTTGTATCCTTTCTTTACCCAAGGCAATAACTCTTTTGATATCCTCATGGATTTTTTTGAAACTGATTCTAAATCACCGGATTCTAATTTAGGCATTCCACAGCACTCTGGATAAATAAACTGCACCTCAACATTATTATTGTTAAGAACTTTTAATGCCGCTTCCGCAATTTTTGGAAGATTATAATTTACATAAC
>MDSV01197837.1_pt1 | contig 10520 bp, 11 predicted proteins | sample 810851 | NCBI WGS metagenome assembly MDSV01 (sample SAMN05326640, study PRJNA326480) | marine metagenome | isolation source: seawater | place: Atlantic Ocean: North East | collected 2012
AACATTGGTTGGAGCCAATGCTTCACTGGCTTCCAGTCATATTTCTCTTTCCACTCTTTTTTCTGCTCAGGTGTATTGGGCGTATGAGCAGATGAGAGAAAAGATGTACCTCTGCTCCTACCTGAGTGGCAAGATGTACAACCAAATGATTCCTCAGGATGAGGAGATTTACTCGTCAAATATAAATCTAAATCTGGATGCGTGGTATATGGCTGCTCGGCTTCCTTAAAATCAGGATTAGCAATACCAAGGTGACAGCTAGTACAACGATCAACAGCAGGCATAGCAGTAAAGTTGACATCATATAATACATCCTTAACAACGGTCTGCTTGACTTTATAATACGGGTCCATAAAATCTAAGATTGGTAAATCTCTAACGATATCCCCAAGCTTGTTCAAAAATGACATTTTTGATCTATCTAATAATTCGAGCTTATTTTGAGCTAAATCAACTTTTTTAAGAACTCTATCTCTTTCATCTTTTGCAGCCTTAATATCGGCTTTTAAACTTTTGATCTTTTTTTCGCGACTAGCAATATCAATCTCAAACTGCTCTTTAATTACTTTCAGTTCATTGAAGGCAGATGACTTTTCTTTATACTCTTCTCTTACGGCATCAGATTCATTGCCACCTTTTAAATTTGCACTTTCAAGTTCAAACTTTAGTACATCAAGCTCAGCTTTCTCCCCTTTAAACTTTAAATTCGTTTTGTAGAAGCCAGCTCTTAACTCGCCCAATTCGCTGTTAATTTTTTTAACTTCCTCTGACTTATCATCAAATAATTTTACGGCTCTAGCAAGTTCAAGTTCATATTCTTCCGATTTACCCTCAACAAGGGACTGCTCCTCATTTAAATTTTGCTTAGTGATTTCAATTTGAAGCTTCCGAAATTCTTTTTGATATTCTTTAAACTCATCATCATTATCATCTATAAACACCCATACCATGACCACCAGAAAAACAACAGAGGAAATGGCAAACCATTTATTTAATAAGTTAATATCCCAATATCGTTCGTCGTTCTTAAACATAAATTTTACTCAATATTAAATATTAAAAAACCATTCAGGGATAGCAATGATATACTGGAGATTTAATATCCATCTTAAATACATCTTTATGGGAAGTGCTAACATTACAAGACCAAAGATCATTAAGCTCACAAATCTAGTGGGACCGTAAGCGGCATACATATCCTTTAAATACGTCTTTGCCAATATTACAGGGAGAACAAAAAGGTATACTCCTGTAATAACAAAACCTAATCCCTCTCTAATAAGAATGTTAGATGGTAAACCCTGGTTCAACCATTTTACCCATAGAATTTCAGACAAGTTCACATTAGTCAGTGCTTCTACTTTATGCGTGTCCCAGTATTCAAAAGGACCAAAGAAATTCCAATTTGGACCCCTGAAAAATGTTCCAATGATTATTAAAAATAGCCACAGAACAACCCATCCATACATAAAAATGAACATGCCTACTCTTCGCTCTTTAAAAGAATAGTAACCATCACCTTTTTTGTTAATATCCATATATGGAATGGCCATTAAACCAACAATGATGAAAGTAGGGAGCAATACCCCTGCTATCCAAGGGTCATAATAAACTAACATTTCTTGCAATCCTAAAAAGTACCAAGGCGCTTTTGAAGGGTTAGGGGTTGCTGCGGGATTTGCTGGTTCTTCAATAGGAGCTGCTACTAAAATGGACCAAACAATTAAAAAAACCTGAAATAGTATCAAACATATAAACTCAATATATACAAGATCTGGCCATACTAATACTTTGTCATCTGGGTCGTTATACTCTTCAGGTTTTAACCCTTGTTCTATCCTAATATCATTTCTGTAAGCTTTATACATACCAAGCCAAATGTAAAACCACATAGAGTATATCATTAAAACAATAGGAAAATTATCAGCCTTTGTTAACGTTTTGTTGAAATATGGGTCAAAATAACCGATCACAAAAAAGGCTGTAATTAGGATCATGCCAATTACGCCTCCAGGCTTGGTCCACATTCTCCATAGACCAGTTTTCCTATGAATTTTTTCAAACCAATCCGATGGAGGAAAGATGAATGGAAAAATCACCGTTAAAATTGTGAAGCTGATTGTTGGAGCTGAAAGCGCATCAATCGCAGATTTTATAGCTACTAAATTCATAAACTAAAAAAACAGAAACTCATTAAAGAGGGCCTGAGATACCTCCATCTTTTCTAATTCTCCAAAAATGAACAGCCATAAAGATCATAGCAACAAATGGTATTGCAATACAGTGCAGAACGTAGAACCTTAGCAATGTTGCCTCCCCTACAAACCTACCACCTAGTAGAGCAAACCTGACATCAGAACCAACATGTACTAAATTAATGTCACCTATGGCTAGCAATGCTGCACCCGGTCCTTCATTCCCAAGGAAGGGTGTGGCTCTAGCCATATTTGACCCTACTGTCACAGCCCATATAGCTAACTGATCCCAAGGTAATAGATATCCTGTAAATGATAAAAGCATAGTTAGGGTCATCAAAATAACACCTATACCCCAGTTAAATTCTCTTGGAGGCTTGTAAGACCCAGTCATGAAAACTCTGACCATATGGAGCCATACAATCAAAACCATTGAATGCGCTGCCCAACGATGCAGCTCGCGCATGATACCTAGAGGAACTTGCTCAGATAGGTCAATTATATCAGTGAATGCATATTCTACAGTTGGCCTGTAATAAAACATGAGCAGTATGCCTGTGATAGTTAGATTTACAAATAAGAAAAAAGATAAACCTCCCATACACCAGGTATAACCTACTTTCACAGCATGCTTAGGAAGACGTGCAGGGTGAAGATGAAGAAAAACGCTTCCTAAAATTGCATGCATGCGTTGTCTTCTAGTACGAGGTACACCTGAACGTATGATAGATTTCCAAACTTGGGACTCGCCCATTCTTTCTAAAATAGATTTATTATTTTTCTCACTCATTTCTAAACACTGAGGAAGGAATCTTTATTTTCCCACTCACCTTTTTCCCATTTATAACTTTTTGTTTTATCAACCAAAACCTGACCATCATCAGCTAGTCCAATTTTAAAACGCTCGAGCGGCCTTGGAGCAGGACCTTCAAAATGAATACCTGTCATTCTAAAACCGCTTCCATGGCATGGACATTTAAATTTGTTATCCGTAGCTAACCAATTCGGAGTACACCCCAGATGAGTACAAACAGTTGATAAAGCAAAGATAGATTCGTCATCCCTAACAATCCATGCATTGAATTCTTTTTTGTATCTTATATCGACCGAATTTGGAGCAAAATCCTCAGGAAAACCTATTTTAAAAGACTGCGGTGGCTCAAACAGCACATTCGGAAAAAGAAACCTAATGATAACTGTAAAGAATCCTCCAGTTGCAGCAGCAAAACCTAACCAACCAACTGCTAGCCAACTAAAAAAGCTACGCCTCTCCATCGACGTTTTCCGGTTTTTACTAACTGATCCAACCGCAGCTCTTGGTGCAATTGTTTCTTTTTGATTACTCATAATTTATTGGTTCCGTACTGTAATTCTTTTCTAAAGCTTTGATCGCAGCATCTCTAACACTTAGATCTTTATCACTTTTAGATAAAGAAATTAGGTTATCTTCGAACCTTTTATCAAATAAAATAGATGCTGTTTTTATTGCAACCATTAATACTTTGTTTTGCTCGATGGGATCAATCTCACTAAACTTATTTAAATAATCTCTGTCCAGCAGGCCTTCAATTATATATGCCCCACTGTCATTTCCCATTTTTGCCAATCCAATAGCAGCATCCCATCTGATATTTGCTTCCTCATCCTCTAGTAACTTAATTAGATGAGGAACAGCAGAGTCATCGCCAATCATTCCTAAGGAAATCGTGGCAGATAATCTTTCAGATTCATTATCTGCAGTCTTGATTAACTGACTGATGGGGATTACAGCAGAAGCATATTTTATCATACCAAGTGCCTGGATTGCAGCAATTCTCGTTTCAAGACTTTCATCCTTAAGTCCATTAATTAATGATCTTCCAAATGTAGTATCTTGAGTGGCACCCATAGCCATTGCTAAATAAGACCTCACTAGAGGATCATCATGAATAGATCTTTCGTAGGCTGAGGAGAGTTGATCTTTAAATGACGATGATAAAGGATCTGAATCAGGATTATTAAGAACCTTGGCAAGTTCAAAAGCTGATTGCCACCTCTTGGAAGCGGAACCAATTTTTACTTGATTTAGAAGCTCTTCAACATCATTTGTCTCATAAGTGACAAATTTAAAAAGAAGAAAAAAGACTGCCCCAAATACAGCAATCATAAATGGTATTAGAAAAAAAGAGTAAAAAAGGACATATATCCTACTATTTTCACTTTTTTTCTGTTCGTCAGTTAAATTATTATTTTCCATAGGTATCTAATATTAGCAAGAAAACCTCAAAAAACTCAAAAAGCTAACTTCTTTTTTCCCCTTTAAGAGTATCTAATTCTTTTTTCATAATGTCCATCTTTTTCACTAGCCTTCTTTGAACTTTTTTTAATTTAAACACCTCGGTTATCAATAGCATGGAAAACGCCAAAACTAATATTGATATAATTGGCAATGATCCATTTTCACTAATCATTGGAGTCTTCTTCTTCTTTTAGCTGATAGCCTAGCAAAAGTGGAAAAAAGAATAAAACAATAATACCCACAAGTAAAAAACCTACAGCCCACTCTAAATTTTGCTGTATCCATGACATTGTTAGCCAATCAAAATTCAATTATTAAAGTACCCAAGTAACTAAAGTAACATATATTATTAGAAGAATTGTGCAAACAACCATTGATAAAAGCTGTGAAGTTGACATTGGATTTTGTTTTCTTTCTTCCATTTTATTTGTTTCTTTTCGCTTTTACAATTGCAGCCTTAATCTTACCTCGAAGTACTTTATTATCAAGACTATTGATTTCTTCCATATTGCCTTTCAAACCTTCAGCAATGAGTCTTTCCATAAGCTGTTCCTCTGTTTCAGGCTCATTGCCAGTTTCAATATCATTATTTGATTCTGATAAGTCTGGCATGGGCGGTACTTCTGCAGTTCCTCTTTTAATTTTAACCAATAAGGCTTTTGCCTTACCTCTCGTAACTTTGTCGTCTATCGAATTAACCGCTTCCATATCACCTTCAACTGCCTTATTAACAGCAATTGCAAAAATCTGTTCTGGCGTAAGTTCTGCTGAGTCAGCAAAGGAATTGGATGGAGGAGCGGAAGATATCTCTGGCATTGCAGGCCTTTCTGCTGTACCTCTTTTGATCTTTACTAACAGCGCTTTTGCTTTTCCTCTAGTGACTTTATCCTCAATGGCATTTAATGGATCATTATCACCATCTAAAGATTTGTTTACGACTAGCGAAATTGTTTGTTCTTGAGTTAATTGTGCAGGGGCTGTAGTAGCGGTAGCTGGAGCTGCTGATAGATCCGGCATCGGAGGTCTCTCTGCAGATCCTCTTTTAATTCTCACTAAAAGGGCCTTTGCAATACCTCTAGTAACTTTATCTGGCAGAGCATTTAATGGATCATTATCACCATCTAGAGATTTGTTTACAACAAAAGCAACAGTCTGATCTCTATTTAATTGAGGCTCTGCTGCACCTCTTGCATCGCCGTCTGTAATATCATCTTCTTTTAGATCAATCGTTGGAGTTATTTCAGCAAGCTTCTGTAAAATTTTTGATTTACTTTTATTCCAATTTAAAAGTGCTAAAAAAGAAAATAGTCCTTTGCTGTACCTATTACAAATGACGAACACACCATTTTTTGATTCTTCAAGTTTGAATGATACATATTCAGTTACAAAAGGCATCATCTGAAAATCAAAGCCAAACTCTTTTTCTTTTTCTACTGTAATAATTCGGCATCGAAACCATGGTGCTAAGGTTGCTGGCCTTATTTTGAAAAAAGAACCTGGTTTAAGGTCAAGTTGATCAAATGAGAATTTATGTACGTACCTGTCGGAGTCCACATCTGCTATAGCCCTTTGTATGCCGTCAAACCAAATATTATATAGCTCCAATGAAGTAATCATATCCCAAACAATTTCTTTTGAACTAAGAAAATGATGTTCAACTTGACTCTCTGATTCGAATGGAACCCATCTAGCAAAACTGGCTCCGATACCTTCATATGGTATATCTGGAATACTTAAGCTTGTTCTTGGTCTATCATACCCCTCAAATGATATTTCGTGAGTAGAATAATACTGAAATTCCCCATCTTCGGTTTGCACTAAATATTTAGTAGGATAATAGAAAATTCTTTGCAAAGTCCCTGGTCGCCCAGTTTCTTTGATGATACATGCTGTACCAAGTTCAATTTGATTTAAAGCTTTTGACATAAATGTTGGTCAAATATTTATTTTTACGGTAAAAATTAGATATAATATTACCATAAAGGTCAATTAGAAGTCGATAGTAAAAGTAATAAGATTTATTAGGCGTTTGGTATATAATTTGTCATTCTATTATGAAACGATATTTTAATTTTTCATTACTTTCCATGGTATTTACATACCTGCTGATTTTTGTTGGCGGTCTAGTCCGCGTTTCAGGAGCAGGGATGGGATGTCCTGACTGGCCAAAATGTTTTGGAAGATGGATCCCACCGACAAACCTTAGTCAACTCCCTAATTATATTGATCCTGAAAAATTTAATCTGGTACTAGCATGGGTTGAGTATCTAAACAGATTGTTTGGTACTTTAGTTGGTTTAATCATTTTAATAACATTCATCCTTGGATACATGCATTTTAAGAAATCAAAAAAAGTATTTGTACCAATTACAACAGCATTTTTTCTAACTCTTTTGGAAGGTTGGGTTGGTGCTAAACTTGTTGATACAGTACTTGACTCTATAACAATTACGATTCATTTATTATTAGCTCTTATAATTATCGGCCTCATCATATATAGTGCTATTCAAGCCTATTATGCAATTGCTGGAAATTTTGAAAGTAAAAGCTCTTACCACCCTCATACTAAACCTGTCATACTTGGAATTTTAGTTTGTATATTTATAGAAATAATAATTGGAACTGAGATACGAGGCGGTTTGGATATGAGTAGAAAGGAGAACCCCTTAATTGAAGGTGTAATACTATTAAAAATGCTTGGTCCATTTAAATACATGCATACCATACTAGGATTTTCATTACTAGGTCTCACTGCCTACTTATGGAGAATAATTAATGATATTAAATTTATATCTTCTTCATTTATGGTAAATTCTGTGAATTTTATAATGGGACTAATAATTTCACAGATAATTTTAGGCGAAGCTTTAGTGTTTTTGGAGGTGAAACCTTTGATGCAATTATTTCATATGTGGTTTTCTTCTCTTTTAGTAGGCTTATCAGTTGCAAGTTTTACATTTTACAAAATCTCTATGGAAAAATGATTAAAAAAAGTTACATAATATCTATAGTCGTCATCGTAAGCTTTCTTGGAATAAGTGCGACATGGGTCATTTCAAAAGCCAATGAATCAATAAATGAACTTCCAGCAGTTATTAAAAAAGTTCCTGACTTCAGTATGACTTGCCATATTGGGGTAAACTTTAACCAAGATAGCTTATTAAACAAAATTTCAATAATAGATTTCATTTTTACTAGTTGTCCTGGCCCGTGCCCTGTAATGTCAAGCAATATGCGTACACTTTACAGGCAGTATAAATTGCACAGCGATTTGCAGTTTATTTCCATATCAGTTGACCCAGAATACGATACGCAAGAAGTGTTGAAAAATTATGCAGATGCTAATGGTGTTAATGATGAGCGCTGGAAGTTTCTTAGGACTGATATGGATGCAGTTAAAAAATTAAGCACGGATGGATTTATGTTCATGTCTGAAAGTTTACCTGCTGGCCACTCCGTTAAATTTGTGCTTGTTGATGAAAATGGTGATATAAGGCAATTTTACAATGGTACAGATGATGGAAGTATTTCAATTTTAAGAACCCACATTAATTCTTTTCTAAAAAATCTTCATAAACAATCAGTGTGAAGAGAAAACCTTTACCAGCTAGAAACCAATTTAGTGCATTCGTCGAACTAACAAAGCCTAGAATCACTTTTCTAATTTTAGTTTCCACTTCGTTGGGGTACTACCTTGGAAACCAAAATGAAATAAATATCAAACTGTTTGCGCTAACAATAATTGGGACCTTTCTATTATCTGGAGGAGCAGGAACAATTAATCACTTCGTTGAAAAAGACCTTGATAAGTTAATGGATAGAACACAAGCTAGACCAATACCAGCTGGAATTATATCAAGTAAAAATGCCCTTATTTTTGGATTATGTTTATCAATAATTGGGCTAATAATACTAATTGTATATGTAAACCAACTTACTGCAGCTCTAGGATTAGCCACTGTGCTACTTTATATTTTTGTTTACACCCCTTTAAAAAAAATAACATGGTTAAATACAACGATCGGCGCTATACCAGGCGCAATGCCAGCACTAGGCGGGTGGGCGGCATCTGCAAATGAATTAGATCCTAATGCTTGGATATTATTCTCAATTTTATTTTTGTGGCAACACCCTCATTTTTACGCAATAGCATTGATGTGCAAAGAAGACTATAAAAAAGCAGGATTTCAAATGCTGCCAGTAATTGAAAATGAATCACATAGGACAAATAGGCAAATATTGTGGCATGCATTTTTACTCATTCCGGTATCTTTATTTTTTGTTGTAACTGGTATATTAGGCGAAATTTATTTTTGGGGCGCATCTGCTCTAGGATTTGGATACCTAATATCAGGGATTCCTCTATTAAAAGAAACAACTGTTGATAATGCAAAACTCTTACTTAAAACATCAGTGATATATCTCCCTGCACTCCTCATTGTCATTTTTATAGATCTAAACAGTTAAGATTATGGAAAAAGAAAATTTTTGGCTAAAGATCATCTATATTTTATCCGCTGTCTTAAGTTTGGCTGTTGGATTTTTGATACTTGGCCCTAGGCCTGAGGGGGTTGAAGGGGCGATAGATGTATCTAGCTTACCATTTGTTAATGCGTTTTTAAACTTAGTAACCACAATATTATTAGTTATAGGTTACGTTTTGATAAGACAAAAAAAGAGAGAACAGCATCGAAGTGTTATGCTATCTGCTTTTTTTACATCTGCTTTATTTTTAGTTAGCTATGTTGTATATCATTGGTTTAAAAGTGGACCAAAACCATATGTAGGGGAGCTTGGTTTCATTTATTATCCTATACTACTTACTCACATATTGCTGGCGATGTCTATTTTACCTTTAGCAATGATAAGCGTATATAGAGGTATGGTTTTACAAATTCAGCAGCATAAGAAAATTGCAAAAATCACATTCCCCATCTGGCTTTATGTGTCCATTACTGGAATTATAATATTCATAATGCTATATATATAATTTCTACCTCTTAGCACCTAAAAGTAGATAATAAATCACATATCACTAAAAAATATTTACCTCAAAATAATTTTATTAAAAGGTATTTCCAGTCTATGATAAAATTAAAAATTATAATTGAGTCTAGTAAATATCATACCGCCATGATACCCTATTGGTGTACGGCGCGGGTAAGGCATCCCTTGAGATAAACGTGTTTCTATTTCAGTAGGATATGTATTTAATACATTATTTCCGCCAAGCACAACTTCCATATTACTACTAATTTTATAAGTTAATTCAATGTCTACTAGCTGAACGGGATCAACCTTTTCTTTATCACTGCGCTCATCAATAGTTTCGCCATAATGGTTAATTCTTATCATCAACGCTAAAACATCGCTAAAACTATGATCTACGTTAGCTGAAATTCTTAGCTCGGGAAGATTATTCTCAAGGTTAAATATAGTTGAGGAGGATACAGGATCTAAATCATCTACTTGATTTTGAGATTTAACATCGGTTTTATTACTATTTATAGCAATTCCTAGAAGAGTTCCCCATTTTAGTGTGTATGTCGCTACAAGATCAATTCCAGATGTTTTAGTATTTAAAGCGTTTGTATAAAAAGCAAGGCTAGAAAAATCTGAATTTCCTTGAACAGGAAGATTCCTAGATTTGATAATTTTATTCGTTATATCTATGCTATAGTAATCTAGAGACAAATTTAAGTTTTCTATAAAACTGGAGGTTAGGCCAACACTAACATTTTGAGACTCCTCAGGAACTAGAGCAGCACCTCCAAGAGCAAGGCTCAAAGGATCTGTTGGCTTTAAAGTTCCCTCACTTATCTGCGTACCAGTAACACCATCAAAAGAAGTAGCTACTCCAGTATAGTTAGACTGACCTGGGGTAGGCGCACGAAAACCTGTAGAAAAATTTCCACGTAGCGAAGCATAATTATTAAAGGAATATCTCGCAGCAATCTTAAAATTAGAGGTGCTCCCAAAATCAGAAAAGTCTTCAAACCTAGCAGCAGCTTGGACTAGTAGATCGTTCATTTCATACTCTACATCAG
>MDSV01222034.1_pt1 | contig 10520 bp, 11 predicted proteins | sample 810851 | NCBI WGS metagenome assembly MDSV01 (sample SAMN05326640, study PRJNA326480) | marine metagenome | isolation source: seawater | place: Atlantic Ocean: North East | collected 2012
ACTTGTTCAATAATTTCTTTTGCTTCAAGAGAAGAAAAGTTTCCTCTTGCTTTGACAGTTATATTTGCTTGTACAGGATCAACAATAGCAAAGTATAACGTTCCTTTTCCAGAGAATGTATAAGTCATAATTATTATTAGAAGCACAGAAACAACCGCTAAAATTGTTTCGATAGGATTTCTAACAAAACGTTTAATATATTTTCCATACCATTCAGTTAATCTGATAAAAATAGACGTATGACTTTCATCATTATTTAAAGCAGATGTTCTTTGACCAAAAAAAGTACCTAAGACTGGTATTAATATTAGTGAATAAAATAGAGATGATGATAAAACAAAGAAAATAGTAATTGGAAGATAGCGCATAAACTGGCCTGTAAAACCAGGCCAAAACATAATAGGTATGAATGCAGCTAATGTCGTTCCTGTAGAAGCAACAATTGGGTAAAACATTCTTTTAGAGGCTAGAGTATATCCTTCGCCCCTTGATAAACCTTCGGCAATTTTTTTATCTGCATATTCTGTAATAACAATAGATCCATCAATCAACATCCCCATTCCAAGAAGCAAACCCATCATTACAAGAAAATTAACTTCCATATCCAGACCGTACAATATTAAATAGGTCATTAAGAAACAAAAAGGTATCGATAATCCTACTAACATAGAAACTCTTGTTCCCATGCTTGCTATAACAAGTACCATAATTAATATTACTGCTGCGATTATGTTTCCATTTAGCTCTTTTACCATCAAAGTTGCATAAACTGTATCGTCATTTGAAACAACGATTTTTAAATTATTAGGTAATGTATCTTGGAATGTTTGCAGGATATTTCTTATAGCAGTTGATGCATCAATTGCATTTGCTCCTTCTCTTAATGAAATTTCTAAAGTTACAGCATCTTGACCATTAACCCTTGCATGCGATGTAAAATCTTTAAATGTTCTTTTAATTGTTGCAATATCGCCAAGTGTAACTATTGCATCTTTAGTAACTTTTACAGGAATTTCATAAACATCTTTTGCAGACTCTATAATACTTGGAACTTCAATATTAAAACTTCCTCTTCCAGTATCTTGTTTGCCTCCTGGAATAATAAGATTATTGTTAGCTACTGAATAATAAATATCAGATAAAGTAACACCATAAGATTCCATTTTTGATTTATTGATAACACCTTCAAGAACTTCCTCAGGAGCACCAGTTACACGAACTTCAAGGATTTGCTCTATGGGCTCAATCTTATCTTTTAATTCTTTAGCATGAAAAACTTTTTGTCTTACAGAGCTTCCACCAACAATACTAATATTCATTACCGGAAAACTAGCTTCGCTATATTCTTGTATTTGTGGGTCTTCAGCTTCAAGGGGTAGTTGATATTTAATTTCTTCAACACCTTGTTTTACATCGACCAATGCTTGATCTATATCAAAACCAACTTCAAATTCTAAAAAAATTCTTGCATAGCTTAAATAACTTGTTGACCTAATATTTTTAACTCCAGTAACAGTTTTTAATCTATTTTCTAAAGGACGAGCAATTAATCTAGAGGTGTCACTTGGAGAAGCTCCATCAAGAAATACTGATACCGTAATAAATGGAAGTTGAACATTTGGAGATGCTGCAATGGGGATTTCTTGTCTTGCATAAGATCCTGCGATTATCACCATAAATGCAATCAACAAAGTTGTTTTTGCTTTTTTTATTGCAAAATCTATTATGCCGATCATATACGATTAGCAATAACTTCTTGGCCATCTTCTACAAATCCTTGACCTTGGATTATTATTTCAACTTTTTCAGAGATCCCTGTTATCCATAAACCTTCTTCTGAATCTTCAAGGATAATAATTTCAACAAACTTAGCAATATTATCTTTAGTTACAACCCTAATTCCTAATCTTCCTTCATCATTTAGTAACAAAATAGATGGAGATATCTTATGAGCCTTAACTTTATCAATTTCTATTGTCATATTTGCTGTCAGACCATCTTTAATTAACCCATCCAGGTTCTCGATTTGAGATTCAACTTGGAAAGTTCTTGTATCTGGAGACGCACTTTTTGATACAAAAGTTAGCTCACCATTGATCAATTGTCCTGTAACCAATTCAAGATTTACTTTTTGATTAATACGAACTTTATTAATGTCATATTCAGGAACACCTGCCACAAATGATATTGGGTTTAATTGGATAATAGTTGCACATACTTGTCCTCTTTCAAGAAAATTCCCTGGTTTTACTATTTGTTCAATATATCCAGAAAAGGGCGCTTTAACTTCAGTTCTGTTTAATTCAACAACACCTAAACTACACAAGACGGTATCTTTTAGAACATATTTTCCTTGTGTTGCTCCAATTTTGACAACCTCTCCTGAAGTTTTAGCTTTAACATTAATCCTAGCTTCTGACTTGGTGGTAGCTTTAAGTTTTATTAAAGGTTGATATTTAACCGCATTACTAATGACCGTTTGAACACTAAATAAATCATTAGTTTCTTCTATCACTTCAACTCCATTATTTTTAAATAAGCCTGATGCCATCCATAGGAGTATTGGTAACAGTATATATAAAGATATTCTAATGTTTTTTGTTAGTTTCATATTATGCTTACTTTAAATATTGTCATAAACTATTTTGATAGTTTTTTAAACCCTATGTTTTTTTCTTAGTTTATCTAATAGTTTTTTATTAAGAGGCTTCAACTCTTCCGAATCCTTTATTTTATTTATTTTAAATTTCTTACCATTCAATGCTTCAATTTTTAAAGAATTAAATACCTTTCTAAAGTTATTAAAATTTTCTTTAGACTCTTTTTCATTCAAGTTACCCCAACCAATTTTTTTGCCAGCATAATAGACTATTGGATTTGACCAATTAAATTCTTTTCGTGGCTGATATGATTTTCTTGCTTCAATATAAGCTTCTTCGGCAGATGGAAGTCCATCTATTTCATCTATTTCATTACATGCTTTTATGATATCTGTAAGGGTGGGAAGATAAGATTGAGATGAAATTACGCTCTCAACAGCCTTAAGCATTATTTCTGGAGTCTTATTTTTCAGGCTAATAGCCCAAAGCTTTTTCCCTTCTTTAAGCTTCTCATCAGTACCAAATACTTTATAAAATTGATAATGATAGGCAAGTTCTAGTTTAAGAAATAATGCATCTATTGCATTTATAAATTCCTCTTTAGTCGAGGTTGATTTCTTTTGCCCAAGAGTTGTCATTTTTTCTTGCCTTAAAGTCTTGTTTGTATTTGCCTGGTTCAGAATATTTTTTATTCTCTTCATTTTTGCCTATATTATCACTCATGATATGTCTTCTTTTAACATGATCAATGAATTTAGAATTCCATGTTGTAAATGCTGCACCTTTATCTTTCCAATATAGGTTAAACTCTCTTAAGTATTTTAACGCAGAATCTTTAGTTATTTCTGATAAATTAAGAATATCAAATACATCGTCATCAGGATACCAATTTTCATCAATAGTATATGGCAAACCTTTGTTTGAACTATTTTCTTTAGCCCACTCTCTTCTAATAAAGTCTATGAAGGTCATATTCCAATTGTTTTTCCTTTGACCTCTCTCAATCCAATAGATTTTAAATTCTTTTAATTTTAAATCACAAAACTCATCTGTTATTTCTGCCATGTTGATAATTTCTTTTGTTTCTGGAGATGGAACCCAATCATTATTTAATTTATTTGTTTGTTGATTAATGCCTGGACTTCTAATTTCATATTCTTTCTGAGCCTTTGACTCTGAGATTTTAATAAAATCGAATTTTATTAATTTATCTAAAGAGCTTTTAATTATTGATCTTTCTATGAATGAAATATGTTTTAAGATTGAATTAGTTAAGTCTTCATATGAAGATATATTGTCTAATTTATTTTGCTTATAAAGATCTAAAATAATTGCAGATTCTAATCCCAATGTCTCAGCTACCTCTGCTGAAAATGATAAGTCTTTATTTTTCAATTAGATTAGTTACCTCTTTTTTTATCTATAGCATTATTTAAATTCTCAAGACATTTAACAGTATCTTCCCAGCCCATACACGCATCAGTTATGCTTTGACCATATTTTAAATTATCTGATATTTTTTGATTTCCTTCATTTAGATGGCTTTCAATCATTATCCCTTTAATATTCTTATTACCCTCGATAATTTGATTAGAAATATTATCAATAACAGGTATTTGTTCTTTAAATTTCTTTTGACTATTGCCATGGCTGGCATCAATCATTATAGATTCATTTACTTCTGCCTCTCTTAAGGCAATTAATGTATTTTCAATCGAATCCTTGTCATAATTAGGGGTCTTACCACCTCTTAAAATAATATGGGTATCAATATTTCCAGCAGTTTTAAGCATAGCTATATCTGCTTCTTTTGTTGCTCCAAGAAAAACATGAGAGTGATTTGCGGCCTGGATGCCATCTATGGCAGCCTTGAGGCCCCCATCAGTTCCATTTTTAATACCAATTGGGCATGAAAGACCTGATGCAAGTTCTCTATGAATTTGACTTTCAGCAGTTCTTGCTCCGATTGCTCCCCAAGAAATAATATCAGTTACATACTGTGGGGATATAGGATCAAGAAATTCAGTTCCAGCTGGTAGTCCAAGATTAGCTATATCAATTAATAACTTTCTTGCTATTTCTACACCTTTTGCAATGTTGAAAGTTTCATTAATATCTGGGTCGTTAATTAAGCCTTTCCATCCTACAGTGGTTCTTGGTTTTTCAAAATATACTCGCATTATTAATAAAAGATTTTCATTAAATTTCACACTTTCTTGAGCAAGTCTTTGCGCATATTCAATCGCACTTTCTGGATCATGAATTGAGCATGGCCCGACAACCACGAATAATCGATCATCTTTGTCATGTAAAATCTGGCTTATTTCATTTCTTGTTCCATATACAAGTTTTGAGATTTCATCGTTAATAGGATGCTTATTTACAAGTTCATATGGCGCTGGCACCTTATTGCGGTCAATAATTCTTGTATTATCAGTAGAGTAGTTCATTGTTCTAGTATTCTATAACTCAATTTTAAAATTGGATGCTTATTATTAAATGAAAGCCCAATAATAGAAACATTTTCATAGAAATTAATAATTTAATTAATTTTAGTTAAAAAGGCATTTTTTAAGGAAAAACACTATATATTGTATTAAAATAACTTAAAACTTACACTATATAGTGTTTATATATGCAAAATAATAATATTGCGCAGCTTGAAATACCAACTGTAATGGGCCAACAGTTTGAAGAGCTACCCGATGATCTTTTTATCCCACCCAATGCACTTGAATTATGTTTAGAGACTTTTTCAGGGCCTATGGACCTTTTGTTGTATTTAATTAGAAAGGAAAATATAAATATATTAGATTTAGATGTGTCAAAAGTTACAGATCAATATCTTGAATATATTGAATTAATGGATTCTTTAAAATTTGAGTTAGCGGCAGATTATTTAGTTATGGCAGCTACACTTGCAGAAATTAAATCAAGATTAATGCTCCCAAAAGAATCTTTTGATGAAGAAGAGGATGATCCAAGAGCAGCATTAATTAAAAGACTTCAAGAATATCAAAGGTTCCAAAATGTTTCTGAAAAAATAGCTTTACTTCCTCGGGTTGATAGAGATTTTTTTACGGCATCTGCAAAATTACCAGAGTTTGAGGTAACTGAAGCGAAAGAAGTATTCATTACCAAAGAAGAATTATTTTCAGTTATTACTGAAGTAATTAATAGACCAAACTATAAATTAAATCATCAAATTGATTTTGAAGAATTGTCGACAAAAGAAAGAATTCAAATATTACTCAATTTATTATCAAAAACAAACATAATTAGTTTCTCAAAGACTTTAAGGAAGCCTGAGGGAAAAAAGGGAGTGGTTGTTACGCTCTTAGCCTCTTTGGAACTAGCAAAAGAAGGTTATATAGAACTTATACAGAACAAAAGCGAAGAATTGTTTATTAAGTCATCAAGAGGAAGCCAGCTATGATTATAAATTCAATTGAGGCACTTTTATTTGGAGCGGGGAGGCCAATTAGGCTTTCTGAGATGAAAAATATTCTTGAGAATGCAGGCATTAAAGAAGAGTTGTCTGAAATTAAAAAAGCTTTAAATGAACTTGAGCAAAGATATGAAGCTACGTCTATAGAGATAAAAGAAGTTGCTTCTGGATATCGATTACAGATAAAAGAAGATCATAGCTCAAGTTTAAATCATTTGTGGAATGAAAAAACTCCTAGGGTCTCTAAAGCATTGATGGAAACTATTTCAATTATTGCATTCAAGCAACCTGTTACTAGAGGTGATATTGAAGATATTAGAGGAGTTTCTGTTAGCACAAGAAGCATTAGATCTTTATTAGAAAGAAACTGGATTAAAGTTTCAGGATTCAGAGATGTTCCTGGAAGACCCGCATTATATGTAACCACAAAAGATTTTTTAGATGATTTAAATTTAAAAAGTATTTCTGATTTACCAGCATTGCCTGATATAAAAAATACTGACGATCAAGATATTCTTTCTCAAGTTATTTAGAAAATGGCAGAAAGACTGCAAAAATTCTTGGCTAAATCAGGAATAGGCTCAAGAAGATACTGTGAAGAGTTAATTAAATCTGGAAAAGTTATCGTTAATGGAGAGATTCCTAAGATAGGCATTTCTGTTGGAGAGAACGATATAGTAGAGCTTGATGGAAAAGTGGTTTCTTTTACCGAAACTGAAACTAAGCTTTTAATGCTTCACAAACCTGAAGGTGTACTTTCATCAAGTAAAAGAGAAAAAGATATCCCAATTATTTTTGATTTTTTACCTAAAACAGCTCCAAAAACAAGATGGATTTCAATTGGTAGGTTGGATATTAATTCATCAGGACTAATTTTATTTACTAATGATGGAGATTTTGCGAATTTTTGTATGCATCCGTCATCAATGATAGATAGAGAGTATTTAGTCAGAGCAAGAGGAGAATTTAATGAGCAAAAGAAACAAAAAATGTTATCAGGAATTATGATAGATGGAATGGAGCATAAACTATCAGATATAGTTGAAGGCGAAAAAAATTCTTCTAACCAATGGTTTTCAGCATGCCTTATGTCTGGCAAGAATAGAGAAGTAAGAAAAATATTTAATTCAATGGATCTTGAAATTAGTAGACTTAAAAGAACAAGATTTGGACCAATTTTTCTTCCATCTAAATTAAAAAAAGGCGATCACCTTTCTTTATCAAATAAAGAAATAGATGCTTTAAGAAATTATGGAATATAAAAAAGCTCAAAATTTTTTATATACGAAATCTTTAGAAAAAAATTTTTTAACGTTAGCCGAGCATATAAAGAAGGTTGGCCCTTTAAAGATAAAACTATCAAAAATGAATTTTGTAGACCATCTTTCAAAAATAATAGTTGGCCAGCAACTATCAGTTAAATCAGCTGCTGCAATTTGGACAAGAACTGAAGAAATACTCAAACAAAATACACATAAAAAGACTAATGAAAGGTTAAATAAAAAACTTAAAAAGGCAGGTCTTTCTAGGCAAAAAATTCAATACTTAAATGGAATAATATTTAATGAAGAGCTTATAAATCTTTCTAAGAAAACTCTTAAAGGTTTATCTGCTGAAGAGTTTTATGAGCTTTTAATAAAAATAAAAGGAATTGGCCCATGGTCAATTGAAATGTCTAGAATATTTTATGTTGGAGACCCTGACATATTTTCATTCCTTGATTTGGGGCTTAAAAATGCACACTTAAGAGTCTTTAATATCAATAACTATAACGAATCTTTTTATAAAGAATTTAGTCCATACAGAAGTTATATGTGCTTATATATGTGGAGATTGCTAGAAAATGAAAATGTTGTTATTTAATTCCATATCTCATCTCCAAATTCAATGTAACTATCTTTAAAAGAAGAACTTTTTTCTGAAAGCATCCATAAATAATATTCAATTAATTCATTTGGTTTCTTAAGTGAAGCAGGGTCTTCTGCAGGGTAAGCAATTGACCTCATATCAGTCCGCGTAGCTTTTGGATTAAAGTTAAAGATTTTGAAGTTAGAAATAGATTCAAGCTCATCATTTAAAATTTCTGCTAGAACTTTAATTCCAGCTTTAGATACTGAATAGGCACCCCAATATGCTTTGCCTTTTTTTGCAACACTTGAAGAGGTAAATATTATTCTTGGTATAGATGAGAGTTGCATCAATGGTATTGTATATTTTGCAAGAAGGAACCCGCTCGTTAAATTTGTTTTTAGTACCTTTTCCCAAGTTTGTAGATCATAGTCTTTAATAGAAGACATTTTTTCTAAAATCCCTGCATTATTTATTAATGCATCTAAATACCCATAGTCCTTAGAAATTATATTTGCAATTTCTTGTGCTCTATTTTCATCAAGAGTATTTAAATCACACCCAATGATTAATGGATGAGTTTCGTTATCATTGGCCTTTATCTCATCATAAATCTGATCTAATTGCCCTTCATTTTTTGCCAACATGATTATATTCGCGCCATGTTTACTAAGATTGAGGGCAATAGCTCTTCCGATTCCTCTAGATGCCCCAGTGATCAGAATATTTTTATCTTTTAGAAAATCTTTTTTATAGTTATTCGATTCCATTAATCAATTTTTGAGATTATTTCTGTTACTTCTTCAACAAAGTGGCAATCGAATAACTCATTTGAATTTTTCTGTAAAGAATATCCATATAAGCAACCAATAATTTTTGTGCCAGCAGAAAGCCCAGCTCTTAAATCATTTGGATGATCTCCTAAGTATATTGTTTCTTCTGGCCTTACGTTGAGTTTATTACATGCCAATAAAATACCTTCTGGATCTGGTTTTGAATTTTTAACATGATCAGGACAGATTATTATTTTTATATTCTTTAATTCTGGGAATGAATTTACCAAAGGCTCTGTGTATTCAAAAAATTTATTAGTAACAATGCCATACATTATTGAATGTTCATCAAGATAATCAAGTAAATCTGGCATACCATCAAACAGCCTAGATTTTTTATTTAGGTTTTTTTTATATTCAGATAAAAAATCAGATTTATATTTTTTAAAATCCTCATGCTCATCACCAATCTCGAAAAAAAATTTAATTAATTTTGAAGAGCCTTCTGAAATATGATTTCTTATTTCTTGGGCAGTTACATTCTTTTTACCATATCTATTTAATACGTTATTTAGTGACATTAGAAAATCGGGGGCCGTATCTATTAAAGTTCCATCCAAATCAAATAGAACAAGTTTGGTTTTATGATTTTCTAGCATACATTAAATAATTAACACCAAGATCATTATTAAGGTTAGCCTTATGTGTAATAGGATTATAGAACATGCCCTTTGTTTCAATAACCTTAGCATTGGCATCTCTAACATATGAGGCTAAGCTTGAAGGCTTAATAAATTTATCAAATTCATGAGTACCCTTTGGTAATAGATTAAAAATATATTCAGCACCAACTATTGCAGTTATCCAAGATCTTGGATTTTTATTAATTGTTGAAAGAAAAAGATGTCCCCCAGGCTTAAGAAGGTCAGTACATGTTTTTACAAGTGATTTTGGATCTGGAACATGTTCTAAAACTTCTAAGCATGTAACAATATCAAAAGTTTCAGATTTTTCTTTTCTTAACTCTTCAGCAGTTTTTTCAAAATAATCAATATCTTTATTGTTTTCTTTTGCATGAATCTTTGCGACTTCAATTCCTGGACCCGCGGCATCAATACCTATAACTTTTGCACCAAAATCAAATAATGACTCGCATAGGAGGCCTCCACCACACCCAACATCTAAAACATTTTTATTTTTTAATTCAGTTCTTTCTTTAATGAAATTAGTTCTCAAAGGATTGATTACATGCAAAGGTTTAAAATCTCCATTTTTATTCCACCAGTCTTCTGCGATATCAGAAAATTTTTTTACTTCTTGCAAATCTATGTTGACCATTGGCATATTCTAACCCTTATAAATTTAATAAAGAACAAATATAAAAACAATATTATGTAGCTTAACTACATTTTTATACGCTTAATAAAGCCTGTAATACTGAATTTTTAATTTTATTGACTTAATAGAACTGTTAAGATTAACTTCACTACATAAATTAAAAACAGCATATATAGTGATTATCGCAGCATTAAAATCAAATACCGATTCAGATACTAGGTCGCCAATCCATTTAGATACCGTAAAAATACTTATAGATTTGGAGGCAGAAATATGGTTTGAAGAAGACGTAGGCAAAGGAATTAATATAAGTAATGAAGTTTTTGAAGAGATAGGATTAAAAAAGCATTCGAGAGAAAGTTGTCTAAAGAATGCCAACCTAATTATTACAAACCAAGCTTTAGAACAACATGAGTTGGAACAAATGAAATCGAACTCAACTATCTTAGGAATGGTAAGTCCTTTTAGTAATCAAGATTTAATCAAGTCATGCTCTAAATTAAAAATTAATCT
>MDSV01119993.1_pt1 | contig 10519 bp, 8 predicted proteins | sample 810851 | NCBI WGS metagenome assembly MDSV01 (sample SAMN05326640, study PRJNA326480) | marine metagenome | isolation source: seawater | place: Atlantic Ocean: North East | collected 2012
CTCTCTTACTTATCTTTCCAGCTTCACTTCCAGTAGTTGAATTAAATCCCATATTATCGTGTTATTTTTATGTTATATTTAATCTTTTAATAAGGCAGATAAAAAATAATTATATTTGTTGTGCATCAGGAACGTTTTAAGCGTACCAACCGACTTACTCGAAGCACGGTGGTTTAGAATGCGGGATCTCTCCAAAATAAACGAGTAATCCACATCCTTTCTTGTTGCAATTTTTGTCAAACTTAAATTGTAATACAATGAAAAAAACAAAACAAATTCAAGTCAAATTCTTCAAAGAAGAATCCATTTTCAATCTTTTTGATTCTGAAAGTCTAGAGCTTTATCGTCAAATGATGACTGATCGTTATGGCAGTCTAAATGATGAAGAGGAATGAGTGCTAAACTTAGTGGAGAACTCGTCTTTAAAGTGACGTTTGATCAGCATGGGTTCCCTATTGGTATGTATACTACTGCAGCTATCATTCACATGTGCGCTGAGCAAATACATGCTAGGTCTCCTTTTAATAACCCAAACAAGCCTAAGAAGTTAGATAATTTCAAAGTAGAATTAATATCAAAAAAAGTAATATGAGTGAAAAAACAAAAGATATTAGAATAGCCATACCTTGTCCTTGGGGGCCTACATTAAGGTTTATAGAATTAAAGGATTGGGTGGACTGCGATGTGCACCAGTGGCTTTCACAAACTCATTTAGTTGTTAGAACCTCAAAAGAAGGCTTTAAAAAAGCATACAGATTTAAATTAGTACCAATAAAATGATTCAACCAAATTCATTTTAATTACAATAAATATTTTATTTTTAATTCTTAATAATAATTTAAATACTTAGTTATTAAATCAAAATTAAACTTTATTGACTTATTTTCAGGGGCTGGTGGCCTCTCAGAAGGTTTTGTAAGGGCTGGTTATAATCCTATAGCTCATGTAGAAATGAACTCAGACGCATGTAATACTCTTAAAACCAGAACTGCTTTCCATTTTTTAAATAAAATTGGTAAACAAAAATTATATTACGATTACCTATATGGAAAAATAACTAGAGACCAATTATGGGATTCTGTCCCAAAAAACTTAATAGAATCAGTAATAAATACTGAAATTTCAAAACAAAATTTAGATTCTATTTTTAATATAATTGATGGCTCTTTAAATGAAAGAAATGTTGATATAATAATAGGTGGCCCACCATGTCAGGCGTATTCAATAGTTGGAAGAGCAAGAGACCCAAAAGGGATGCAAGATGATCCAAGAAATCATTTGTATAAATATTACGTGTCATTTTTAAAAAAATATAACCCAAAGATGTTTGTTTTTGAAAACGTTCCGGGAATACTTTCCGCAAAGAATGGTGAATTTCTTAAGAAAATTTTGAATTCAATTAAAAGAGCTGGATATCAAATAGAAATGCCTGAAAAGAAACACCTCAACGCAAAAGATTTTAATGTACTTCAGAACAGGAAAAGAGTTATTATTATTGGATGGAAGAAGAATTTAAAATTAAAATATCCTGAATTTAGCAAAAAAGAAGCCGATTATACCATAGGCGAAAGTCTATTTTCCGATCTTCCAAAATTAAATCATGGTGAAGGCGGTCTTGGAGTTGTAAAATATTCAAAACCTGCTACGGATTACCTTAAACAAACAGGGATAAGGAATTGTATAGACTTCACAACTCAGCATATTACTAGACCGCATAACGAAGTTGATTTAGAAATATATAGAATAGCTGTGAATTTGCTTACTAACCACGGCAAAAGACTTAACTATGCAGATCTTCCAAAAAGATTGATAAAGCATAAAAACACTACATCATTTACAAATAGATTTAGGGTGATTGACCCAGAATCAATATCAAATACTGTTGTAGCTCATATAGCTATGGATGGTCATTATTATATACATCCTGACATAAAGCAAAATAGATCTATTTCTCTACGAGAAGCTGCGAGAATTCAATCCTTCCCTGATGATTACTTTTTCGAAGGTAGTAGGACAGCTGCTTTTAAACAAATTGGTAATGCTGTTCCACCATTAATGGCAGAAAAGATAGCAAAGAAACTTAAGGAGCTGATTTATTATGAACGAATTTAGAGCAGAAAATGCAAGACCTAATCCAAGATCAACCATAAACTCCTACAGGAGCTTTGGCTATAATCTATCTACTGCAATTGCTGATATTGTTGATAATTGCATCTCTGCAAATGCTAACAGAATTGACGTTGACTATTTATGGGATGGTAATAATTCGTCAATTTCAATTTTTGACAATGGAGTTGGAATGAACTTGGAGGATTTGATTCAAGCCATGACACCTGGGAGTAAAGATCCAGAAGAAATAAGAAATGAAAATGATTTAGGGAGATTCGGCATGGGATTGAAAACAGCATCATTTTCTCAATGCAAAAGACTCACTGTAATAACCAAAAAGAAAGGATATCAAACAATAAAGAGATGTTGGGATATTGATTACATAAACAAAATTGAAGAATGGGTATTACTAGATTACGTTTCAGATATTAAAATTTTAAAGCGCCTAGATGATTTCGAATCAGGGACTATTGTACTTTGGGAAGGTCTTGATAGAATTGTTGGTAATGCTCAAAAGAATAACGAAAGTGTTAAAAGCGCTTTCTACCAAGAAATGTCTGTTGTAAAAGATCACCTTGGGCTTGTCTTTCATAGGTTTATAGAAAACTCTAAAATTAGTATTTATTCAAATTCATATTTAGTAGAATCTTGGAACCCTTTCCTTTATAATTTGACAACAAAGCCTGAAATGGGCCAGACTGAAAAATTAAATAATAGCGTTGACGTAACTTACTACATTTTACCTCATATGTCTCGAATTCCACATGATGAATACGAGAAGTCTGGAGGGCCTTTAGGGTGGTTTAATCAACAAGGTTTTTACATCTACAGGGGAGACAGACTTCTAGTATCTGGAGACTGGTTAGGACTTGAAAAGAAAAGAGACTATTCTAAATTAGCAAGAATAGCTGTAAATTTTCCTAATACTGGAGATTTTGATTGGAATTTAGACATTAAAAAATCTACCGCTACTCCCCCAATTGAAATACGCAGAGAATTATCTAGGATAGCAAAAATTGCAATTAAAAAGTCAGCAAAAATTTATAATTGGAGAGGGCAGAAATCTATTTCTCAAATAAGTAGTGAAAGTAGTTTAGAAAAGCTATGGAAAGACACTACCAATAGAGATGGAATTAAAAAGTACCAGATAAATAGAAAACATCCAATTATTGCTCAAGCTTTAGGAATTGAAGGTACAAATAAGATTTTTTCTAAAACACTTAAATTAATTGAGAATAATATTCCAATAGATCTTATTCTATATAATCAAAATGAAGACCCATCTCATCACGAATTAGAAAAAATATCAGATACTCCAAACGATTCTTTAATTCAATTAGCTATTGATTTATTTAAAATTAATATCGAAAATGGGATACCTGAATCATTAGCTAGACAGCAGATTATGAACTCTGTACCTTTTAATCTTTTCCCATTAATAAATGACTATCTTAAATGAACAATATAAATGAAACTGCAAGAATGATATCTCATTCCTTATTAGACCATGAGAAAAAAAATGGTGAAATAACTGAAGAAATAATTCTTTCAGTTATTGAAAAAGTATCTGCGATAGACATAATTCCAGGACAGCAAATTAATAAGGTAGATTTATTTGAAGTACTATTGTCAGACTTAAGTATTGGTTCAGGTTCAATAACATCATTGACTGATGATATTGAGCCTTGGTTAAATGATGAAAAAGCAAATATTAAATTTGAATTGTGGAAAAGATATAAATCCTATTTACTAGAGAAGGATCCATCATTTCCAGTTCCATCTCTAGATGACTTTACTGATAAAATTTTAGATAAATGCGTTAATCCAAAACAACATGGGTCGTGGGATAGGAGAGGAATGGTTGTTGGTCATGTGCAGTCAGGAAAGACATCAAATTATGTTGGTTTAATAAATAAAGCCACTGATGCTGGATATAAATTAATTATTGTTATCGCAGGTACAATTAGTTCTCTGAGAAGACAAACCCAAGAGAGAATAGATGCTGGTTATGTGGGTAGAGATAGTTCTGCATATTTACGTAATAAAAGAAAAAACAGAATAAAAGGTGTAGGGAAATATAGTGTAGATACAGATATATATCCTTTAACATCTGCGTTTTATCTGAAGGGTGATGAAGGTGACTTTAGTACTAAACAGTTGCATAATTCCAATATACCAATCGGAAAAAATCCAGTAGTATTTGTAATTAAAAAGAATAAAACAATTCTTGAAAACTTGATAGATTGGTTAGCTCATAATGAAAATATAAAAGCTATTGATGGTCGAAAAAAATTAATAAATATACCAGCCCTTATAATTGATGATGAGTCAGATTATGCATCAGTTAATACAACGAGAGACATTAATGAAGTAAAAACCATAAACAAGCTAATAAGGGTTCTTCTTAATCTTTTTGATCAAAATACTTTTATTGGTTATACAGCCACTCCATATGCAAACTTATTCATTTCACAAGAATATAACGAAGAGCTAACAACTTTTGTAAAGGGTAAGGAATATTATATAGGTGATGATTTATTTCCAAAACATTTTATCTTAAATATTAAAGCAGCAAAGAATTATATAGGGGCTTCAAAGTTGTTCGGATTAGAAGATCAAAATACAGGTGAAAGTTATGAGCCACTAGATATTTATAGACCAATTTACAGTGAAGAATATAATCCACCTCTTTTTGAAAGGATTAATAGACATAATAAAGATGATTTGCCAGAGTACCTACCTAAAAGTCTTAAGTTAGCAGTTAAATCATTTATTCTTACATGTGCGATAAGAAGATTAAGAGGTCACGAAGAGAAACATAATTCAATGTTAATTCATGTTGCTTTGTATGTAAAATGGATTGATAGAGTTGCTTTACTTGTTAATCAATTAATAAAAGATTATGTAAATAAAATAGAAGCTAATGATCCAGAGTTTATTGATAGTTTAAAAATTTTATTTGAAAGTGACTTTACTCCAACCACTCAAAATGTTTTAAATAATCTTGACTATACTGATAATAGAATTACTCAACATAAATGGGAAGATGTAAGAAATGAAATTAGACCAGCAATTAAAAAGTTTGATATTAGAGCTGTTCATGGTACAACATCGTTAGCTAAGTTAGACTATCATAACATATCTAATATTGATTATGACAGACATGAAAACGGTTTATCTGTTATTGCTATAGGAGGTGGTAAATTATCAAGAGGTATAACTCTTGAAGGGCTTTCTATAAGCTACTACTTAAGAACAACGAGAATGTATGATTCATTGATGCAAATGGGGAGGTGGTTTGGTTATCGTCCTGGGTATGTTGATCTATGCAGATTATACACAAATGATAGAATTTTCAATTGGTTTAATCATATTACTATGGCTACAGAAGAAATGAGAAACGATTTTGATATTATGAGCTCTCAAAATTTAAAACCTACAGACTTTAGACTTAAAGTAAGGAATCATCATGGTTTATTGGCCGTGACTAGTGTGTCAAAATTATATCACTCTACTAACATTCAAATATCTTTTTCAGGATCTAATAAACAAACTTATTTACTTAACAAAGATTACAATTCTATTCAAAATAATTTTAATCAATTAAATTCACTCACAGAAAGGTTAGATACCCCAATCAAGAAAAGAACTAAGATTAGTAAAAAATTAAGGTATTTGATTTACAAAAATGTAGAGATAGAGCTATTAATACAATTCCTAAATGGTTATCGGATAAATATACCATCTATAAATAATCAAGTTTTAACGGAATATATTATTGCACAGCACTCAACTAAAAGTATTAAAGAATGGACAATTTGTATTATATCAAACACAGATAATCAAGTTGAAATTTATGATGATAATATTAAATTATTAGACAGGAAAAATAGTGAAAGGGTTAAAAGAATACCTAAGTTCTACAATTTAAACTGTAATGGAGAAGAGGTAAAAATGACTTGTAGCGTTAGAAATCAAACTGAAGATGATCAATTATATAAAATTACTAAAAATCAGATAGATATTAGAGATGACAGACAAATTGATCTTGAAATACAAGGTTTTAAATCTAACAAAAGCATTAAAGAACAAAGGAAAAAAGAAAATAAGGGATTATTATTAATCTATGGTTTAGATGAAAGAGGTACTATAGGTTTAAAGAATGAAATACCAATTGTAGGATATAGTATACATTTTCCTGAAATTGAAAATGAGCAAAAAACATCCTATACTACTACAATATTTGATGATTTTGATGAGGAGGTAATGCCAGAACTTGATAAATAAAATTAGATATGTTAAACTTAAAATTAATATGGGCTAAACAAAAACCTTCTAATGATGAGTTGATTGTGAAAACTAAAATAAATGAAATACCACAATTTAATTGTTTTGCAGCGACCAATCATAAAACAGGCAATCATTTGTTTTTTATTGAACTATCCAACCATGCGGTAGTTCCAGATTTTAAAAAATTAAAATTTAAGGGGGTTAGAATAGAGGTTTTTAAATTCGAAGAAAAACAACAATTAAATATTTATCTGATTGATATAGAACTAAAAGATATTTTCACATTATTTATTGAAAATATTATAAATGAGCTTTTAGATTTATCAACAGAAAATGAGGCTATTATTACAATTTCTAATGTTATTCAAAAATGGAGGAAACTATTTGACAAAATAAGTCCTCAAGGACTAACAATTGAACAGCAGAAGGGACTTTTAGGAGAGCTTTTGTTTTTATCTGATCTTATTTCAAGCGAATTAAATATCGATAATATTTTCAACTCATGGACGGGTCCTGAGTTTGAAGATAAAGACTTTACATTCGGTGCAACTTGTTTTGAAATTAAATTTACAACATCTAAACTACCTAGAATAAAAATTACTATTGAAAGACAATTGGACACATCAAACATTGACCGCCTTTTTTTAAATAATTATATAGCTGAAAACATAAAAGAAAAGGGTATTTCACTCAATTCAATAGTTGATATGCTTCGCCAAAAACTATCCAACAATGCAGCTATACTTAAGTTGTTTAATGAAAAGCTTGAATTAGCAAATTACTTTGACGAACATAGAGATAATTATAATTCACAATATGGAATTAAATCAAGTTCTTTATTTCATGTTAGAGGTGATTTCCCAAAGTTAACAGCAAATATTATTCCTCAAGGAATTTATAATACATCATACTATATTGAGACTTCGGCAATTAACGACTATAAAGTTGAATTTAAGACTGTGATTAAATCTTTTAAAAATGAATAGAGCTCTCAGACAATATATAGATGAGGTGAAATCAGAGGTAGCTGCATTAGTTTACTCTGAAGGAGAAGGAACCAGTTTTGAAGATAAATTCACGGAATATTGTCTTGAAATCCTTGAGTCAATTGATAAAACTGAAGGAGCAAGAGTATTATCATTTGTACATCCCAACTCAAAAGGAGGGATTGATTGGAAAATAAATGGATATTGTCTTAAAGATGCTTACAAGGATGATAGTAATAAAAGTTATTTTGAAACTCTAGAACTTTTTATTACATATTACATTCAAGATGATTATAATTATAATATTTTAAAATCTGATTTTGAAAAAATTATTAATCAAATTAAACGATTTATAAATGGTGTATTTAAGCGCCACATCGATTATATCGACTCTTCAAATGAAGAATTAATAGAACTAATTAAAATTATTGGCAAACAGAGTCGTCTTTTTGATAGAGTCAATATAAACCTTCTAATGAATGGTAATTCAAATCAAAATATTGAGAAAGTTAAAATTAAAGGGCTAGAAGATTTAAACTTAAATCTTAATATCTGGGATATAAATAGGTTCTTTAGGATAAACGAAACAAACAGTAGTAGAGAGCCCATTGAAATAAATTTTTCAGACTATTTGGAGAATAATCAAAATGGAATTCAATGTTTAAAGGTCCCAAATATTGATGAATTATATGATTGCTATTTAGCTATTATCCCAGGATCTTTATTAGCAAATTTATATAAAGAATTTTCCAATGAATTATTAGAAAGTAATGTCAGGGCCTTCCTTGGACAAGCAGGTAAATTTAACAAAGGTATTAGAGATACGATAAGAGAGAAACCTCAAATGTTTTTGCCATATAATAACGGCATTACTGCTACTGCCAAAGAAGTAGAAACTAAATCAATTGATAACAACTTATTTATTACTAAGTTAAATGATTTTCAAATAGTCAATGGAGGGCAAACAACAGCTTCACTGTACCACACTCAAAAAAAATACAAAGATGCAGACTTAAAAAGTATTTCTGTTCAAATGAAACTAACTGTCATCAAGGATGTTGATCAAAAAAATATTGAGGTTCCAAATATTGCAAGGTATGCTAATAGTCAGAACAAGGTTTCGGAATTAGATTTATCTTCCAATAATCCATACTTTGTTAAGATTGAAAGTTTATCAAGAAAAAAATATGTTATAAACCCTGAAAATACAAATCAGTCAGTATTGTGGTTTTTTGAAAGAGTTAAGGGGCAATACAGGGAATCAATCAACAAGCTTACTCCTAGTATGCAGAAAAAATTTAAGGAGCAAAACCCAACCAAATTCAAGTTTGTAAAGTCTGATATTGCAAAATATATAAACCTTTGGGATCTTAAACCCTTTATGGTTGCAAGGGGGTCTCAAAAAAGCTTTATATACTTTACAAAAAAAATTAATGAATTAGTTGAAAAAAATAAATTACCAGGAGAGAACTTTTATAAAAAACTAATTGCTAATGCAATCATTTTTAGATGTGTGGATAAACTTTTTGGAAGAAAAAATGTTAATGCAATTGGAGACACTAATCTAAAGTCTTATACAGTTGCATACACCATAGGCTATTATCATTATTTAACGAAAAATAAAACTGATCTATGGAAAATTTATAAAGAGCAAAAACTAGACGACACATTAACAAATTTATTTAAAAAATTATTAATTTTTGTTTATAGCCATCTCATAGAAAATGCTGCTAACACACTTATTTCAGAATATGCAAAAAAGGAAAATTCATGGAAAAAGTTATTAAGTGAAAATTACAAAATAGATCTTTCAAAAATAACACATTACATAATTAGTGAAGCTGAATTACAAACCAGAGAGAAAGAAAAAGAGGTTGAAAACAAGAATGAAAATAAAATATTCGTTGTAAGCGAAATTAAAAAGCTTGGAGTTAAATTTTGGGATGGAATTAAAATTTACTCTGGTAATAATAAAATAGACTTTGATTATTATGAATTGACAGACTTGGTAAGAAGTATAAAAAATAATAAGAACCTCAGTCCTAGAAATATTTTTGTCGGTAATAAAGTTTTAAAACATATTGATACAAATAAAATTGATGTAGAAGAAATTAAAAGTTTATCTAAATTAAAAGAAAAAGAAACCGTTGAAATAAAATTTGTTTTTGACAGGCTAAGCAATCTGAAATCACAAGATTGGAAAAGAATAATAGCTCTAGGGGAACAAACAAAATTATTTGAATATAAAGAATTATCAAATATTAAATATGTAAGTTCAAAGGTAATTAAGAAAGATCCTGTTAAAGAAGAATCATTGATTAAATGTTTTAATTCATTAAAAAAAGTAAAAAAATTTGGTTTTAAAATATGATTTTTTTGGGCTTCACTAGTATTATACATATTAAATATGGAAATATCTAATTTAGGTAATACTGAACTTATCAAACTCTACTCAGAGATTCTTGACACCTTGAAAGAACGAGGTGTTATTAGAACAAAAAATCTAATTGGAGATATTGGGGAGTATTTAGCAATTGATTATTTTAATAAAACATCTGGAAAATCAAATCTTCAATATGCTCCAGCAGGTACTAAAAACATCGATGCTATAAGTAGAAATGGCGATAGATATAGTATAAAATCTACAAGTTCAAATTTAACAGGTGTTTTTTATGGTTTAGAGAAACCTAATTCGAAAAAAAAAGATTCAAAGAAGTTTGAATATCTACTAATTGTGCAATTTAAAGAAAATTTTAAATTGAAGAGGATAGTTGAATTAAGTTGGGAAAATTTTTTAAATTACAAAAAGTGGCATAGCACTATGAATGCATGGAACATTTCAATTACTAAAACGCTATTAGTTAATGCTAATATTTTATATGAAGATATTTAGGCATATCCTCTTCTTTTAGTTCTGCTATTTCTAAACCACGTAAGTAGGTTAAACTTACATTTATAGATGAATGTCCCAAAGCTACTGAGCTTGAAAAACTTTTCTTAACTTGTGGAAAAATATTAACTAATGAAAAAAATCAAGATTTTATTTTCGGTACTATTAATATTATCCTTATTCACTTGTGTAGGATGGATATGTAATGTACTTGGATGCTAAACATAAATTGAAACTAACTAAA
>MDSV01125401.1_pt1 | contig 10519 bp, 12 predicted proteins | sample 810851 | NCBI WGS metagenome assembly MDSV01 (sample SAMN05326640, study PRJNA326480) | marine metagenome | isolation source: seawater | place: Atlantic Ocean: North East | collected 2012
AAAATTTAAAAAAAACTGCTTCTAAAGACAAGGAATACAAAAAAAGTTTACAAGAAATTTTTGATAAAATGGATACTTCTTCGTCCGGAGATGGAGGTGGTTCTGGAAAAGAAAGAAGTTATCATAGTGACCATAGAATGTGGGGGGAAAATGAAAACTTTAGCATGGAAGTCGTGGAAACAGAAGTAGATAGAATGATTATCCAAGCAAGAGATAGAACACCTATAAAAGATCATGGAACAATTCCCTTAGGAATCCAATCTTTAATAAAAAATATAGCCGAAAAAAGAAAACCTCAAATAGATTGGAAAAGAGCTTTAAAGATTTTTTCATCAACAAGTAGAAAAACCCGAGTTTATCATACCTTGAAAAGGGTTAGTAAGAGATTTGGAACTCGTCCTGGAATAAAAATTAAACGATTTCAGAAACTCGCTGTTGCAATTGATACTTCAGGTTCTATTAACATAGATGATTTTAATGGTTTTTTTGGTGAAATACACAGTATGTGGAGATTCGGTGCAGAAATTGATGTTCTTGAATGTGATGCTGAAATTCAAAAAAAATATTCTTACAGAGGGCGTATTCCGGAATTCATTCACGGAGGTGGAGGAACTTCATTTGACCCAGTGTTTAAACATATAAAATCAAATCGATTTGAAAGATATGACGGATGTATCTATTTGACTGATGGTTATGCGCCAGAACCAACTATCAAACCTCCATGTAAAGTTTTTTGGTGTATAACAAAAGATGGTAAAATAGGGCCCCATCTTAAATTTGGTAGAGTTGTTAAAATGAAATAATTAATAATATGATTTATTTACATAAAAATGGAGTAACTGTTGTTGCTAGCAATGAGGCAAAACGCGGTAAAGTTTATGAACTGAACGGAGAAGAATATTATGTTGCTAGAGGGGTGTCTGATATAAAGAGAATAGTTGATTCAGGGGAATATCCCTTAAATAGGGTCGTTACTAGCAAATTAACAACTCTCAATTATTTATTCCAAATAAGGGGAGGCTGGAATAATAGAGCCGTTCCCGAGAACTTTAACGATGACATTACCAATTGGGATACAAGTAATGTTACAGAGATGAAAGAAGTGTTTAGTGGATGGCCTACATTTAATCAGGATATCAGCAATTGGGATACAAGTAAGGTAGAATCAATGCATGGAATGTTTAAAACCTCAAAGAAAGTAGGGAATTATTATTCCGGGCCCTCATCTTTTAATGGACCTATTGGAAATTGGGATGTAAGCAATGTGGTAGATATGTCAGAAATGTTTTTAGGTGCCACATCCTTTAATCAACCTATTGGAATTTGGGATGTGAGTAATGTAGAAGACATGAATTACATGTTTAGTGGTGCCACTTCTTTTAATCAAGATATTAGCAATTGGGATGTAAGTAATGTAAAAATTATGCATTCTATGTTTTGTAATATAACTTCAATAGGTATTGTGGCATTTGTGGGGACTTATGAACATGATTATGCAGATTTCACATCTTTTAATCAAGATATTAGCAATTGGGATGTAAGTAGTGTAGAAAATATGAATTCCATGTTTAGTGGCGCCACATCTTTTAATCAACCCATTGGAAATTGGAATGTGAGTAAAGTAGAAAGTATGAATTCCATGTTTAGTGGTGCCAAATCTTTTAATCAACCCATTGGAAATTGGAATGTGAGTAAAGTAGAAAGTATTTGGGGTATGTTTTGTGATGCTACATCTTTTAATCAAGATATTAGCAATTGGGATGTAAGTAATATAAATGACATGTCTCTTGTGTTTCTACGAGCAACATCTTTTAATCAAGATATTAGCAATTGGAATGTGAGTAAAGTAGAAAGTATGTCTAGTATGTTTAGTGGTGCCACTTCTTTTAATCAAGATATTAGCAATTGGAATGTGAGTAATGTAGGAAGTATGGATCATATGTTTAAAGGTGCTACATCTTTTAATCAAGAACTTAACGGATGGAATGCTGTTTCTAGTGTTGTAGGTATGTTTTATGGGGCTACTTCATTTAATTCTCCTATTGGAAAATGGAAGCTAACTGCCGTAGCAGATATGGAAAATATGTTTAGAGAAGCTACTTCTTTTAATCAAGACATAAGTGGTTGGGATGTAAGTAATGTCATTCAAATGAAGGGTTTGTTTCAAGATGCAACCTCATTTAATCAAGATTTAAGAAGCTGGAAATTAAATGATAAATTGCCGAAATCACGTACTATATTTACAGGTGCTACGGCATTTAAAATCAAAGAACACAGTCCATTTTTAAATATAAAAACTAAAAGAGTTAACGTTGCCACTCAAGCTGCAGAGTCTCTAGGAATTGAATTAACGTCGGAGGATAAAAAAACTATTTCTAAAATCAAAAAATTATTAACAGCAAGAGATCTTGAGCAAGTTGATTTAGGGTTGGAATTATTAAGGTCTTTAGACAAAACTGAGGTTTATGAGACACTTTTATTTGATTGTAGAATGAGTAATAAAGAAAGCTCTAATACAACATGGAGGGATAGTGAAGGTGGGAAATTAGATCAATCTTTTTATACTCAGCTAGTGAGAAATAAGATGTTTACAGGCACAAAAGCCGCGCAACCATTTTTAGATTACGCTTTATTAAATTTAATTGCAGATGCCCCTAAGGGTGCTAAAGTAGATGATTCCATTGATAAGGAAAATATAACTTCTTTAGATTTAAAATTATTTAATTTGAATTTTGGTTATTCTACTAAAATTGAACAGTTTTTATCTTTCAATAAGTTTTTTAATCTTGAATCATTAGTAATTGAACTTGGTATATTTTCAATAAAAACAGTCAAAGATAATGGGGTAGATTTAGAACAAGTTTTAAATAATAATAAAATCTCCAATTTAAAAGTTAAAGATGTAAGGAGTAATTTAGACTGGTTGAAAAATTTCCAAAACCTGAAAAAATTGGATATTGATTTTTCAAGTGAACTTACAGATGATGATTTTGATCATTTCAAATATTTGAAAAATCTTGAAGAATTAAAATTTAAATCAGGATATTTTAAAAACTTGGATTTTCTTGACAAATGTAAGAAAATTAAGAATTTTAATCTCTCTCTCTCATATTCTGGCTACAATTCAAATGCTCTTCAACTAGAGAATATAGATTTTTTGGGAAGACTGCCTGAACTAGAATATTTTGCTTTAACTGGAAATTCTTCTGAACTGGATAAAAGTGGATTATATAATTGTAAAAAATTAAAATACTTAACAATCCCCATAAGCGGCGATACTGATTTATCAGGTTTAAAAAAATGTGACTCTTTAGAATCTTTAAATTTTGGTTCAGATTCGAGTTATTCATCTGGCAGTTTTGATGTTACTGCGAGAATTTATGAATTAAATGGCTTAAAGAATTTAAAGAACTTAAAAAAGTTATCTCTAGGTTCATTTAATTTTTTTGGTGTTGACGGTGGAAATTTAATGAATGATACAAAACAAGAAAAAAGTAATATAGACAATAAAGTTAGCTTGTCAGATATTCAAATGGTTGATAATGTAATTAGATATAAGGCAATTCCATATACTGGTACAGTTGTCAACCATAGTAGTTACGGTAAGATTTGCGAATATGAAGTGGTAGATGGAATACAAAATGGTATTTACAAAGAGTTTTATGAAACAGGTAAAGTAAAACTAGAAGCTTTAATTCAAAAGAATAGACCAAATAAAATAACTGGTTTTTACAATGCTGAAGGAGAAAATATTTTAGGAAATAAAGGCGCTGTTCTTGGCTTTGATTTAAGTAGTTTAGATGTCCACAGAATTGGTGGTGATTCTGGAGGTTTTGTGAAAAATGATAAACCTTATAATGGGTTTTGTTATATAGAATTAGTGCCATCCTGGTCATCCTGGTCAAAAACTAAATGGGAAAAAAATGATTTGTTTACAAACCTTAAGCATATTATTGATATTGAGTCATTTGATTTTGAGAACCAAATGGAGTCTAATAAATTTTCTTTGCTGGGTGGAAGGAAAATTTCAATTATTTTAAAAATAAATCAAGGAATAATTTCAAATACTATATTTTTTGCTGGGGAAAAACACTGTGCCAAAATAACTGTTGCAGATAATTATAATTTTAACAGGATGCCTTCATACGTAAGTGAAGAAGACAAGTTAGAGTTTATGAAAATTGAAAATGAGAAACAACACAGGCTAGATATATATTTTAATAAAATGTCTGAGTGGAATATCTGTATTGACGGGGAAAAACAAATTGAAATCGATCAAGAGGTTGAACCTATATTAAAAGCTTACATTGAAACAAATGCTCATATTGATAGCTTGGAATCCGGTGAAACAAATGAAGTCTATTGGCCTCTATGGGATTATTTAACAGGTTTAATTGATGGAAAACAAATTACTAAAAAACAAAAGAATTTAGAAAGACCTAAACTTTCATCTGAAGATAGAAAAGCATTTTCTGAAATTAAAAAGCAATTAACAAGTAGGGATTATGATAAAATTGACCAGGCAATATCAAAGTTAGTCTCTTTAAATATTGACGAATTGTTTGAAACATTATTGGAAGGTTGTGAATTAAAAGATGAATATCCTGGGCTTACCAAAAATAAATTCTTCACGGGATCTAGTCCTGCCCAACCATTTTTAAATTATGCTTTATTTTGTTTAATATTAAATGCTCCCGAAAGTGCTGACATCCACGATTCTATAAAAAATAAAAATATCACTAAATTAAACGTGGATAGTTTTAGTTTATCCGCTCGTTATTCTGCCGGCAAAACCAGTGGAGGTGTAAATGATAGATTTATCCCAATTGACAATCTAACTTCTTTAAGTGATTTAACCATTGATTTTAAAATTTTTGAAGAGAGAAATAAAGGCCCTAAAAATACTGATAGATCAGGTTGGTTTAAAAAATCAAATATTACGAAATTAACAGCTGAAGTTTCTGGGAGTTTAAAATTTTTTGAAAACCTAAAGTCATTAAAATATTTAGATCTTAAGTTTAGTTATTATTATGAATCTATTACAGATCTTAAATCTTTAGAATCATTGGAAAATTTAGAAGAAATAAAAATTGATACTAATAGATTTAAAACTCTTAAATCTTTAGATTTTCTAAAAAACAATAAAAAATTAAAAAAACTAGATATTGAAATTGGAAGTAGTTGGGATACCGGTCAAACTTTAGAAAATTTGGACGTTATTCAAAATTTTAATCAATTAGAAGAATTGAACATATATAAGATTAAAAGTACAGATTTAAAATCTTTATCATCATGTAAGAATTTGAAAAAACTTAACCTAAGATTTGAAAAATATGATAGTATATACTTTGATTTTAGCATATTAAAAACTTGTAACTCTTTAGAATCATTATCTGTAGATGGAAGTAAAAACTATAATCTTGATTTAAAAATTGTTGATTTTAACACATTAAATGGATTGAAAAATTTAAAGAATCTTAAGGTAGGTGATGTTAGTTTAAATAATTCAACATCAATTTTTATTGATTAATATTTAAAATATTTTTCAATAAAATAATTGATTTATATACTTCTAAATCTTCTTGCTCCAGTCCAAGCCACCTTTTTAGTTCTTCCTAAATATGATTTAGCTTCAATTCTATCGTTAAATTCATTTCTAGCTGAATTTAATTGAGTGTTTCCGTTATCTTGATTTTTCATTGATTAATATTATTAAAAAATTCGGCTGCAAAAATATATATAAAATTGAATTTATATACATTTTTTTAAAAGAAATTTTAGGAGAAATTCTGAGTCGGAATAATCAGAAATATTAAACAAAAACTTAAACAACTTTTTCACTAACTTGCAAACAAATTAAACAAGTAAAAATTATGAAAAAACTAACGTATATTATTATATTTCTATTTTATTGTACTTCATATTCTCAATCTATAAATGGGGTCCCCTTTTCAGAAATTGACTCACAGTATATTCAAATAGTAGGAACTGCAAAAGTTCTTTCTAGTAAGGTTACCATTAACATCGACTTTGGACAAAGCACTAAATTATTTGGAAGTTCTAAAAAACAATTTGCAATATTGGATAAAGAAAATAAAAAAGTTGAATTTAATTCAATGATTGATGCTTTGAACTTTATGACTAAAAACGGTTATAAATTTGAACAAGCTTATGTGGTGTCAACTGGAAATTCAAGTACCTATCATTATTTGATGAGTAAAGAAAACTAAATTATGTAGATACATTTAAGTATTATGAAAAAGTTAATACTATTACTATTTATTCCATATTTAATAATTGCTCAAGATTTCAAAATTGAACATAAAGTAAATGATGATAAAACTGTAGATTTTTCATATAAAAAACTAAGTCCAAACAGTGTAACAGTGATAGTTAATTTTAGTTTTTTAGAAAACAGCTTGAACCCAACAAATATTGTAGAAAAAGTCTCAAAGCCAGAAGGAAGACTGTTTTCCCTTAAACCAATAAATAATGAACAAAATATAGGTTTTAATTATTCGTACTCCTTTTTTAATCATAAGGTAAATCCTAGAATAGATAAAGACTTTGTTTATATATTACCTTATAAGAAAGAAATTCAAATGTATGTTGAAGAGCTATCTTATTTAGGCTCTACCTACTCGGATAAAGAAGAGCCAAAAGGATGGAAGTCTTACTCTTTTTCAAGTAACGAAGTTCAGCAGATATTTCCTGTAAGAAAAGGAGTTGTAGTTGAAGTTATAAGAGATTTTGATATTGATACTACAAAAACATTTACATATTACAGTAAAATGAATTCTGTAAAAATTGAACATAGTGATGGTACTATAGCCATGTATTCCGGATTTAATAAAAATAAAATTTATGTAAATATTGGAGACCTGGTTTATCCTAATTACAACATACTTGGTGAAACTGTTCTTTATGATAAAAGGAAAAAATACAGAATTAATTTTTCATTATACTATTATTCTACAAAAAATGGAGTCAAATTATCTAATCTTTTTCAAAATAATCAAATTGAAAATGTTTATGTGACACCCACTTTCTATCAAAACGGGGAGTCTGTAAAATTGAAAAAAGATTCTTTTTACGAATCAGATTATAATGACAAAACACTCTTTCAGAATTTTAGTAAACGGCAAATTAAAAAATATAAAAAAGGTAGCTTAATATTATAACCTAAGCCTCAATTATAAAGCTTTCTTTACCAACAAAAATGCTAATACTAGATATCCTTCCAATAATAACTTCCACATTATCATAATCATCTGTTTCCCAGACTAATTTCTCTGCTCCACCATATTCTTCAAACGCCTTAAGTTCTTCTTTAGTTAACGGTCTTTCCCAATTAATTTTGATATTTTCTCTGTGAGCTCCGCTATCTTCAACAGGTATTAAATTAAAATCATCTCCCTTTAGCTCGTCTAATGATTTATGCGTTTTAATTATTTCATAAAAGTCTTTGATGCTTTGATATTCTAAGTCGAAATGAAAAACAGCATTTTTAACAATTGAATCCCAAGAGCCGCTATATTTAATACCTTCCCAATATAAGTCACTATAACAAAATGTTTCTTGCTGTTCAATTGTATCCCATTTATATGGTACTATGGTGATATCAATATTTTCGTCTGGTTCATTTAATATATTTTTTACAAATTCTTTAAATTCTTTAAACTTCAAATATTTATCAGCATCTTCAAATGCAGCATTCCAATCTTCGACTCCCGGGCCTGATTCTTTTTTATAAAAATGAATGCCAAATAAAATTAATGCCGTTACAACAAAAAATAACTTAATAGAATTAGAGATATAAGGTCCAACCTCAAAGAAAACATCAAGGACTCGTTCACCAATTAACAATATAATAATTGCTGATCCTATTTTATAAAGCGGCTTTTTCACAACTACAATTTACGATAAATTCATAATGTTAAAAAGACAACCATTATGTTAATATTTTTTATTTGAAACTATGTTCAGGAAGTTCTAACTTTGGAAATAATATAACAGTATATATGAGGGTAATAACTCTATTGTTTTTTTTTGTTTTCTGTTCAATGAATAGTCAAAGTATTGAGTTAATCAATCCAAAAAAAAATATTGGTATTGAGAATTGGAACATTGTTAATGATGATGTTATGGGAGGAGTTTCAACATCATATCTCTATTTAAGCAATGATGAAAATTTAATCTTCAAAGGCGATTTATCACTCAAAAATAATGGAGGATTTGCATCATCAAGATTTACTTTGAATAAAAAAACTTTAATTGGAGTTAAATCGTTCAAAATAAAGTTTAAGGGAGATGGAAATACTTATAAATTACGTCTTAGACAAAAAAATAGACGAGCCTCATATTCTTGTAATTTTAAAACAGTTAAAAATGAATGGGTTGAAATAAATATTCCTATTAATGATTTTAAACCAACTTGGAGAGGATATTATTATACAAACTATCCTGCTCTAGAAATAGAAAAAATTAATTCTATGGGTTTGCAAATTTCCGACAAACAAGAGGGAGAATTCAAATTAGAAATAGAATATATAAAAGGAATATATTAAGTAAATAATATATTATGTGGATACTTGTAAAACCCTAAACAAGTTACTATCTTTAATAATAATCAAAACCAAATAGTATGGAAAACATATCACTAGCATTTCAATTAATCGTTGCGATTTCTGTTCTTATTGTATGGGTATTTAGATATGAAAATATTGTAATTGAATTTAAACATTATGGATATTCAGACTTATTGAGAAATTTTGTTGGAGCCTCAAAAATATCAATTTCAACATTATTAATATTAGGTTTGTGGTATAATGAAATTACTATTTATGCATCCTTATCAATGGCATTCTTTATGTTATGTGCACAGCTTTCTCATATAAAAGTTAAAAATCCTTTTATTAAATTTGTTCCTTCGCTAATATTCTTACTTATGTCCCTGTTTACAGCTGCTTTTAATTGTGGGTTAATTTAATGGATGGATATAATATAATTATAATTTTTACAGCTGTCTCTTTTATTTCATATGGAATAAATTCTTTTATTTCAGATAAAATGATTTTAGAATTTAAAAGGTGGGGGTTAGAAAAAAGAAGAAAAGAAATTGGAAGTTTTCAATTTGTTTGTGGTGTTGGAATATTGTTAGGTTTAAAATATACTTTCATTTTAATTGCAAGCTCTATCATTTTAATAATAATGATGATTGTGGCAGTTTATATTCGGATTAAAATAAAAGATAATATTTCTGAAATTCTTCCTGCAATTGCATACCTTGTTTTAGGAATAATAATTTTGCAACATATAATATGAAAAAAAGATAAAGATGGCTACAAAAAACAAAGAATTAATAAAGAATCTATCTCAAACAATTGCGAAAGAATTAAAAAAAGCTAATGGGGGCAATAAGAAACTTATTGATACACTGCAAAAGATTTTAGATAAGGCTTCCTAGCGCTATATACGACTTGTAGATACATTAAATAACTTAAGCTATGGAACTTGTTGCTTTATTAGGGATTTTAATTGTTATTGGGTTCTTCTTTTTGATGAGGGCATTTGGTGCTTGGATGTTTAGAATTGATGAGGTGGTTGAACAACTAAAACAAATAAATTTTAGACTTAAAAAATTGGAAGATAAAAAAGATTCAGAATAAAAAAGAAATAAAATGGAGTATTTTAACACTGAGGAGAAGAATTATTTTGACATATTTGAAAGCATCATCGATGTCGAGCATAACGAGTTTTATATAGGTGACTGTATAATGATAAATATTAGAGAATGGCATTGGGACGAAGTTCAAGAAACCCACTTTGAGGAATCTGTCTATACACTGGGTATTTATATTGAAACCTATGATGATGATGACGATGAAAAAGAATTTATTTTCGGTTCTGTCAGTGAGGCAAATAAATCAGGTTTTGAAATCAATGTACAAGAAGACGATCATTCTTTCGGCGAAAGTGCCACGGAAGAAGAAGCATTAAATTATGCTAAAAATAATTATAACTGGTTGGACTTATAACTAAACAAATAATGAAGGAGAATAAATATAGTTACCTGTCACAAGAACAAATGTTAGAGGTTTGTAAATTAATTAACCCTAATACAAATTGGAGATTTCATCAATACTTAGATAATGATGGGAAGGGCGGTGATGATTGTTATGAGTTTTTAGGACAAGATGAATCTTGTATTCAATTTAATATTCACCAGGCAGAAGATGATGAAATAAGGTGTTATTTAAAAGGTGACTGGGATAATGATGAAGTTCCCCCTGAAAAAGTTGTACATATAGATAAGTATTTAGACTCTCAGATACATTAAAAAGCTAAATATTTAAATTAAAAATAATTAATGGTTATTTAAAAAATTATTAAATTCCGTCTTTGCAGTCAGACTTTCAAAAAGAGAGACGTGTCCGCCACCAGGAATTTCAACAAACTGTCTGTTTTGACAAGTAGAGCAACTTATTATGTCTTGTTTAAAAGTTGGCCACAAGTACAT
>MDSV01137625.1_pt1 | contig 10519 bp, 13 predicted proteins | sample 810851 | NCBI WGS metagenome assembly MDSV01 (sample SAMN05326640, study PRJNA326480) | marine metagenome | isolation source: seawater | place: Atlantic Ocean: North East | collected 2012
AATACATTTTTAAAATTTTTAAAAATATTTAAACCTGATGAGTAATTACTATCCTTCATATATTCATCATACGCATCATCTATTACTAACAAAATTCTGCTACTTAATCTTCTTCTCAAATCAGTTAGCTCTTTCTTGTATAAGTAAGTTCCAGTTGGATTATTTGGATTTGCCAAAAAAACAATTTTGGTTTTTTTAGTGACTTTTTTTATTATCTCCTCAACAGATATTTTAAATTCTTTTTCTTTGGAATAAACTACTTTTGCGCCAACTATAGAAGCATAAATTCTGTACATCAAAAAGCTGTATTCTGGTACAACCACTTCATCTCCTGGCTTTAAAAAAAGCTGGCACAACATTTGAATTACTTCATCTGATCCAGAACCACAAATTATTTGATTAGGTTTACATTTAAATTTCCTAGATATTAGCTTTCTTAATTCTTTAGCTTTGCTATCTGGATATTTGGAAATTTTAATATCTTTATTTTTTAGAATTTTTTTTACTAGTGGGCTAAATCCTAATGCCGATTCATTAGCAGATAATTTTATTACTTTTCTTTTTTTTCCTAATAAAGATCTTCCTGGCTTATAAGCATCAATATTTATTCTTTTAAAAGTTGGCAAAGTCATAATTTACAATATTTTTAACCTTATAGATAAAAAATTGACATATAAAAAGGTATAATGTATTAAACGTTTGCGCTGATTTATCTGAATTGCGAGCGCTTAAAAAAAACCGCTAAATAAGTTTTTTTACTCTCAATTCATTGTTAGCTCAATTATGAATGATAATAAAAATATAAAAACAACAATTATTAAAAAACCTCTTAAATTAGATTGCGGTAAAGTTATAAATAATTATCCAATCGCATATGAAACATATGGCACTTTAAATGAAAAAAAAAATAATGCCATTTTAGCTTTTCATGCTTTGACTGGTGATCAATTTGTTAGTGGGATAAATCCGATAACTAATAAAGCTGGTTGGTGGTCCTATGCCGTTGGACCCTCGAAGGCAATTGACACAAATAAATTTTTTGTTATTTGCGCAAACGTAATAGGTGGATGCATGGGTTCTTTTGGACCTTCGAGCATTGATCCACAAACTAATAAAACATATGGAACAAACTTTCCTATAATAACAATAAACGATATGGTTAATGCTCAATATAATTTGTTAGAACTTTTTAAAATTGATCAATTATATAGTGTAGTTGGTGGTTCAATGGGAGGAATGCAAGTATTACAATTTGTTGCAAATTTTCCTGGTAAGAGTAAAACGGCAATACCAATAGCTTGTACAGCTAGTCATTCAGCTCAAAATATTGCTTTTAATGAACTTGGAAGACAGTCAATAATGGCTGACTCAAATTGGAAGAATGGAAATTATTCTAAATTAAGCTTATCTCCTGATAAAGGTCTTGCTGTTGCGAGAATGGCTGCACACATAACTTACCTTTCAAAAAAAGGTTTGCAGGAAAAATTTGGAAGAAAACTACAAGAAAGAGATGATTTAAATTTTAGTTTTGATGCAGACTTCCAAATAGAAAGCTACTTGAGATATCAGGGCTCAATATTCGTTGATAGATTTGATGCAAACAGTTATTTATATATTACCAGGGCAATGGATTACTTTGATTTAGTCAAACAATACAATGGAAATTTATCAAAAGCGTTTGAACAAACAAAAACAAAATTTTTTATAATTTCTTTTACTTCTGATTGGCTATATCCAACTTCTGAAAATAAAGAAATTGTAATTGCTTTAAATTCTTCTGGGGCAGATGTAGGATTTATTGAAGTTACTAGTGATAAAGGGCATGATTCTTTTTTACTAGATGTGCCAGAATTTTTAAAAACAGTTAAAAACTTTTTAGAGTCTAATTTTATATAATTATGAAAAAAGAATTTCAGATAATTTCAGAATTAATTGAAAATAATACTAGAGTATTAGATGTTGGATGTGGCGATGGTACTTTAATGAAATATCTAAAAGATAAAAAAAATGTAGATACAAGAGGGATAGAAATATCAAAAAATAATGTTCAAAAATGCATAAGCAAAGGTCTTTCAATAATTGAAGGAAATGCGGAGAAAGATTTACGTCAATTTCCAAATTCGTCTTTTGACTATGCGGTATTAAGCCAAACTCTTCAAGCCTTTTACTACCCAGAAAAAGTAATCGAAGATCTTTTAAGAGTTGCTGATAAAGCAATAGTTACAATACCTAATTTTGGATACTGGAAAGTTAGATTGCATCTTCTTTTTAAAGGTACTATGCCAGTAACAGAAAATCTTCCAGATGAGTGGTATAATACACCAAATTTACATATGTGCACTATAAAAGACTTTTTTAATTTTTGTTTTAATAAAGAAATAGAACTTTTTAAATCTATTGCATTAAATGGTCAAAAAACTTCAATAATCAATAAAAAAAATGTCAATATTAAAAATCTAAATTCTGAGCTAGGAATATTTCTTATAAATAAATAAAATGATAGTTGAGATTATCCCATGCTTAATAGATAATTATTCTTATATAATTATAGATAAAAATAATAAAAAAACATGCGTTATAGATCCTAGCGAGTCTGAACCAGTAATAAATTTTTTAGAAAAAAATAATCTTAAATTAAATTGGATTTTAAATACTCATCATCATTATGATCATGTTGGTGGTAATTCTGAGTTAAAAAAAAAATATAATGCAAAAGTAGTTGGTTTTCTAGATGATTATAAAAGAATTCCAGAAATAGATATTTTATTAAAAGATGGAGAGATTTGGAAAGAAGATAACTTTGAAACAAAAATAATTCACATACCAGGACATACTTCTGGTCATATATGTTTTTATTTTTATAAAGAAAAAAATCTATTTACAGGAGATACTTTATTTTCATTAGGATGTGGAAGAATCTTTGAGGGAACTTATTTGCAAATGTATAACTCTTTAAATAAAATAAAAGAATTGCCTACAGATACAAAGATTTTTTGTGGACATGAGTATACTTTAAAGAATTCAAAATTTTGTTTATTACATGACTCCAAAAATCAAAATTTAAAAAAAAAAATATTGGAAATTGAAAAAAAATTAAACAATAAATTACCTACAATTCCAACTACTATAAAGGATGAATTAGAATGTAATATTTTTTTAAGATCAAATAATTTAAAAAACTTTTCAAAATTAAGAGATTTAAAGGACAATTTTTAGCTTATTCAGCTTGACTATAATTAAGTCGAGACTATATTGCTGGATATAAAATTTAGGATAAAAATGTCATACGCAGTAATACAAACTGGTGGAAAACAATACAAAGTAAGAGCTGGAGAAATATTAAAAATTGAGAAATTTAATAATTCTGAGCCTAATTCAAAAATAGAGTTTAAAGAAATATTGGCCTATGGAGATGATAAAAATATAGAAATAGGAAATCCATTAATAGGTGGAGCAAAAGTTGAAGCAAATTTAGTTAAAAATGGAAAAAATAGAACAATCCTAATTTTCAAAAAAAGAAGAAGAAAAAATTCAAGAAGAAAAAATGGTCATAGACAAAAATTTTCATTAATTAAGATAGATAAAATTTTTTCAAAAGACGGCAAAATATTTTCACAAGCAGAAAATATATCTAAAACAATAAAAAAAGTTGAAAAAAAAGAGGAAGCAAAAGCTAAGTAAGTTAGGTAAATTATGGCAACAAAAAAAGCGGGTGGATCATCAAGAAACGGACGAGATAGTGCGGGCCGAAGATTAGGGGTTAAAAAGTATGGTGGTCAAATAGTGATACCTGGAAATATAATTGTTAGACAAAGAGGAACAAAAATCTTTCCTGGTAAACACGTTGGCATGGCTAAAGATCATTCAATTTTCTCATTAGTTACGGGTAAAGTTGAGTTTAAAAAAACTAAGTCTGATAGAACATTTGTTTCTGTAAAACCCAATTAATAAATACAACTAACAAATTGTAAAGAGTTGTATTATGAAATTTCTAGATCAAGCAAAAATTTATATCAAAGCCGGAAATGGTGGTAATGGTTCGCCGAGTTTTAGAAGAGAAAAATTTATTGAATTTGGAGGACCCGATGGAGGCGATGGAGGCACAGGTGGTTCAATAATTATAAAGTCTGAGAGAAATTTAAATACATTAATTGATTTTAGATTTCAACAACATCATAAAGCAGAACGTGGTGGAGATGGAGCAGGAAAGAACCGTACAGGAAAAAATGGAAAAAATTTAATTTTAAAAGTTCCAACTGGTACTCAAATTTTTGAAGAAGATAATAAAACTATGATTTATGATTTCAAAAAAGAAAATGAAGAATTTGTTGTTGCAATTGGTGGTAAAGGAGGTCTTGGTAATACTAGATTTAAAAGCTCAACTAATAGAGCGCCCAAAAAATTTACCAAAGGAGGTTTAGGGGAAGAATATATAATTTGGCTTCAATTAAAAACTATAGCTGATATTGGAATTATAGGATTACCAAATGCAGGTAAGTCAAGTTTACTGGCTTCAATTACTAGCGCAAAACCTAAAATTGCCAATTATAAATTTACAACTTTAAATCCAAACTTAGGAGTTTCAGTTTATGATGATAAAGAAATAACTTTAGCTGATATTCCTGGATTAATTGAAGGAGCAAATACAGGTGTTGGATTAGGAATTAAATTCTTAAAACACATAGAAAGATGTAAAACATTGTTACATTTGATTGATATTGCAGAAAAAGATTTAGACAAAAATTATAAACAAGTGAGAGAAGAACTTGGAAAATACAGTAAAGAATTATTAAAAAAAAAAGAAATTATAGCTCTAAACAAAACTGATTTAGTAAACGAGAAAACAATGAAAGAAATTGTAAAATCTTTTAAGAAGAACAAAAAGTCTGAAATTATTACAGTATCTACTTTAGATAAAAAATCTATATTAAAAATTAAAACAAAATTAATGTCTTATGTATCTTAAAAATTCTAAAATTATTGTAATTAAAATTGGTTCTTCTTTACTTATAGATGAAAATAAGAAGATTAGAAAGAAATGGTTAACTGAATTTTCAAAAGATATTAAAAGTCTACTAAATAAAAATAAAAAAATTATTATTGTTAGTTCTGGCGCAATCGCAATGGGATGTAAAAAACTAAATTTAGTTAAAAAAAATCTAAAACTAGATAAAAGTCAAGCAATAGCATCAATTGGCCAGATAGAATTAATGAATTTATTTAATGAAACATTTTTAAAAAACAAAATTAATATATCTCAAATTTTATTAACATTAGAAGATACAGAACAAAGACGAAGAGCTTTAAATGCTAAAAGAACTTTTGAAAACCTATTTAATCTAAACTTTATACCAATAGTAAATGAAAATGACAGTATAGCAACTTCTGAAATTAAATATGGTGATAATGATAGACTTGCATCTAGAGTTGCACAAATTTCAGGTGCAGATTCATTAATACTATTATCTGATGTTGACGGCCTCTACACAAAAAATCCTAAGCTTAATAAAGATGCTAAGTTAATAAAAGAAATTAAAGACATTAGTAATGAGATAGTTCAAATTGCTAAAAAAAGCATTAGTGAGCATGGAACTGGTGGAATGAAAACCAAAATTGATGCAGCAAAAATTTGTCAGTTATCCGGATGTTCAATGGCTATTGCAAACGGATTATATTTTAGACCAATTAAGAAAATTATTGAAAAAAATAGCTGTACTTGGTTTTTGCCAAAAATTTCTAAGTTGGATGCTAGAAAAAAATGGATTATTAGCTCTATATCTCCAAAAGGCATGTTAATAATTGATGATGGTGCAAAAAAAGCACTATTAAATGGTAAAAGTCTTTTAGCTGCAGGAATAAAAAATGTTTTAGGAAAATTTAATAAAGGAGACCATATTAAAATTTTAGATAAAGATAATAAAGAATATGCAAGGGGCTTAAGTTCTTTTTCTTCAGATGAAATTTCGAAAATTAAAGGACATCATTCCAATGAAATTAAAGATTTGCTGGGATATATTTCGAAGTCCGAAGTGGTACATAAAGATGATATGGTAGAGATATAAATGAGTAAATATTTAAACTTAATAGGTAATAATGCCAAAAAAGCACTTTTAAAAAAGATAGACACAAAAACTAAAAATAAAGTATTAAAAAAATTTATTTTTCATGTTGAAAAAGAAAAGGAAAATATTATAAATGCAAATTTAAAAGACGTTAAATTTGCATTAAAAAAGAAAATAAAAAAAAATTTAATCGATAGATTAACTTTAAATACTAAAAAAATAAATTCGATTATTAAATCAGTAAAAAATATAGTTAATTTAAAAGATCCAATCGATAATGTTTTGGAAAAATGGAAAAGACCTAATGGATTAAAAATCAGCAAAGTATCAATTCCAATCGGTATTATAGGAGTAATTTATGAAAGCAGACCAAATGTTACTTCTGATGTATCAAGTTTATGCTTTAAATCGGGTAATGCTGTTATTCTAAGAGGCGGCTCGGAAGCAATAAATACCAATAAAATTCTATCTCAGTTGTTTAGAAAAGCGCTTAAAGAAAATAAAGTTGATCCAAATTTTGTACAATTCATAGATAATAAGAATAGAAAGTTAGTAGATTATATGCTTTCTAAAATGAAAGATAAGATAGATGTTATAATTCCAAGAGGAGGCAAAAGTTTGGTAAAAAAAGTTCAAGACTTATCAAATATTCCTGTAATTGGACATTTAGAAGGAATATGCCATACATTTGTTGATAAAGATGCAAATTTAAAGATAGCTTCAAAAGTTATATATAATGCTAAAATGAGAAATACTAGTATTTGTGGAGCCACTGAAACAATTTTATTACATAAAAAAATTGTGAAGAAATTTTGCAATCCTATTTTAAAAGCATTAATTGATGGAAAATGTAAAATATATGGTGATAAATTTTTAAAAAAATATTTTTATGGCAAAATGTTTCCTGCAAAAGAAAAAGATTGGTCTAAAGAATACTTGTCACCAGTTGTTTCAGTAAAGTGTGTTGAAAATTGTTCAGAAGCAATTAATCATATTAATAAATATGGTACAATGCATACTGATTGCATAATAACAAAAAATAATTCTACTGCTAAAAAATTTATGAGAAATGTCAAAAGTTCAATTGCAATTCATAATGCTTCTACACAATTCGCAGATGGTGGTGAATTTGGATTTGGAGGCGAAGTTGGCATTTCAACAAACAATCTGGCACCAAGAGGACCTGTGGGATTAAAACAATTGGTTTCATATAAATATGAAGTAAGAGGAAAAGGGCAGATAAGGAAATAAATTGGTTGCAAGAACTAAAAAAAAAATTGGTGTTTTAGGTGGCACTTTTGATCCTGCACATAAAGGACATTTGGAGATTTCAAAACAAGCAAAAAAAATATTTAAATTAAAACATATAATATGGGCAATAACAAAAAAGAACCCATTTAAAAATAATAGCACTTCAAAATTAAATCAACGAATTAGTCATGCAAAAAAAATTGCGAAAAAATATAATTTTATAAAAATAAAATTTTATGAAAAAAAAATTAATTCAAATAAAACTATAGATTTAATAAATCATTTAAAAAAAAATAGAGATTTGCATATTTATTTTATTATGGGCGCTGATAACCTAATTGACTTTCATAAATGGCATAAGTGGAAAATAATTTCAAAAAAATGTAACATTTTAGTATTTGATAGGTCTGGTTTTAGAGCAAAATCTTTGAAATCGACAACATTTAAACAGTTAAATAAAAAAACTTTAGAATTTATTAAATTTAAAAAAGTTAATATTTCTTCTTCTCAATTAAGAAAAATTTGATAAACTTTTATTAATTAATGGATAAAATCTCCAACCTTAAAATAACTATTTTAAAATTATTAGATTCAAATAAAGCATTGGATATAATTAGCATCGATTTATCAGACAAAAGCTCAATGGCTGACTATATGATTATTGCTAGCGGAACATCTTCAAGGCATATTCAGGCTTTATCTGAGCAAGTTCTAGAAAAATTCAAAAGTAATGGAGTTAAAAACTGCAAAATAGAGGGAAAAGATAGTAATGACTGGAAACTAATTGACGGTATTGATGTAATCGTTCATATATTTAATCCTGAAAAAAGAAAGTTTTACGAACTTGAAAAAATTTGGTCAGAACTTATCCCTAAAGAAAAAATATCGATATGATAAAAATTAAAAATTTACTTTTAATAATATTTTTTACCACAGTTTCTTTGGTTAAAGTTTCTGCTGCTTCAGAAGAAACTATTTACGACAAAATAGATTTATTTAGTGATGTCCTAGATAAAATTAATAAAGAATATGTAGATGATGTTGATCAGGGAGAATCTATGGATGCTGCAATCAATGGTGTTCTACAGTCTCTTGATCCATATTCTGGATATATGTCTCCTAAAATGTTTGATGAAATGCAAACTGAAACTAGTGGAGAATTTGGAGGATTGGGTATCGAAGTAGGAATGGAACATGGGGTGGTAAAAGTTATCTCACCGATAGACAACTCACCAGCTTCAAAAGTTGGAGTTAAAGCAGGAGACTATATTGTTAAAATTGATGACATACAAGTACAAGGAAAATCATTAACAGAAGCTGTGGAGTTAATGAGGGGCCCAATTGGTTCGGATATAAAAATTACTGTCAGAAGAGTAGGAGTAAAGAAAGCTTTAATATTCAATATCACAAGAGAAGTGATTCAAGTACAATCGGTAAAATCAAAACTAATTGATAATCAGATAGGCTATATAAGGCTAACCTCATTTAATGAAAATAGTGGAAACCAAGTAAAAAAAAAAATAAATCAACTCAATAATGAAAAAAAAATCAAAGGTTATATCTTTGATTTAAGAAATAATCCTGGAGGACTATTATCCCAAGCAATTAAAATTTCAGACTTTTTTTTAGAAAATGGAGAAATTGTTTCAACTAAAAGTAAAAAAGTTTCTGAAAATAAAAAATATTTTGCAAAAAAAGGTGATGTAATTGAAGGAAAGCCTTTAATTATATTAATTAATTATGGTTCTGCATCAGCAGCAGAAATTGTTGCAGGTGCTCTTAAAGATCATAAACGAGCAATTTTAGTTGGTGAAAATAGTTATGGCAAAGGATCAGTACAATCAATTATTCCTTTAAAAAATAAAGGCGCAATTAGATTAACTATATCTAAATATTACTTGCCATCTGGACAATCAATTTCTGAAGTCGGAGTTACTCCGGACATTGAGATAGCTGAAGATTCTGAAGAATTTAAAATGGACTCAAAGACAGATAATCAGTTAAACTTTGCAATCAAGCTTCTTAACGGCTAAAAATGAAAAAAGAATTTGAAAAATTACCACTGAGAAGTGGAGTTGGAATAGTTTTATTAAATAAAAAAAATCAAGTTTTTGTAGCAAGAAGAATAGATAATCCAAATGGTTTTTGGCAAATGCCTCAGGGTGGTATTGATAAAAATGAAGATTATTTAAAGGCAGCTTATAGAGAGTTAAAAGAAGAAACGAGTGTTATTAGTGTAAAGCTAATTAAAGAACTTGATGGTTTCATTACTTATGAATTACCCTCTTACTTATTAGGCATTATATGGAAAGGAAAATTTAAAGGACAAAAACAAAAATGGTTTGTGATGAGGTTTTTAGGAGAGGATAGTGAAATTAATATACAAACAAAATACCCTGAATTTTTAGAGTGGAAATGGATAAATCTGAACAAAATTACAGAAGTAGTAGTTGATTTCAAATTAGATGTTTATAAAAAAATTAAAGAAAAAGTTAGTAGTATATTAATTGATTGATAATGAATTTAATACATCAATTTTTTGATCAATTAAATATTTTTGCTGATCATTAATTTCTTTATTTTCATTTAACAAATCTTTAGCTTCTTTAATTAAATTTTCTATTTTTTGTTTATTTATTTCGTCGATTTTAAAAATAACACTTGTTAGAATTGATAAGTTATTGTTTTTAAATTCAAGTATTCCATCCTCAACATAGTATTTTTCTTCGTTTGATTTTGTAACAACTTTAATTATTCCAGGTTTTAAAAATGAAATGATTGAAATATGGTCTTTCAATATACCCATTTCTCCTTCAAGAGATGGGACAACTACTTCCGTTACATCACTTTTAGACAAAAAAGATTTTTCTGGATTAACAATTTCTATACTAAATTCTTCACTCATTATGCTGCAGCTTCTTTTGCCATTTTTTCAGCTTTCTCAACAGCTTCTTCAATAGTTCCAACCATATAAAAGGCTGCTTCAGGTAAGTGATCATATTCACCTTTGCAAATTGCATCAAATCCTTTAATTGTAGATTCTAGATCAACAAGTTTCCCTGGAGAACCAGTAAATACTTCTGCAACAAAGAAAGGTTGTGATAAAAATCTTTGAATTTTTCTAGCTCTGGCTACGGTTAACTTGTCTTCCTCAGACAATTCATCCATACCTAAAATGGCAATAATATCCTGTAAAGACTTGTAAG
>MDSV01158122.1_pt1 | contig 10519 bp, 11 predicted proteins | sample 810851 | NCBI WGS metagenome assembly MDSV01 (sample SAMN05326640, study PRJNA326480) | marine metagenome | isolation source: seawater | place: Atlantic Ocean: North East | collected 2012
GGTTATGGGCGGTTAGCTCAGTTGGTAGAGCATCTCGTTTACACCGAGGGGGTCAAAGGTTCGAGTCCTTTACTGCCCACCAAAACAAATTTTAAGAGTGGGGGTGTAGCTCAGTTGGTTAGAGCGATCGCCTGTCACGCGATAGGTCGAGGGTTCGAGTCCCTTCACTCCCGCCACTTCTAACCTTTTACTTATAATTCTATAATTATATGTTGATAATCGTTATCAATTCTACTGTATATTTATAATAATGTGACCTATCTACACTTCATGAACCTATAAAAAATGATATATATTCCAGCATGACAGCGGAATTTTTAAAAGATTATTTACCTATAATTTTGTTCTTAATTATAGCCTTAGGCTTAAGTTGTGCTTTTATAGTTATAAATTTTATTTTATCTCCGAAAAATCCAGATCCAGAAAAACTTTCAGCATATGAATGTGGTTTTGAACCTTTCCAAGACTCAAGAATGGAGTTCGATGTAAGATTTTATTTGGTAGCAATCCTATTTATTATATTCGATCTTGAAATTGCTTTTCTATTTCCTTGGGCAATTTCATTAGGAAGTATTGGGATTCTTGGTTTTACTTCAATGATGATTTTTTTATTCATACTTACAATTGGTTTTATTTATGAGTGGAAAAAAGGTGCCTTAGACTGGGAATAATGAAAAATTTAAATGAACAATAAGTTAGATCAAGTTCCAGAAGAATTCAAACAACTTGCGAAAGATTTTAGTAAGAATGGCTTTATTACAACTTCATTAGATAACTTAATTAATTGGTCAAGAGCAGGATCTTTACATTGGATGACTTTCGGTTTGGCATGCTGTGCTGTGGAGATGATGCAAACAGCAATGCCTAGATATGATCTAGAAAGATTTGGTGCGGCTCCAAGGGGATCACCAAGACAATCAGATGTAATGATTGTTGCTGGAACATTAACAAATAAAATGGCACCAGCTTTAAGAAAAGTTTATGATCAAATGCCAGAACCAAGATATGTTATTTCAATGGGTAGTTGTGCGAATGGTGGTGGTTATTATCACTATTCATATTCAGTAGTAAGGGGCTGTGATCGAATAGTTCCAGTAGACATTTATGTTCCAGGCTGTCCACCTTCAGCAGAAGCTTTACTTTATGGAATAATGCAACTTCAAAAAAAAATTAGAAACAAAGGTTCTTTAGAAAGATAAAATGAAAAATTTAATAGATTTAGAAAAAAAAATAAATTCAGAGTTAACAACAAAAATTAAAAAAACTGCAATCAAACATAATCAAATTTATGTTGAAATTGATAAGGAGGATTTGATAGACGTTATTTTATTTATCAAAACTAATAAAGATACTAAATTTAGACAATTAATTGATGTAACTGTTGTCGATTATCCAGAACAATCACAAAGATTCAAAGTTGTATATTTATTTTTAAGTCATGAATTTAATCAGAGGATGATTTTAAATTATTTTATAAATGAAAATGAGATTATTCCATCTTTAACTTCAATTTTTCCATCGGCAAATTGGATGGAGAGAGAAGTTTTTGATATGTATGGTGTTAGTTTTAAAGACCATCCTGATTTAAGAAGAATATTAACTGATTATGGTTTTGAAGGACATCCTTTAAGAAAAGATTTTCCTCTCACAGGTCATACTGAAGTTAGATATAGCGAAGAAAAAAAAAAAGTTGTTAATGAACCGGTAAAATTAGAACAAAATTACAGAAATTTTGATTACGAAAGTCCATGGAAGGGAACAAAATACATTAAAGAGTTGGCTAATATTGATGACGAAAAAAATTAAGAATTTGAATTTAAACTTTGGACCTCAACATCCTGCAGCACACGGTGTCCTGAGACTTATTCTTGAATTAGATGGAGAAGTTGTAGAAAAAGCTGACCCACATATAGGTTTATTGCATCGAGGTACAGAGAAATTGATAGAGAATAAAACTTACATGCAAGCTGTCCCATATTTTGATCGTCTTGATTATGTCGCGCCAATGAATCAAGAACATGCCTTTGCATTAGCAATTGAAAAAATCTTAAAAATTGAAGTACCAATTAGGGCGCAATTCATAAGAGTAATGTTTTGTGAGATTGGAAGAATCTTAAGCCATATTTTAAATGTAACCACACAAGCTTTAGATGTGGGAGCTTTAACTCCTTCTTTGTGGGGCTTTGAAGAAAGAGAAACATTGATGACTTTTTATGAAAGAGCATCAGGATCAAGATTGCATGCTAATTATTTTAGAGCAGGTGGGGTTCATCAAGATTTACCCGCAGGTTTAGAAAATGATATTGAAAAATTTTGTGAAAACTTTCCTAAAATTATAAATGACCTAGAAAATTTATTAACAGACAATAGAATATTCAAGCAAAGAAATGTTGATATAGGTATAGTAACTAGAGAAGATGCTCTTGATTACTCCTTTAGTGGCGTAATGATTAGAGGCTCAGGTGTTCCTTGGGATTTAAGAAAATCGCAACCTTATGATTGTTACGATCAATTAGAGTTTAAAATACCTGTTGGTAAAAATGGTGACTGTTATGATCGATACTTATGTAGAATTGAAGAGATGAAAGAAAGTGTATCTATTATTAAACAATGTCTAACAAAGATGGAAAAGGGACCAATAAAGACTTTTGATGGAAAAATATCTCCACCATCAAAAAGGGAGATAAAACAATCTATGGAGGCTTTAATTCATCATTTTAAATTGTTTACAGAAGGATACCGAGTGCCTAAAGACGAAATTTATACTGCAGTTGAGGCTCCTAAAGGTGAATTTGGAGTATATTTAATCTCAGATGGATCTAGCAAACCTTATAAGTGTAAAATTAGAGCACCTGGATTTTCTCACTTACAATCAATGGATTATTTGATTAAAGGTCATATGTTAGCGGATGTTCCTGCTGTTCTTGGATCTCTAGATATAGTTTTTGGGGAGGTTGATAGATGAGTTTAAGAAGACCTGCAAAAGATCAACCAAAAAGTTTTGAGTTTAATTCTTCTTCATTAGAGGCAGCAAAAAAAATTGTTAGTAAATATCCTAAAGGTAAACAACAAAGTGCGGTAATGGCATTACTTTATTTAGCACAAAGACAAAATAATAACTGGATACCTTTAGCTGCCATGAAGTATATCGCTAAATTTTTAGATATGCCTTATATAAAAGTTTATGAGGTTGCTACCTTTTACACTATGTACAATCTATCACCTGTGGGAAAATACTTCGTTCAAGTTTGTACTACTACCCCATGTATGATTAGAGGAGCAAATAAATTAGTTGAAGCATGTAAGGAAAAGATTTCAGAATATGAAACTGAATTATCGAATGATAAAAACTGTTCATGGACGGAAGTTGAGTGCCTAGGTGCTTGTGTAAATGCTCCTATGATGCAAATTAATAATGATTATTATGAAGATTTAGATAAAGAAAAAACTTTAGAAATTTTAGATAAAATTTTAAAAGGTGAAACACCTAAGCCTGGTTCTTATAGGGGCAGAATAAATAATGAACCTGAAAACAATAGAAAAACACTCATGGATATAAAAAATGCTTAAAGATCAAGATAGAATTTTTCAAAATTTATATAATGATTTAGGTTCAGATGTAATTTCTTCACAAAGAAGAGGAGACTGGGTTAATACTAAAGAAATCACAGGAAAAGGTAGAGAATGGATAATTAATGAAATTAAAGATTCTCAACTTAGAGGAAGAGGAGGTGCTGGTTTTCCAACTGGTTTAAAATGGTCTTTTGCGCCTAAAGAAGTTGGTTCTAGACCTCATTATTTGGTAATTAATGGGGATGAATCAGAACCAGGTACCTGCAAAGATAGAGACATATTAAGGTTTGAACCTCATAAATTAATTGAAGGCTGTTTAATAGCCTCTTATGCAATAAAAGCTAATGTTTGCTATATTTATATAAGAGGAGAATATTTCGTTGAAGGTCAAAAACTCCAAGCTGCAATAAATGAAGCTTATGAGAAAAAATTAATTGGTAGAAATGCAGCTGGTACCGGATGGGATTTGGATATTTATATTCACTATGGTGCAGGAGCATATATTTGTGGAGAAGAAACTGCATTACTTGAGAGTATAGAAGGAAAAAAAGGTCAACCAAGACTAAAGCCACCTTTCCCAGCATTAATTGGACTTTATGGATGTCCAACCATAATAAATAATGTTGAAACAATTGCTGTGGTTCCAACAATTCTAAGAAGAGGTGGGAAATGGTTTGCTTCATTAGGTAGAGAAAAAAATACGGGCACTAAGATTTTTTGTATATCTGGTAACGTTAATAACCCGTGTAACGTTGAAGAAGAAATGAGTATACCACTAAAAGAATTAATCGAAGTTCATGCTGGAGGTGTAATTGGAGGTTGGGATAATTTACAAGCTGTTATACCTGGGGGATCATCAATGCCATTAATACCTAAAGAAAAATGTGAAACATTGACTATGGACTTTGACTCTTTGGTTGCTGAAAAGAGTGGATTAGGCACAGCGGGAGTAGTTGTGATTAATAAAGATCAAGACATTATTAAATGTATGGCAAGGATTGCAAGATTTTATAAGCATGAGAGCTGTGGTCAGTGTACACCTTGTAGAGAAGGATCAGGCTGGATGTGGAGAATGCTTGAAAGAATGGCTAGAGGTGAAGCGTCAAAAGATGAAGTGGATATGCTAGGTGATGTGACTAAACAAATCGAGGGTCATACTATTTGCGCTTTTGGTGAAGGATCTTCTTGGCCAGTACAAGGCTTATTAAGACATTTTAAAGATGAAATAAAAAAAAGAAATAAATTTGATCCAATCATCAAAGAAAATAAAAACATTCCTTATTTAGTAGACCAACATTTATTGGATAAAAATGCTTAAATTAAAAGTAAACGATATAGAGGTAGAAATAGAAGAAGGTTTAACTGTTCTTCAAGCTTGCGAAAAAGCAGGAGCTGAGATTCCCAGATTTTGCTACCATGAAAAATTATCAATAGCTGGAAATTGTAGAATGTGTTTAGTTGAAATGGAAAAATCCCCAAAACCGATTGCATCATGCGCTATGCCTGCAGCAGATGGAATGGTTATAAAAACAAATACCCCAAAAATAGAAAAATCAAGGAAAGGAGTGATGGAATTTCTTTTAGCAAATCACCCTTTGGATTGTCCTGTTTGTGACCAAGGTGGTGAATGTGACCTTCAAGATCAATCTATGTTTTATGGAATCGATAAATCTAGATTTAAAGAAAATAAAAGATTTGTACCAGATAAGAACATGGGTCCATTAATTAAAACTCAAATGACAAGATGTATTCATTGCACAAGGTGTGTAAGATTTGCAACAGAAATTGCTGGAGTTCCTGAGTTAGGAGCCATCGGAAGAGGTGAAGATATGCAAATAACTACTTATTTAGAGCAATCAATTCAATCAGAATTATCTGGCAATGTTATTGATTTATGTCCTGTAGGAGCATTAACTTCAAAACCATATGTTTTTGAAGCAAGACCGTGGGAACTAAAAAAAACAGAAACTATAGATATAATGGATGCTGTTGGATCTAATATTCGAGTAGATACTTATGACTGGGAAGTAAAAAGAATTTTACCAATAATTAATGAGAATGTAAATGAAGAATGGATTTCAGATAAAACTAGATATGCATGCGATGGATTATTGAATCAAAGATTAGACACACCATATGTTAAATATAACAACAAATTTGAGAAGGCTTCATGGGATGAAGTTAATAAAATCATTAAATCAAAAATTGAGAATGTAAGCTCAAATGAAATTTGTGGCTTTGTGGGTGATTTGGTCAATATGGAGTCAAGCTTTATATTTAAAGAATTTTTTGAAAGAACATTAGATTCTAAAAATTATGATTCAAGATCTAGAGAAAATTTTATAGATAGCTCGATAAGAGAAAATTATTTATTTAACTCAACAATAAATGGAATAGAAGAAGCAGATTTAATCTTATTAATAGGCACAAATCCTAGATTTGAGGCAACAATGTTAAATGCTAGAATAAGAAAAGCTTATTTAAATAACTCTACTAAAATAATTTCTCTAAATGATTTGGGAGACCTTACTTATCCTTACCAAAGCTTAAATGGCAAAACACAAATGATAAAAGACATTATAGAAAACAAAAATGATATTTCAAAAGATATTCTGAATTCAAAAAAACCAATGGTTATTTTAGGTGAGTCTTTTTTGAAATTAAAATCAGCAAAATATTTATTTTTTTCACTTAAAGAATATTTAATTAAAAATAATAAATTAGATAATGACTGGAAATCTTTAAATTTATTATCATCAGATGCAGCAACAGTAGGGAGTTTAGATTTAGATATTATAGATGAAACGAACGATATATTTAAAAAACTAAGTGATAATAAATTTAAAATAATTTATTTGCTTGGCCAAGATAATTTAAATTTTAAGAAGAAAGATGAATTTATAATTTATCAAGGAAGTCATGGTGATAAAGGTGCAGAAATTGCGGATATCATATTACCTGGCTCAGCTTATACAGAACAATCTGGACATTACACAAATTTAGAAGGTAAAATTCAAAAAGCATATAAGGCTTCTTATCCTCCTGGGAATGCAAAAGAAGATTGGCAAATAATTAACGGTCTTGCAGAATTTATGAATAATAGAAAACTTTTTAATGATAAAGAAGAATTAGAAAGTAGCATGTTTAATTATCTAAACCTTAAAAAAGAAAAAAATGAATCTACTTTACTTCAACCAAATGATCAAAATAATTTTGAAAATGAAAATATAGAGGTAACATATAAAGAGTATTATTTTTCAAATGTAATAGCCCGATCATCTAAAACAATGTTAGATTGCAATAATTCAAAGTTAAATATGAAATTAACAGGCACAGAAGGTTAATATATGGAATATCTAAACATTATTTTTCAGGAAGTTTATAAAATTTTATTTTTACTTATTCCTGTTTTAGTTTCTGTTGCTATGATAGTTTGGTTAGATAGAAGAGTCTGGGCTTTTGTGCAAAAGAGACAAGGACCAAATGTTGTAGGACCATTTGGATTACTACAATCATTAGCTGATGCATTAAAATATATTTTTAAAGAAATAATTATACCCGCAAGTTCAAATAAAATTATATTTGTTCTTGCTCCAATTATTACAATGACATTAGCTTTAATTGCTTGGGCTGTAATTCCATTTGGTGAAGATACAGTTTTAGCTGATATTAATGTTGGAATTTTATATATTTTTGCAGTTTCATCTTTGGGCGTTTATGGGATTATAATGGGTGGATGGGCCTCAAATTCAAAATACCCATTTCTAGGAGCAATTAGATCTGCCGCTCAAATGGTGTCTTATGAAGTTTCTATTGGTATCATTATTATAAATGTTTTGCTGTGTGTAGGATCATTGAATTTAAACGATATCATTATTGCTCAACAAAATATGTGGTTTATTATTCCACTTTTTCCAATGTTTGTAATTTTTTTTATTTCAGCATTGGCTGAAACAAACAGACCTCCATTTGATTTGCCCGAAGCAGAAGCTGAATTAGTTGCTGGATATCAAACCGAATATTCAGGAATGATGTATGCAATGTTTTGGTTAGGTGAGTATGCTAATATTTTATTAATGTGTGCTTTAGGTTCAATTTTATTTTTAGGCGGATGGTTATCCCCAGTAGATTTATATCCTCTGAATTTAATTCCAGGTGCTGTTTGGTTAATCTTTAAAATTTTGTTATTGTTTATTTTGTTTGCTTTAGTTAAAGCAATAGTACCGAGATATAGATATGACCAACTAATGAGACTAGGATGGAAAATATTTTTACCACTTTCATTAACTTATGTTGTATTAACTGCAAGCTATCTTTTTTATTTTAATCTTTTACCTGCTAATTAAATGAAAATTACAAGATTTTTTAAAACAATTTTAATGACAGATTTTATTGGAGGTCTGTTTATTGCTGTCAAGGAACTTTTTAAATCAAAAAAAACTATTAATTATCCATTTGAAAAAGGAAAAATTAGCCCAAGATACAGAGGTGAACACGCTCTAAGGAGATACCCTAATGGTGAAGAACGATGTATCGCATGCAAATTATGTGAAGCTGTATGTCCTGCTCAAGCAATAACAATTGAGTCATCAGAAAGATCAGATGGTAGTAGAAAAACTACTCGTTACGATATAGACATGATGAAGTGTATATATTGTGGTTTATGTGAAGAGTCTTGTCCAGTAGATGCAATTGTTCAGGGACCAAATTTTGAATTTTCAACAGAGACAAGAGAAGAACTTTATTACACAAAAGAAAAACTTCTTGATAATGGCGATAGATGGGAAAATGTTTTAGCAGCAAATATTAAAAGCGATAATCCATACAGATAACTTTATGATAGCTCACGCAATTTTTTTTTATATATTTTCTATAATTGCAGTTATTTCAGCAGTAATGGTAACAGCCTCAAAAAACACAGTACATTCAGTTTTTTTTCTAATCTTAGATTTTATAAGTATATCATGTTTATTCATCATGATTGGTGCTGAATTTTTAGGAATGATTATGCTGATAGTTTATGTTGGAGCAGTAGCAGTATTATTTTTATTTGTTGTTATGATGTTAAACGTTGCTCAGCAAAAAAATCAATGGTTTCTCTCAAAATCGAGCTCAAAACATATACCGTTGGGTTTAATTATAAGTACAATAATTTTTTTTGAATTGATAATTGTAGTAGGTGGATGGAAATATAAACCAGATTTATTTAATTCAAGCAATCTTTCTATAACAAGCAATATAAGTAATACTCATTCACTAGGTCAAATTTTATATACAGACTATATTCATATTTTCCAAATTAGTGGAATGATTTTGTTAATAGCTATGATTGGAGCAATCGTCTTAACATTTAGACAAAGAGAGGGAGTAAAAAAACAAAGTTATTTAAAACAAATTTCAAGAGAAAGATCAGAGGGTGTAGAAGTATTAGAGGTACCTTTAAATAAAGGGGTTAAAATAGATGACTGAAATTGGTTTAGGACATTATTTAACTTTAGGTGCAGTAATATTTAGTATCGGTACAATTGGTATTTTTTTAAATAGAAAAAATATAATTGTAATTTTAATGAGCATTGAACTTATATTATTAGCTGTCAATATTAACTTGGTTTCATTTTCTATTTATTTAAACGATTTGTCTGGACAAGTTTTTACTTTATTTATATTGACTGTAGCAGCTGCTGAAGCTGCAATTGGACTAGCAATCATAGTAGTTTATTACAGAAATTCTGGAACTATTCGTGTTGAAGAAATAGATAAATTAAAAGGATAAAATGGAAATTTCAATTATTGCATTACCTTTGATAGCTTCAATTATATCAGGATTTTTTGGAAAATTTATCGGAGATAGAAACTCCGAAATTGTAACTAGTCTTTTAGTTTCGATATCAGCTATTTTTTCGGTAATTGTCTTATATGATGTTATTCAAAATCAATATGGAAATAATATAACAATTGCAACTTGGATCAACTCAGGCTTACTAGACGTCAACTGGTCAATTAAAATTGATTCTGTTTCGGCTGTTATGCTAGTTGTGGTTACGTCAGTCTCTTCATTGGTTCATATTTATTCTATTGGTTACATGTCTCATGATCCACATAAACCACGATTTATGGCTTATTTATCATTATTTACATTTGCAATGTTAATGTTAGTGACTTCTGATAATTTTATTCAATTATTTTTTGGCTGGGAAGGTGTAGGTCTTTGTTCTTATTTCCTAATAGGGTTTTGGTTTAAAAAAGATACCGCTAATGCTGCTGCTATCAAAGCTTTTGTTGTAAATAGAGTGGGTGATTTTGGATTTGCTCTAGGTATATTTTTAATATTTTATTTATTTGGAACAGTAAACTATTCAGAAGTTTTTGAACAAATTCCAACAATAAAAGATAAAAATATTATGTTTTTAGGTATTGAAGTCAACGCAATAGATTTAATTTGTTTACTTTTATTTATTGGTGCTATGGGAAAGTCGGCCCAAATTTTTCTTCATACTTGGTTGCCAGATGCAATGGAAGGACCAACTCCTGTTTCAGCCCTTATACACGCGGCAACAATGGTTACAGCAGGTGTTTTTTTGGTTGTAAGATGTTCGCCTATTTACGAATATTCAGAGTTAGCTTTAAACATCATAACTGTTGTTGGAATGAGTACAGCTTTTTTTGCTGCAACGATAGCGCTTGTCCAGACTGATATAAAAAAAATAATTGCATATTCAACTTGTAGTCAATTAGGATATATGTTTTTTGCTACTGGGGTAGGAGCTTATAATGTTGCAATGTTTCACTTATTTACTCATGCATTTTTTAAAGCTTTGTTATTTTTAGGATCTGGATCTGTAATTCATGCATTTAAAGATGAACAAAACATTAATAATATGGGCGGTGTTTGGAAAAAACTTCCATATACTTATACATTAATGATTATTGGAACTTTAGCATTAAC
>MDSV01015141.1_pt1 | contig 10518 bp, 5 predicted proteins | sample 810851 | NCBI WGS metagenome assembly MDSV01 (sample SAMN05326640, study PRJNA326480) | marine metagenome | isolation source: seawater | place: Atlantic Ocean: North East | collected 2012
ATTCGGTCCATTCCGTATCCGTCACAAATGACTCTGCATGAAGGGTCTGATATGGCGCATCAGCGTAAGCAGTGGATACATTGAACGCGAGGCCCGGCTCTGTCCCTTTCACCCAAACACTCACGACGTATGTCGAATCTTGAACCGCTCCAGCTCTGCAACTCGACAATTGAACTGAGGACGGTGCGGCGCCAGGTGAGGTCACTTCCGCGTATGCACAAACCACCCCGTCAAATGAAGTTGCCGGTGTCGCAGCGACAGTTGCTTCTGCATCTTCAGACACGGATACCGTCCACGCATCCAAGGCAGATTCAAAATCTCCATTGCACACGACAGGCATTGGCGGCACCTCTTCAAACCACACGTCGTCAATCCAAAAGACACCATTGGATTGAAAGGCAAACTTGGCGAGGCGAACACCATTGATTTCTTCCTCAGAATAAGAAGTGAAGGTGAATTCCTGCCACTCCTCGGTCAACGAGGCTTCCATGTCTCCGAACACCGTGTATGGAGCAGCTTGCAAAGCCGTCTTCGCCTCGAGCACTGCCCCGTTGACATCGGATTTTGCTGAAAAGTGCACCATCAAAGAAGTGGCCCCGGGCATGTAAGATGAACAGCTCGAGAAAATGGGAGAACCATCCTCAACATTCACCGTCAATCTCGCCGATTGCGTTCCTTCTGCGAATTCATTCACATCCAAATCGGCTGCAATTGAGCCGTTGTTCTGATTTACAGCCCAAGTATCCAGACCAACCTCAAAATTTCCTTGACAGATCTCAGGCGTGAGTTCCAAAATGTCAATTTGAATGTCGTCAATCATCACCGTGCCCTCCGACAAGAATTTGAATTTCGCCAACCGCACATCTGAAAGCAAATCATCGGCAACTGATCCCGATATTTCATATTGCTCCCACTCGGAGGTGAGCACCACATTTGCTGAAGCATAATTGTTGTAACCCGGTGACGCTTTTGAAATGGTCGTCAACACTTCCACCGCATTGTCAGACTTTGCCCAAAACGACATTCGGTATGTCTGGTTGGCATACATGTCCGAGATGCAAGCACTGAGTACACAGGTGCCTACACTCACATCTTGAATGTCAATGACCACGCCAACAGCGCCCTCTGTGGCAGCGACTGCAGATGTATCGAAGGTGGCCACCGCGCCGTTGTTTGCAAAATTCTGCCAATCCGTTAGACCTGTCTCAAAGGACGGGTTGCACACACTGTCCGCCTGAGACCATGCTGTCGAGATTCCAAGAATCAAGAAAGAAAAAACAACTGCTTTATTCATCACAATAAATTGAATCAAACAATGAGTGGATAAGCTATGGAATAAGACCGACAAATGTCTCCGTCCCGCGGCGAAATAAACTTTTTAAAACGGCTGACCGAACGTCAAAATAACATAATCGACATCCAATCCATATGTACCGCTTGCCGTTCCGGTTTGACTTACAGTGCAATCCAAACGAGAAATTTGATCGAAGTCGATCTGACCATTGAGCGACACATTGTTGCCAGACAAATCGAGCTCAAAATCTGACCACGGGATGCTGATGCGCTGCCACGTGTTGTCGGCATTGACAGCAAGCTTCGTGGTGAACACCTCGTCTTCCCCACTCGTCACCAATCCATCTCCGTTGGAATCTTCAAACAATTTGATGACTGAAGCAGACCCCTCGTAATCACTTCGTAGATGAACATTCAGATACGTATTCCCCAAACTGGAACTCACTAAATCTTGGGGGTCGAGCGGCAACCTCAGTGCACCAAACCAGGAACCTGCACCTGCTCCAACGCCGCGCATGTAAGCACCGCCCTCGACTGCATCCAACGCTTCAGTGACCACGTCAAGTGATTCCGTGAACTCTCCACTGCTGATGCTGAAAATGGGGTTGGTCTCTTCAAAGGATGCCAGAAGCAAACCGCGATTGGACAAGTCAGGTTGTTCCCACACAAACACTGAATCCAATTTGAAATCGTCCGGATGATCTGGAAATTCCAGCAAACAATAGACCCACTCATTTTTTCGAAAAAACACGTTGTCGCAACCTCCGAACCAAAGCACATCGAGTTCGCGCTTTCCTTGACCTTGAAATGCGTAAGTCGCTCCTGAAGTTTGGCCTGTCAATGACAAGGTGTAGGCCACTGGCAAATTGAACCCACAAGAAAAACGAACCGTATCCCCTTGCTCAAAATGAACGCCATTCGGCATGTTGTGACTGAAGCTTTCTGTAAACTCGAGGTCCCCGTAGAGGCTTTCGAGATCGGGCCCTAGACTCCCCTCTTTCGCGCAACCAACGAAGCACATGATGACAAGGCCGAGGGTCCAAGTTCCGAGACGTGGTGGGTTTGATTGAAGAAACAACATGTCAGAATTTGGATTGAAAGAGAAACAGCACTTTTGAAATTGAACCATCATGGCCCTGCAACGCATCACGAAGGAACCACTTTTGCCATTGCGTTGTCAATTCGGTTCGATCGTTGATTTTCCAGATCACGCCACATGCGTGAAGCATGTCTGTCACATCCAATGTCGTACGATCAAATCCAGTCACTTCGAAATTGATGTCTCGAACTGCAATGTATTCAAGTCCTTGAGATGAAATCCTCTTGGCACCATATCCAATTTGGATGTTTTCACCCACGGCCCAATCGACACCGAAATCGAATACTGAGGAGGTAAGATCAACTGGATCCAAGACAGCTTCTGGTCGTTGTGCACTTTGACTTTGCATTCCACCGTGCATGTTTAAGGACCGATTCCCCGTCCAAAGTGCAGCCAAATCAAAGTGGCCCGCAATGGCATATCCCACGTAATTTCTTCGTGTCAAGGTTCCTTCTGGAGTCAAATCTTGAAGGGCAAAGAGACGGGCAATGACCGACCATGGCTCCTCCGCTTTTCCGTGTTCCAGTTCCATCTCCAACCCTCTGCGATTTGGGGTGGCCATGCCATACGGGTTTGCCGTACCGTACCTCGGATCGAACGTCATCAGCTCGCGTTGAATCGCACGATTCCAAGGACGACTGCCCCGGGGAACGTATGGGGCAGTCAACAGGTCTCCCTGCGACAGAGGACGATTCCAAGCACCGTTGCCGATTTGTGCAAATGACGATGGTGCTGCATCAAACAAAAGGCGCTTGGTCTGTGCTGCCGGCGCCATGTACGTGTCTGAGACTGAACGCGCAGAAGCCGATGCTGTCCACGATGCGCCAAAATCAACCTGGGTTTCCACGTTCCAATACCCCCCTTCTGTCGGTGAATTTGAGGCATTGGGCACCCCATCCAAGCCCAACGTAGTCGCAGTGGACCCTCCAAATTCAGCGTGCCACAGCCACTCCTCGCCTTTCCATTTCACTTCACCCCCAAGATTGGCGACATGACTTCCAACACCATCAGGGACGGTCTTGCCCAGAGAGGCAAAATTCTGCCCGCTTAACGCGGCCAATACATTGTTTTTTTCCCAAGACAAAGTCGACCCCATGAAAACAACATCTGGCCGAAGTACTTCATCTGAAGCCTGAACCCGCGACACAAAATTTGACGTCTTGAGCTGTCCCCCATTCTTCATCAACCAATTGCCCTCAAATTTTGCGCCGCGCAATCTCCATGAATTGGATTCACTGAAATTCTCATAGTTCTGCAGTGTCCGCCATTGAGAGAACAATGCGGACTCTCGAACGGCCCCCTCCGCATTTGAATTCCAGATTGTGAAGGGTGACCCGACCACATCGATGTCGCCGATCTCATAATTCCACCTCGGCGTGAGCTGTCCCGACAGCAAGACTCTCCTCACTTGTGCATAGGATGCGCTTGTGTCAAACAACGCCAAATTGGTGCCCAATCGAAGTTCAGTATAGATTTCAGCCTTGGAAGTGATTTTTCCCCTCAATGCCAAATCATAAATGGCATGCGACTCCACATTCACGTCACGGGCAAGGGTATCCTCTGCAGTCAAAAAGCCCACGTCAGAGACACCCCGAGCCAAACCTCCGAGTTCAAACGAGGGATATTGCGCACTTGCTGCGAGTGGAATGCAGATCACCGACAACATCCATGCTCGCAACATCCCATGCCTTAGATCACTCTTTGTAACACCGCACATCAAAACTGTATTTTGAATTCAACTGTGGCCTCCCAACCCTTCAAGCGCAGTCCCGCATCAGAACGGTCCTGATATCGCACTCTTTTGCTCCTTAAAAAGAGCGAGGAAGATTTGGTCATGCTGATGTCTACCCCTAAGCCCAAAGCCGTCCCTAAACCGTCCAGGTGCAGAGGGTTCCCCTGTTCGTCCAACCCCTTTTCCTCTGTGTTTTCGTTGCCGACAATGCGCTCGAGACCTGTGTAGACTACGAGGGCTGTTTTCTCATTCACGGGCATGTAACCATCTACTTCGTGGTAGTGGGCACGAACCAACGCAGATCCCCCCATCTTCGGAAGCAAAGCCGGTTGCTCTTGGGTGCTCAAAAACTCTCCGAGATAGAACAAAAATGCCGGATTTTTGAGGCTGTTGTTTCTCCACTTGGCATTGATTCGAAAGGCATTGTATCCTCTTGGAGCAGAACTTACTTCCTCAGACAGAACGCCTACGCGTTGATAGGCACCTCTGAAAAATGTGGTGATTTCCCCATTTGGACCTGCTTGCTGCTGAAAACGATCGACACGAGACATGTAAAGGCCTGTAACCTTGTGATAAAAGGTGACTTCTGAGGATAGATTCTCAAACTCCCGTGAAATCAGATAACCCAAATTCACGCGAAATGGACCTTGAGCCAAAGTCGTAGTCAGACGAACGGTTGCTCGGTTGTTTGCCATCAAATGCATCGGTGTCAAGACTGCGCCAAAGGGCCTGGCTCCGTCTTGAACTGTTGCTCCACTGAACGAGGATGTTTCTGAGCTGAATCCATTCACAGAGGTGTTGATCAGTGCAGAATGCAAATTCACATATTTCGGAGATACTGCGAAGACCTCTACGTTCAATGGAAAACCAATCCATCTTCGAGGCAAACCCAAATTCGTTTGAAACGCGAAACCTCCTTGACGCACTCCCTGAGATGAGATTTCATGACGACCCCAAGCCAAATCGGTTTTCAAGCTCAAGGCTCCCAACTTCCCTTTGTGTGAGGCAGACAATGCCGTCATCCCGTAAGATTCGCCATTGGTCCAAGCATCCAAGCCCCTTGACCTCATTCCTCCCAGTTCGAATCGCTGAAGGCGGTGTTTTTTTGCAATGCGGCCCGCAACAATGTGATCTGGCAAATTGACGATGTTGAAGGGGGTTCTGCCCACGACAAGATCGACACTCATCTGACCGGGCAGGTCTTTTGCAGACCATCGCAAACCGTTGAATTGTCTTTTTCCAAAATCCACCTCCCGCAGGTAATCAGACCTGCTGTGATAATTCTCATGCTGAACACCAATCGGCCAGACGTAGGTCCATGCATTCCGGTCGAACAACGAGTTTTGCACCTGCTTTGCAGAACTCATCAAAAAGTCTCCAAGTTCCACGAATTGAGTGCCACCGTAAGACAATTTAAATTGGCCATAGTCCTTCACTGTTCCAGCAGTCAACACCAATCCCTGCCGTGACAACCTAAAAATTCTGTCATCCACGTCCATCCCGGAGAACGGATCAAAGGTCAACAGCTGCAACGCAAGAAAGCTTTCATCCGTAGGTCTAACAGTGACGTTGACATTCAAATTTGGTGCATTGAACTCGTCATCCGCACGCAAAACCAACGGCGTGTTGGAGTCGCCGTGATGGTGGCTCAAGTCCCTGGCATATCCTAAAAAGCGGCAGTACCCCTTTACCTCCACAGGCGTTTTGAACGTCTTTACCCCGGGGGGAACATGGATTGAAGTTTTTGCCGTTCTCCGCAAAGAGTCTGGACCCGTATTTTGAGCCTGCAAAAGATGGAACGAGAAAAGCATAAGCGCAAACGCAAGGAATACGCGGTTCAAAAAAGAATGAAGGCCCATTCCTTTGCTGCTTGCCTCACTCTGTGCGGGATTTTCGTGGGATGTCAGTTTTCGAACCAAACAGAACCTAAGCCCAATGATGTCCCCTTGACGTCCTCCGTGGTCTGGCTCGTGTGCGAAGACCAATCCCTTTTTATGCCGATGTATGGAGATTCTCTCGCACATATGCCCAATGTCCAATCTTTGGCTGAAGAAGGAACTACGTTTGACCATTTTTTTTCAGTTGCGCCTGTTTGTGCACCATCTCGCAGCAGCATTTTGACGGGCTTGCAGCCCTCATTCCTCGGGACTCATCACATGAGGGCCTACCAAAAAACGAAAAACGAAGTTAACAAACACACAGGACTGCCCTTGTACTCGGCACCTGCTCCTGAAGGCGTCAAGGCTTTCACAGAACATCTGAGGATGCAGGGCGTGTATTGCACCAACAACGCCAAGGAAGATTACAATTTCCTCACCCCTCCCCTTGCTTGGGATGCCACGTCCAAGGATGCCCATTGGCGAAACCGTCCGGAAGGATCCCCATTTTTTTCCGTTTTCAATTTCAATGTCAGTCATGAATCCCAAATTTGGAAACGAGCTGACAGTCCATGCGACATCTCGCCCAACGACGTTGTCGTCCCACCTCTGCTCCCTGAGGAAGGTCAAGTTCGGGTCGACCTGGCTACAAACTATTGCAATCTGCAAGAACTTGACCGTCAAATAGGTCAGGTGTTGACCCAGCTTAAAGAAGATGGTTTGTACGAACAAACCACGGTGGTCTTCTACAGCGACCACGGAGGCCCTTTCCCAAGATTCAAAAGGGCCTTGAGCGATGCGGGCCTGCGTGTTCCATTGATCATCAAATGGGGACACAGCGCAGAAGAACCATCGCGCAATCCCAACATGCACTCTTTTCTGGATCTCGCTCCATCTGTTTTGGCATGGATGGGATTGACGCCGCCGACAACGATGTCGGGCATTCCCATCACGCCGAATGGAAAAGGCCACTCGGAAGTTTATGGTGCGTCCGATCGATTTGATGAACAATTGGACAGAAGGCGAACCATCCGAACGGCCGCTTGGAGACTTGTGAGAAACGACTTCCCCGAAAAGCCCCAAGGGCTTGAATTGGCATACCGCCAGCGTATGAACACCACCCAAGTGATTGACTCTTTGGCTGCGAAGGAAATTCAGCCGTGGTACACTTGGAAGAGAGGAAGGCGCGGACAATTTGAACTGTACCATACCTCAGAAGACCCATGGGAACTGAACGATTTGAGCAATGAAGCGGCCTATGCCGACACGCTGATTGCTCTGCAACAGAAATTGGAACTGGCCTTTTCAAAAGAGCGTGACCTAGGCCTCGTGGAAGAAACAACCCTCATCTCTATGTTTGAAAAGCATACAGCGCAGGATGAGCTCAAGCAAGCAAGGCTCGCAAACGCAGGTGCAGGCCTGACTGTGATGCACGAGAATCCCAACGTGTCTTTGGGATGGCGGTCTTTGGGAGAAAAAACTTGGCACATTACATCAAACGGCAAAGTCATCCATCCCCCAGGAGATGCCGTTGCACTGGAACTTTTGGCCGCAAGAATAGGTTGGCCAACTCAACAAACCACAGCGAGAATCCCGCAGCGATAGATTGTAAAAGTCAATCTGAAAGACGTAACGTCACAATCTCGCCCGACAGCTCCACAGTGAATGTCCCGGCTTCAAAATTCATCTCACCTTCTCTGTCGACAAAACCGAAGGCGTCGCTCGGGATGGTGATCGAACCTCTCACTTCCTCGTTGGCTGGCACGGTGACCCGATCAAACTCGACGAGAACCCTTTTCCGCGGGGCCAAGCCACTTGCAAAATCGTCGCCGACAAATACATCCAATGTTTTGACAGCGTCGCGCGCACTTGGATTGGAAATTTGGTAACTCACCTCAACCTCTTCGCCCAGTTTGTTTTGAGGACTCGACACTTGAAGGATCTCCAACTTCAAGTTGCTGTAAGTCAGGCCATGCCCAAAGAGCCATTGGGGACGGAAGCCCTCGTCCGTAAAGACGCCAGGAGGTCCTTGGGTCACTTTGGACGTGAATCGGTGGTCGTAGGGAATGAGGTCTCCTGAGTGACGCTGATAGGTGAACGGAAGCACCCCGCTGGGATTCGACAGCCCTCGGAGTGTACGGGCAATCGCAAGGGCACCTTGGGAGCCCGGAAGAAGCGCCAAGAGGGCAGCGTCCACGTCATCAATGAATGTAGAGACCAAGCGTCCTCGGCCTTCAAGAAGCAGCAGAACAACAGGCTTGCCTGTTTGGATGGCTCGCCTCGCCAAATCAATTTGCTCCGAGGGCAGATGAAGGTCATCGATGACCCCGGGAGATTCTGCATACGCATTTTCCCCGAGGCAAAGCACGATAGCGTCAGCCTCAGAAGCGCTGCTGTTCAAATCCAAATCAAAATGCGCGGCATCGTCAAAGCCCTTTTCAACAGGACAAATGATGTTGTCCTCTCCAAAAACCGCTCTCATCGCTTGCACGACCGTCAATGTTTCCTCGGGATAAGCATCCTCTACTGAACCCTGCCATGAGTATGACCAGCATCCGTGAAGTGGCCCAAGCGAAGCGCTTGTGGGTCCAACGACCAAAAGTTTCTCGGTGCCTTCAAAGGGGAGAACATCGCCGTTATTCTCCAGCAACACGAGCGAAGCTTCAGCCGTTTCCAACGCAACCTCTTTGTAATCCGCCAAACCAAATTCCTGAACCGCGTCTGCCTCAACTCCAGGAAATTCAAACAGCCCCAACTTCACTTTCAAGGTCAAGATTCGACGGACGCTTTCATCAATTCTCTCTTCTGCAATTTCACCCTTCTTCACCAAGTCCAACAAATGCTCACAAAAGGAATATTCGTTTGGCACCATACTCATATCCAAGCCCGCCTCAATGGCCATTTTCACCGCCTCGCGATGGCTCGATGCGACATGATGTCGCGTATGCAGTCGGATGACATCCTGCCAATCAGAAACCACAACCCCCTCAAAACCCATCCGCTGCCGAAGCAACGTGGTAAGCAAGCCAAAAGATGCGTGTACAGGTTCTCCATTGACTGACCCCGAATTCACCATGACTGTTGAAGCCCCTGCATCAATGCCCGCCTGGAATGGCGGAATGTGATGTTCCCACATTTCGAGGTCTGAGATGTAAGCTTCCGTCCTGTCCTTTCCGGACGCAGGCACACCATAGCCTAAAAAGTGTTTCAGACAGGCGGCGACACCTGCCCCTTCGTTGAGGCCTTTTCCCTCGTAGGCTTCGACAATTTCTGCGCCCAATTGCCCGCACAAAAGAGAAGACTCTCCAAATGTCTCTGGGAACCGTGGCCAGAGTGGATGTCTTCCCACATCAAAAACGGGATCAAAGTTCCATCTCAAACCACTTGCCCTTGCCTCCGCAGCCGTAATCTCAGCACATTTGGTTGTGAGTCTTCTGCTGCGCGATGCCGCAAGGCCAATGTTGTGCGGAAACAGCGTGGAACCTTGAGTGTACGTCACGCCATGAATGGCATCGATGCCATAAACGATTGGAATTGCCAAAGGCTGCGACATGGCAATTTCCTGTATCCCTTCAATCACACGATGCCACTCTTCGATGGGATAAGCATTCCCTGCAGAATTCAGAATTGATCCCACGCGATACTGCTCAATTGCAACCTTCATCTTCTCCCAGTCCACTTTTTTGGGTCGACCGTCGTGTTGCTTTTGCGAAGTTGAGAGGAAGCCGAGAGTCAATTGGGTCATTTGACCCACTTTGTCTTCGAGGGTCATTTGATCCAAGAGTCCCTCGACCAACGCCAAGTCATCCTCCTGCAGGTTTTGCGCCCGTGAAGTGTTGACCGAACAAAAAGTAAAAAAAAGGATGACGATTGCGGTTGGAAAACCGAGAACCTTCGAAAGGATAAATTTCATGGCGCGATAATAAAAAAAGAGCCGCAATGGCGGCTCTTTCAAAGCATTTATTCCTTCCGGATCAATTGCAGGTGACTCCAAACACCGCGAGGAAAGACAACAAGTCGCCCGTCGCAATGACACCATCTCCATCAAAATCTCCTGCACAATCTGATGCACCGTCAAAGGCGCAAGACCCATCGTCCACATTTGCGACTGGATTGAAGTTCTCCGCCGCATCGTAAATGCAACCTTCGACTTTCAAAGTGCCACAAGACCCATCGTCAATCGTGGCGTAAGGATCAAACTCCAGGAAAAAGAAATCCGTGCATCCGCTCACGATGCAAGAGGTTCCGTCACCACCGCAAACGCCGCAATCATCGATTGATGAAGTGCATTCGCCAAGACAATCAACGACAGGGGTCAAAACAAAACTGTACCAATGAATTTCATTTGGCTGGCTCGCAACATCCAAATCGAAGGGTCCGCGAAGACGGAGCTTGTCAACCTCTCCGGCCCAATTGCTGTTGCCCAACAGATTCACTTGATAAGTCGCTGGTTCAGTCATGTTGGAGTCAACTGCAATGGGCTCAGCGCCGAGCAAATTGCCAAGCGCATCGTACCA
>MDSV01116659.1_pt1 | contig 10518 bp, 10 predicted proteins | sample 810851 | NCBI WGS metagenome assembly MDSV01 (sample SAMN05326640, study PRJNA326480) | marine metagenome | isolation source: seawater | place: Atlantic Ocean: North East | collected 2012
ATATACTAAAGCTGGCGCAAGTGAAGCAAAAATTTTAGCTGAAATGCAAAAAGTAGTTTTAGAAGGGGGCGGAGATTACCCAGCTAATGAATATATTATTGGCTCAGGACACAACGCTCTTCTTTGTAGGTACCAAGCAGAAAAAAGAAATTTATCAAATCAAGATCAATTAAGTATTGAATGGGCTGGGACTTATAAACATTATCATTCAGCAATGTTTAGAACTATTCCTGTCGGAAAAGCTGATCCAAAACATATTAAGATGCATGAAGCCTGTGTTGAAGCTTTAACAAATTGTGAAAATAAATTAAAACCAGGAAATAAAATTGGAGAAGTATTTGATGTGCATGCAAAAACATTTGATAATCTTGGGTACAACAAATCACGAATGAATGCATGCGGTTACTCTTTGGGATCTACTTTTTCACCTAATTGGATGGATTGGCCTATGCTCTACACTGCTAATCCTTATATTATTCAACCAGGTAATGTTTTTTTTATGCACATGATTTTAATGGATTCAGAAAATGAATTAGCCATGAATTTAGGGGAAACGTATTTAGTTACAAAGAATGGTAACGAGAGATTAGGCAAGCAAAAACTGGATTTAGTAGTCTTATAAACCTCAAGTTTCAAGGTAGTTTCAAGTCTCAAGAAATATGCTAATCTTAATAAATGATTATTTGGATTGCGTCATACCCAAAAAGTGGAAATACTTGGGTTAGAGCAATTTTATGTTCTTTGTTATATTCAAGTAATGGAAATCTAAGATTAAGTGAATTAGAAAAGATTAATCAATTTCCAATGAAAAATCATTTTACAGATTTAACAGACGATATGTTTAATGTTGAAGAAATTGCCAAGAACTGGTTACCAGCACAAAAAAAAATTAATTTAGATAATTCAATAAAATTTTTTAAAACACATAATGCTTTTTGTAGATATAAAAATTTTGTTTTTACAGATAAAAAAAATACTTTGGCAACTATTTATATTGTTAGAGATCCTAGAAATATTATTTCTTCTTTGACCCACCACTATTCATTGGATATTGATTCTGCAAAAAAAATGCTTTTTAGCTCTAAAAAAGTTTTAGGTGGTGAAACCTCTTATAAGTCAAAAGGACATGTCTATACTGTATTGGGAAATTGGGCCAATCATTACAATTCTTGGAAAAAACTGGATCCTGAAAACACACTATTTTTAAAATATGAAGATTTAATTATCGACTCTAAATTTCAAATTTTAAGAATAGCTAATTTTTTAAAAAAATATTTAAAAGTTAATTTTACTGACAGTGTTATTGAAAACACTTTACTTTCTACTGAATTCGATAATTTAAAATTTTTAGAGAAAAAAAATGGATTTAATGAATCCGTTACAAATAAAATAACCAATAAAAAGATAGATTTTTTTAATTTAGGAAAAGAAAATGATTGGAAAAGACTTTTAGATGATAAAACTAGACTTGAAATAGAAGAAAAATTTTCTAAAGAGCTAATTGAACTTGGATATTTGAATTAATAAATTTATGCAGGTTTATTCATTGAGCTAAAGAACTCATCGTTATTTTTTGTGTTTTTAATTTAGAATTTACAATGAAACTATTATTATGCTGTCTCTTTTCTTAATTGTTCAATTTTAATCTTTTTTTGAAGACTTCTATTTTTATCATATAGTAAATTAAATTTAATTTTTTTATTTGTTTGAATACTAATAAATTTTGCATTTCTAACCTCAATATTATCAGCAACTGCACTAATTGGCCTTTTTTTTGGATTTAAGTTTTTAATAGTTACTTTTGATTTATCGCTGACTATTTTACCTTTCCATCTTCGAGGTCTAAATGGACTTATCGGTGAGATAGATAATTTTTTAGAATTCAAACTAAGTATTGGTCCATGTACTGAAAGATTATAGGCCGTACTTCCAGCTGGTGTAGAGACAAGAACACCATCAGAAACGAGTTTTTTTATAGCTTGTTTAGAGCCATAATTTATAGATAAAGATGCAGCTTGCCTACTTTGTCTTAAAATTGAAACTTCATTAATTGCTAAATGCTTTTTAATTTGATTTCTATTATTTTTAACAGTCATTTCTAGAGGTGAAATAGATATCATATTTGCTTTAGATAAATTTTTTACAATCGTTTTAGATGCATATTTATTCATTAAAAAACCGTAATTGCCTGAATTAATCCCATAAAAAAATTTATTTGAGTTTTTATTTTTTTTTAGCGTTTGAAGCATAAAACCATCTCCGCCTATTACTATTGTAATATTTTTATCAATATTTTTATTTTTAAGAAGTAACTTGGTTAAAATAATTTTTAACTTTAAAGATTTCTTATTTTTGTCAGAAATAATTATTGGTTTGGTCATTTCATTTAGAATATAATTTAAATACTAATTGACAAATTAAAAATTTCAAATGTTGTATAAATGAAGTTGATTTAATCATGGTTAATATTAAGAAAATCAAATTTAAGATCCAATTTATATGTGTTATTTGGATATTTATTTAAAGCATACTCATATTGTTTCTCATCAATGAGGATTACATGTGTTGAATTAAAAAGATAACTTGATTTACTAACAAAATATTTTGGATAAATGGTTTTTATATCTAAAACATATTTTTTATATTTTTCAATTAAATGTGTAATTTTTGATTTTTGAAAATCAGTATCTAAAATTAAAAATTCATAAACATTTTTATCCATTTGATTTAAGTAAAGATTTAGAAAAACTGGAGTCATATATTTATGATAATAAGGTTCTACACCTGGTGGGGTTTCAAAATTAAATGAATAATTTTTTTCATCTACAAACAAAAAGGTTAAATTATTTTTTTTCGTTTTGTCAAATTGTATTGGTATATCTGTTTTTATCTTTTCTGATATTTTATTTGCTAAGTTTTTCATATATAGATGATAAAATATTCCTTCTGGATGTGAATTAAAAACTGGCTTATTTTCTTCTACAGATGATGCTTTTGAAAAATGTAGTTTTTCTATATTTTTTTTGAAATTTATTTTCTCTTGAATATTTAAACAAAAGCCAAAAAGTATAAATATTATTATAACAATATTTTTATTTATTATTTTTTTTTTAAAAAATTGGTTAAGATAATCAATTATATAAATTATGCCTTTTGATATAAAAAAAATTAAAAAAGGTAAAATCATATAAAGTCTATAACCTGAAAGACTAGAAAAAAGAGGTCTGTTATCAGCAACACCAATTGCATTAAAATTATTGAAAGAAAGTAAACATAAAATAAAGACAGTTATAAAGGCAAAATAATATAAATAAGTATTTCGATCTTTAATAGAAAATACAAAACCTACAAAAAAGAAAAATAACAAGTACTTATGAGTTACTGGATAAGGCACACTATAATTTAAGTAATATGAATTTATGTTATTAATTCCTAAAATAAAATTTTCATACATATAAGCTAAGTTATATTTTATTTTATCAAATAAATTAGATTGTACTAAATTTATTCTTTCACCCCTAGTATGAGTTGGATCAAAAATTTCAAAAGTAAATATTGTTAAATAATTATTTGGATTAATTATAATTAAAAATATAAATATTAAAAAAAAAAGAACAATAAATTTGAAAAAAGTTTCTTTAAATAATTTATATCTGTTTAATATTTGTTTTTTGTTATCAACAAAATAATTAAGTGCAAAATAAGTTATGATAACTAAAAATAAATATCTTCCAATTATGTAGTTCATTAGTAATAAGCTAGAACTTAAGATTACATACAAATATGATTTATAATTTTCAAAATTTAAATTTTGAAAACTAAAAATACAAAAAAGGACTAAAAAAACTGTAATAGGTTGTGCTATTAATGATAAGTGAAGTGCTTGAAAATAAAAACTAGTCAAATATAGCCCAACACCTAAATAAGCAGTATATATATCACTATCTTTTAAAATAATTTTAAAAAATAAATATAAAGATAATAATCCATAAATAATATTAGTTATTTTTAATGTAAAAACATTTGTAACAAATAATTTAGAAAATATTTTTGATATATTTAATAGTATGTACCCAGTATTAAAAGTTCCAACTGTGTCAGCAGCTTTTTGAATTGCAAATAATAACGGACCATGTGCGGGTCTTTGATTATAATAAATTACATTTGAGTCCCAACGACCCAAAATAAATGGATTTTCAAAAAAAAATAAAAAAAAATAAATTAATATAAAAAAAAATAAATAATAAAAATTACTTTTAGTCATTAATAATATTCAATATAACAACTAAACATTATTGTTTTTTTTATACTTAACAATAAATTGTGGTTTATTGTTAATTGTTAAAAATATTCTACCAACATACTCACCTATTAAACCAAGAATTATTAGTATTGTTCCACAAAAAAAAATTACAATAATTAAAATTGATGTATAGCCAGCCGGTACATTATTATAAAATATCTTTTCTATTATTGTTATTATTGACAATATGCAGCCTAAAAAAAGCATGATTATTCCTAATATGGAAGAAGCTCTCAGTGGTAAAATAGAATACCCTGTAAACATTATTAGCCAAAGTTTTATGAGTTTTGAAAAAGTATATCCTGATTTTCCCTTTTCTCTTTCTTTATGTTCAACAATAATAGATGATATTTTGTTTGTTATTTCGTGAATAATTCCATCAATATAAACATAAGGAGATTTATATTTAATTATTTCATTTATAACAAATCTATTGATAAATTTAAAACTTGATAAATACAATTCTTTTGATTTTTTTAAAATTAGATTTGCTGCTATATCGTTTAATTTACTTCCAAGATTTCTAAAAAAATTTTGTTTTTTTTTCTTAAAATTTGTATAAATAACATCGTAATTATTTTTCTCTTTTATCCCTATATCTATTAATTTTAAAAGAGCATCACTAGTATGTTGCATATCATCATCCATTATAACCGCATAATCACCATTACAATTATTTAATCCAGCCATAACAGCATTATGTTCTCCAAAATTTTTTGATAGAGATAAAAAATTTACAAAATCAAATTTATTTGTTAGCTCGATGCATAATTTTTCTGAATTATCTTTTGATGCATCATTAACTAATACAATTTCAAATTTATATTTTTGATTTAAAGTTTTAATAATTTCATGAACTAAATCTTTAATAGTTTCTTGGCTATTATAAACAGGAATTATTATAGAAATCATTTTTTAACTATATTAAATTAAATCATAAATAAAATTGTCTTAACAAACGGGTTAACAATATTATCTATTAAAGACAATCTTTTTATTTGGCTTAGACTTGCCCAAATATAATTTGGCTTTTTTGTTAACTTATTATTTGGATCATCAAGTAATAGAATTAAATTTATATTGGTTTTTTTCCAAAATCTCGCTCCTTCTTCATTATGAGACGTAGCATAAATAAGCTTAGCTCCCTTATTTCTAAGAATTAAATCACTAAGATGAGGAATAATACCACCGTGTGCACGATTAATATTTGATTGCGTGGCTTGAAATGATGGACAAAATTTTATATCACCATTATCACCAGGTTCAGTTTTGGCGTTTAATAAAAATTGAACACCGTTATTGTTAGTTTTTCTTGAAAGAAAAGCAAGTATACCCCCATGTTTTTGCGTAAGGATAGGTTGATCCCATGACTTAACTTCTCTTTTTGTAGCTCCTTTTGTTCTTACTCCTTTTACTGAAAAAAATTGTCCTGATTTATGATTAATATTTCCATTTTTATCTAAACTCCAATTATCAACTTTATTTAAATTAATAATTTTAGATTTAGTCGTATTTTTCTTTATCAAATCTTTTCTCCATTTTAATATTTTCTTTATATCTGTTTCTTCTTTATCTTTTAATGAGTCTACTAAAGATCTAAATTTTTTAAGATTATTAAAATTATTTTTAAATTTTATTGACATATTTTTTTTATACATTTGACAATTTTATATAACTTCTTTTTATCTAAATTAGGATACATTGGTAAAGAAAATATTCTTTTTGAAATTTTTTCAGTTATTGGGTAATCACCTTTTTTATAATTCAAGTATGAGTAACCTTTCATTAAATGAATAGGAAATGGATATGAAATATTGCAATATATATTATCTCTAGCTAGTTTCTTAATTATTAAATCTCGATTTGGATGTTGAACAACATAAACATAATACGAATGGTAATTATATTTATTTTCTTTTGGCAAAACTAATGAAGTATCTTTAAGGTGTTTATTATAAAAATTAGCAATATTTCTTCTTTTAATAATCCATTGATCTAATTTTTTTATTTTTAGTAATAAAATTGCAGCTTGAACTTCGTCTAGTCTAGAATTAATACCATGCTCATTACTATAATAAAGATTTTTCATACCATATTTTCTCAATTGTAAAGCTCTTTGATAAATTCTTTTAATAGAAGTTGTCACCATACCACCATCACCGTAAGCTCCAAGATTTTTGGTTGGATAAAAAGAAAACGCAGAGATATGTCCTAAAGATCCACTTGGTTTCTTTTTGTAAAAAGATCCTGTAGATTGTGCACAATCTTCAATGACTGTTAATTTATATTTATTAGCAATTTTCAAAATTTTATCGTAATCCGCGCATTGACCATATAAATTTATTGGTATTATTGCTTTAGTTTTTTTTGTAATTTTTTTTTCAATTTTGTCAGGATCTATTAAAAAATCATCTTCTCTTACATCAACAAAGACTGGTTTAGCACCACAAGATACAATTGCACTTACAGTGGGTACAGCAGTATTAGAAGTAGTTATGATTTCATCTCCTCTCTTAATGTTAGCTGCCATTAAAGAAATTTGGATAGCATCTGTTCCACTATTAACTCCAACACCATATTTTACTTTGATAAAACTACAAAAAGTTTCTTCAAATAATTTTACTCTGGGTCCAAGTATTAATTGTCCAGAAGAGAATACCTTGTTAACTTCTTTAAGAATTAAAGGTTTTAATATTTTGTATTCTTCTAAATAATCCCAAACATTAATTTTCATATTAATTTTTTTTAATTTTTTCTCTAAAATTTGAATCTTTTAATAATATTTTATAATAATCAAGAAATCTTCTGTTTTTTAATGATTTATAAATATCATTAAAATAATTCACAAATATATCATCTTTTTTTATTAGTTTAGTTATATTCTTATTTTGATCCTTATAATGAATTAATATTTTAAGTTTTTTATCGCTTGGTGGTGAAAAAACTCTATAAATTTTAAGAATTTTTTTACTGGTTACTAAAGTTAGTTCATTTTGGTAATTGTCATTAAAACTAAAGGATGAAAAAAAAATAATCTTTTTTAAATATGCAAAAAAATTAAATGAAATATTTAATTTGTTTTTATTTATGGACGTAAAATAAATTTTGTCTTTAGTTAATTTTTTATTAATAAAGATTCTAAATAACACAGCTGCATACGGACTCATGTCATTAAAACATCCACCACCATGTGTTGGAAAATTTCTAAAATTATTTTTTGGTAGTTGTGGTATCTTAAAATTAGATAAAACTGATTCTAATTTATCTTTATTAGTAATTTCTTTTAAAAGTTGTTTAAATTGGGCGTGATAATTGAATATAACAGCTTCAGATAATAATTTCTTATTTTTTTTTGCTATTCCTACAAGTTCTTTTGCTTCTTTAAGAGATAAGGTTGCAGGTTTATCTATAATTACATGAAATTTATTTTCTAAAAATTTTTTTGCCCAATAAAAATGTTTTGAATTTTGCAATGATATATAAACTATATCTGCATTAGATTTAGTTAAAGCAACATTGTAATTTCTAAACCATTTGCTTTCACCTATACTTTTTTTACTTTTTGAAACAGAACAAATTTCAAATTTAAATTTTTTACTTGATTTTTTTAGAGCTGGTATAATTTTTCTTATACTTAAACTTGAAAAACCTAATATCAAAATTTTCATTATTTAAATTTTAAATGAAATATTTTTGTAGCAAAATAAATATTTTTTGGTTTTGAAATTTGAATGGTATTATTTTTAATTATTTCAACTATTTCGTGATAATCAATCAAAAAATTGTCGTGTGCCTCAAATTGAAATAACAAATTTTTTAAAATTTTACTTAACTGGCTTCTAATTGTTAAACCAATTATAATTTCGGTTTTAGGGTTAACTTTTTTTAGATTTTTAAACAAATCAATTATCTCAGTAGATGTAAAATATTCTAGCACATGGTTAATTACAACAATATTAAAATCTAGATCATTATAATTTTTATAATCTGAATATTCAGGTTTAACATCATAGTTATATATTGATTTATTCTTTAAATTTTTTGATAATTCTTTATTACCACAACCAAAATCTAATATTTTTTTATTTAAGTCATTTAAATTACCAATTTTTATTATGCTTTTTATTATTTTCTTAAAATAAAAATTTGTAATTATATTGTTGTAGGTTGTTGTATTAGAATTTAAAAAGTTTCCCATAATATTATTCTAATTTTCAATACTATAAAGACGTTAGATATTTTGAATAGTCACAATTTCCGTAAAATTTAATTGCTTTTTTTATATTAGTTTTTTTAATCCATTTATTTCCTAAAGCTATCTCCTCTAAACAAGCTATTTTAAAACCTTGTCTATTTTCTATAGTCGATACAAATTGTGATGTATTGTAAAAATCTTTTATTGACCCTGTATCCATCCAGGCACTACCTCTTCCGAGAAAATCTGCTTTAAGAAGATTCTTCTTTCTATATTTATTTAATAAATCAACCATTTCAAGTTCTTTTCTTTTTGAAGGTTTTAATGTTTTAGAAAAATTAACAACTTTATTATCAAAAAAGTATAAACCAGTAATTGCAAGTTTTGATTTAGGTTTTTTTTGTTTTTCTTTTAATGATATAATCTTATTTTTTGAGTTAACAGTAGCAATGCCATATAAGGATGGATTTTTTACTGAATGTAAAATTATTTTTGCTCCAAATTTAAGTTTTTTATACTTAATTAATTTTTCAGTTAAATCTTGAGCATAAAAAAAGTTATCACCTAAAATCAACGCCACTTTATCATTTTTAATAAAATCTTTTGCGACTAAAAATGCATCTGGCAAACCTCTAGGGTATGATTGCTCAATATAAGAAAGGTTTATTCCAAGGTTTTTGCCGTCAGGAATAATTTTTTTAAATTGTGAAACTTGACCTTTGTTAACTATAATTAAAATATTTTTAATTTTCGCCAACATAAGAATTGATAATGGATAGAATATTAAAGGCTTGTCATGCAATGGTAATAATTGTTTGTTAACTGCTTTGGTTAATGGACTCATTCTACTACCAAATCCACCAGCTAGAACTATTGCTTTATTAATCATTTTTTAAGCCAAATCTTTTTGATATTAGTTTAATTGGTATCTCATTGAAATAAGATATATTATTGAGATACCAAAAAACAGTTTTTTGTAAACCGCTATTTATATCGACTTTAGGTTTCCATTTTAATTTATTTAATATTTTTTTACTATCTAAAGCATATCTGAAGTCGTGACCCGGTCTATCTTTCACAAATTTTATTTTTGCTCTTTTACCTATTTGAAATGAATTAGATTTAAATATTTTCATTAATCTTTTTACTAAAATCACATTTTCTAGATTTTGTCCTGTTCCTATATTATAAGTTTCACCTAGTTTTCCTTTTTTAAATATTTTATGTAAAGCCTCACAATGATCATCAACATATATCCATTCACGGGAATTTTTTCCTCTTCCATATACAGTTAACGGTTTATTGTTAATTATGTTAAAAATAATTTTTGGAATTAGTTTTTCTGGAAACTGATTAGGTCCATAGTTATTACAGCAATTGGAAATAATTGCAGGAAAATTATAAGTTTTTACAAAAGAATTAATTATATGATCAGCAGATGCTTTGCTTGCTGAATATGGTGAGTTAGGCTTATATCTTGAGCTTTCTTTAGATCTTCCATTAACAACATCACCATAAACCTCATCAGTCGAAATATGAATAAATTTAATCTTTTTTTTTGTTTTCTTTATATAACTTTTAACAACACTAATTAGTTTATAAACTGCAAGAATATTTGTTTCAATAAATTTTTCAGGATTATCTATTGATCTATCTACATGAGTTTCTGCAGCAAGATTAAAAATTGCAATTGGATTATGTTTTAATAAAACTTTATTTATTATATTTTCGTCAGCAATATCACTTTTGATAAAAGAATAATTTTTGTTATATAGAGATTTTTTTAAATTGTATGGATTTGCTGAATAACTTTGGTTATCAATATTAATGACATAATATTTTTTGTTTAGTAAAAATTTTACTAGATTGCTTCCAATAAAACCTGATCCACCTGTAACTAAAATTTTTTTCATATTATTAGCTTAAATGGTGCCCTCGGCCAGACTCGAACTGGCACTCCGCAAGCGGCAAGGATTTTAAGTCCTTTGTGTCTACCAATTTCACCACGAGGGCATTAATG
>MDSV01164689.1_pt1 | contig 10518 bp, 10 predicted proteins | sample 810851 | NCBI WGS metagenome assembly MDSV01 (sample SAMN05326640, study PRJNA326480) | marine metagenome | isolation source: seawater | place: Atlantic Ocean: North East | collected 2012
ACCACAGGGTTCCTGAGGCATCTGACATTTCAGAATAATATTCTCCTGTTAAATAAAAACGTAAATAATCTTTTGGTAAAAGAACTTTAAAAATTTTATTAAAATTTTCTTGTTCATTTTTTTTAAGCCAATTAATTTTTGGGGCCGTAAAACCAGGCATTGTTATATTACCTGAGAGGGAGCGTACATCAAAACTTTGATTTTCAAATTCCAGGCATTCTTCATGTGAACGTGTATCATTCCATAAGATACAAGGTCTAATCACGCTGCCCTTTTTATCAATCAACGTTGCCCCATGCATATGCCCTGATATGCCAATAGAAATGGTTTCAGTAAATTCTCTTGGTTTTTTTGATTTTAATCCCTCAAGACACTCAAAAGTAGCATCAATCCACTCGCTTGGATTTTGTTCACTATATCCATCTTTAGGATTTTGAACTGTAACCGCAGAATTTGATGTTGCTATGATATTTTGATCAGAATCAATAAGTATCATTTTTACTGAGGATGTTCCTAAATCTATACCAATAAACATAAAGTTTTATTTATTTATAAAGATGAAAGAAGTCTAATAGTTAATTCTTTTGTTGTGCATACAAAGTATAGATTCCTGAAACTGTTATAACCAAACCTCCTACTAGAGTTGGAATATCTGGAAAATCATCATAAAAGATATAACCAAGAATAATAGCCCAAAAGATTAAAGTATAATGAAAAGGTTGAATAATCCCTGCTCTAGCCATGCTTAAAGCTATAATTTGAAAATACAAACCTAAAGAATAAAATAACCCAATAGCAATAAAAAATAACAATGAGTATTCTGTAACAGGTTGCCAGAAGTTGTACCCTATAATACCCATTAAAATTATTCCAACAATTGAAGTATAAAATAAACAGGTTTCATTGGAATCTTTTTCTGATGCTTTCCTTGTTATTAATTGATAAATGCTAAGAAAAAATGCTCCAGCAAGCGGTATTAAAGAACTTGGCTCAAAAATTGATAAACCAGGCCTCATGATAATTAATACACCAATAAAACCGATAAAAATAGCAATCCACGTTTTTAAAGAAACAAACTCTCTTAATATTATTGCCGATAAGGCTACCACAAGAACTGGGGTTAGTGATGCTATACTATGGGTATCAGCTAATGATAAATAACGAAAAGATAATATAAAACAACCTGACTCTATAATTGACAAAACACTTCTTAAAATTTGAATTTTTATATTTGCTGTTTTATAAAAAAAATAATTTTTTTTTCTTCGAGACTCAATCAATGATAAGAATAAAACAAAGCAGTATTTTATAAACAAAAGTTGAAAAACAGAATGATAAATAATAGCTGTTTTTTGAATTGCATCTAAAAGTGAGAAAGAAAAATAAGCCATTATAGCAAAAAGTATACCCAGATTTTCTATTGATTTATTTTTAAACACAAAAATTTAAAAATTATTATATATGTAATTATAAAAATCTTTTTGTAAATTTGGTATAGCATTAAATACTTGAGTCATAATTAAAGCGCTCATATTTTTGCTATCATCAACAAGAAAATATGTAGCTGCGTACCCAGACCAGCCAAATTCACCATACGTACCTAAATTATTATTTTTTTTAGGATGCATAAGTGTTCTAAAACCCATACCCCAACCATATGGCTCTAAGTCATTAACATAATTTTTATCTTTAACAGTATCAACTGCGGAAATTTCAAGAGGAAAATAATGATTTTCCAAAGCATTAGTTTTCATTAATTTGAGACTTCTTGTATTTATTATATTTTCTCCATTTTTTGATTTACCAGAATGTAGCATATTAGCGAAAATTGAGTAATCATTAATTGTAGAAAATAATCCGTGCCCACCTCTTGCAAATTTTTTTTCATTAGATGGGTATTGATAGTTATGGAGTTTTTGTGGTCCTGGTAAATAACTTGTTAATTTAGAATTTGATATATCATAAGCATATGACTTCATTATTCTATTTTCTGATTTTTTTTCAACCGAAAATCCTGTTTCGTACATTTCTAAAGGATTAAATATCTCTATATTTAAAATATTTTGAAGAGAGTTATTTTGTATTACTTCAATTATCCTACCCAAAACATCCATTGAAACTGAATAATACCATTTTTTTTTTGGCTTAAAGAGAAGCGGTACTTTAGCTATTTTTTTTATTTCAGTTTCAAGAGTTGTTGTATCAGAATGAAAAAGTTCAATTCTGTCATACTCCTTTCCGACTGGATCACCCATACTATTATAGGAAAAACCAGCAGTATGAAGTAGTAAATCTTTTATTGTCGGAAATTCATTAACTTCTTCGACTTCACTTAAATCTGCATTTTGATTAATTAATACTTTCAAATTTTTAAATTCTGGCAAATACTCTGTTATGGGATCTTCTAATTTCATATCTCTTTTTTCTATCATTTTCATTGCAACAACTGCAACTATTGGCTTTGTCATTGACCATATTCTGTAAATACTATTATCTAAAACTGGATCTTTAAGTTCGATATTATTTAATCCATATTTTCCTTTATATACTTTTTCATCAATGTTTATTTGCCATTGAAAACCTGGGAAATTTCCATCATCAACATACTTTGACAATAAATTATTTAATTCTTTTATTTCTTGCATTTCTTTTTTTGAAGTAGTTTGATAATTAGCTATTAATATATGAAAAACAAGACTTTGCAAAATGAACTTAAAGACATACTTGGAGATAGGTTTTCTGAATCAAAATCTGTAAGAAAAAATTATGCAGGAGGGGAAGATATTTTTGAGCCTATAATATCAGAAGCAGTAGTATTTCCTGAGAACAATCAAGAAATATCGTCTATTGCAAAAATTTGTAATAAGCACAAAACATCTATAATTCCTTTTGGTACAGGAACCTCTCTCGAAGGAAATGTTTTAGGAAATATAGATGGCATCACAATGTCTTTAGAAAAAATGAACAAAGTAATCAGTATTAATGAGGATGATTTTGATTGCAGAGTTCAAGCATTTGTTACTCGAAAACAACTTAATGAAGAATTAAAAAGTAAGGGAGTCTTTTTTCCAATTGATCCAGGTGCTGATGCTTCCCTTGGAGGTATGACTGCAACATCAGCTTCTGGAACTATGGCTGTAAAGTATGGCACAATGAAAACAGTTGTTTTAGGTTTAACTGTCATATTAGCAAATGGTGATATTATAAGAACAGGTACAAGGTCTAAAAAAACAGCAGCTGGCTATAATTTAACTAACTTATTTATTGGATCAGAGGGAACTTTAGGAATAATTTCTGAAATACAATTACGCCTGAATCCGATTCCAGATAGTATCATGAGTGCTATTTGTCAATTTGAAAATTTGGAGTCTGCAGTTTTAACTGCACAACATATAATCCAATATGGTGTACCAATAGCAAGAATAGAAATGCTTAATAAAGATCAAATGAATATCAGTATTAAATACTCAGGATTAGAGAATTTAGAGATTAAACCAACTCTATTTTTTGAATTTCATGGTAGTGAAAATAGTAACAAAGAGTCAATTGAAGTAGTTGAGGCAATATCCAAAGAAAATAATGGTAGTAAATTTAAATGGGCTAAAACTACAGAAGAAAGAAATAAATTATGGAAGGCAAGACATGATGTATATTATTCAGTAAAAGCTGAAAAAAATAATATAAAAATTTATACTACTGATATTTGTGTACCTATTTCTAATCTTGTTGAAGCGATACAGTTTGCGGAAACTGAAATTCAAAATTATGGATTAAGTGCTCCAATGGTAGGCCATGTTGGAGATGGTAATTTTCATGTCGCAATACAATATGATCCGACAGACAAAAATAGTTATAAAATAATAAGAGAATTTAGTAATAAACTAATTCAAAAAGCTCTTGATTTAGAAGGAACTATTACTGGAGAACATGGAATAGGAGTTAATAAAAAAGAGTATTTGATTAAACAACATTGTGACAACCTACCATATATGAAATTAATTAAAAATAGTTTCGATCCAAATAATATAATGAATCCTGGTAAAATATTTGACTGAATTCAATAAGTTGCTCTTCCACCACTAATATCAAAAACCCCACCAGTAGTAAAAGAATTTTCTTCGGATACAAGCCATGCTACCATAGATGCAAGCTCTTCTAATTTTAAAAATCTGCCCCTTGGAATTTTTGATAACATATAATTAATATGATCTTCACTCATTTGATCAAAAATTTTTGTTTTTGCTGCTGCAGGCGTTACACAATTTACTGATATATTTTTATCTGAAAGCTCTTTACCTAATGATTTAGTTAAAGCAATTACCCCTGCTTTTGCTGCGCTGTAAGGCATTGCATTTGGATTGCCTTCCTTTCCAGCAATTGACGCAATATTAACTATTCTTCCATAATTTTTATTTATCATATGTGGAACTATAGCTTTTGAACAATAAAATACACCATTAAGATCAATATCTATTACTTTTTGCCAATCATCTAATGGATATTCCCAAGTTTTAAAAGTAGGACCATTAATACCAGCATTATTTACTAAAATATCAATTGATTTAAATTTTTTTATTACATCTAATGTTGATTTACTAACACTTTCAAAGGAAGTAACATCAACTTCCATTAATTCAACATTTTTTGGAAGTAGCAAAGATTTCATCAAACTTTTATTTTTATCCCAAATTATAACTTTAGCTCCTGATACAGCAAATCTTTTAACCATAGAAAATCCAAGACCTTGAGCACCTCCGGTAACAACTGCTATTCTATTATTTAAATCAATATTATTCATTATTATTTTTAATGACTGTGTCTTTTTACTTCATTACCTCTTTTTCCAATTAAGAAATCTAAATCAGCACCTTTATCTGCCTGCATAACGTGATCAATATACATTTTTTGATATCCACTTTTTATCACAGGTAAAACAGGTGCGTAATTTTTAAGCCTTTCATTTATAACCTCATTGGTAATATCTAAATTTATTTTTCCATTAATAACATCAACCTCAATTAAATCTCCATTTTGTACTGCTGCTAATGGACCTTTTATTGCTGCTTCAGGAGACGTATGAAGTATTACAGTACCGTAAGCTGTTCCACTCATTCTAGCATCTGAAATTCTAATCATATCACGAATACCTTTTTTTAGAACTTTCTGAGGAAGTCGCATATTTCCTACTTCTGCCATTCCAGGATACCCTTTGGGACCACAATTTTTTAAAACTAAAATAGAATTTTCATCAACATCTAATTTTGGATCATCAATTTTTTCATGAAACTCTTCTATGCTTTCAAATACAACCGCCTTACCTTTGTGCTTCATTAACTCTGGACTTGCAGCTGATGGTTTTAGAATAGCACCATTAGGCGCAATATTGCCTCTTAGTATTTTTATACCTCCATCTTTTACAAGTGGTGAGTGATAATTTCTTATTACATCATTATTCCAACATTTAGCATTTATGTTATTTTCTTCGATAGTTTGTCCATTAACAGTCAATGCCTCTTTATAGAGTAAATTTTTATCTAATAATTGTCTTATTACAGCTGGAAGTCCTCCAGCATAATAGAAATCTTCCATCAAATATTTTCCTGATGGTTGCAAATTTACAAGCGTGGGTATCTCTTTGCCACACTTTTCCCAATCATCTAGAGATAAATCTATTTCTAGTCTTCCAGCAAGAGCTGCGAGATGAATGACAGCATTTGTCGAACCTCCAATTGCACCATTAATTTTAATAGAATTTTCAAATGATTTTTTAGTAATAATTTTTGACATTATTAAATTTTCTTTGACCATTTCTACAATTCTTTTTCCAGACATAAAAGCTAAAGAATAACGTCGTGCATCAACTGCTGGTATCGCTGCATTGTGGGGCAAAGACATTCCAAGTGCCTCTACCATACTACCCATTGTTGAAGCAGTGCCCATTGTCATACAATTTCCCTTTGATCTACTCATTGAAATTTCAGCAGCTACAAAATCTTCCTCTGTAATTTTGCCTGCACTTAAATCTGCATCTAATTTCCATACTCCTGTTCCAGAACCAATAGTTTGTCCTTCATGATGGCCATTAAGCATTGGACCTCCAGATATACCTATAGTTGGAATATCAACACTTGCCGCACCCATTAGTAAGGATGGGGTTGTTTTATCACAACCCATTAAAAGTACTACGCCATCCATTGGATTACCACGTATAGCCTCCTCAACATCCATACTTGCCAGATTTCTAAATAACATTGCCGTTGGCCTTAAATTTGACTCACTAGCTGAAAAGACTGGGAATTCTAAAGGAAAACCACCTGCTTCATAGACACCTTTTTTTACAGACTCAGCAATTTCTCTAAAATGTCCATTACAAGGAGTTAGTTCCGACCACGTATTACAAATACCTATAATTGGTCTTCCATCAAAAAGATGGTTAGGATGTCCTTGGTTACGCATCCATCCTCTATGCACAAAAGTATCTCTTTTATGTGTTTTTGAATTATACCATTCTGCCGATCGATATCTTTTTTTCTCTGCCATCGTTATATTAAATACATTATAGTAATAATTTATTGAAAGATATGAAAACTTAGACTAGGGTTAATAAATGCTCGGCGGATGATACTTTATATTCTCCAGGTTCTTCAATAAAAATATTTTGAATTATATTATTGTTAACAATCATCGCAAATCTTGCTGCTCGCTTACCCATAAAGTTTTTTGATTTATCAACTATTAGATTTAAGATATTACATATATCTCCATTGCCGTCCGCAATTCCAATTATTTTATCACCATCTGTATAACTGAGTAACCAGGCATTCATTACAAAACTATCATTTACCGATAGACAATAGACATCATCAAAACCTTTATTAATGAATTGTTGATGTAGTTTGATATAACTGGGCATATGCTTTTCTGAGCAAGTGGGTGTAAAGGCCCCAGGTACCCCAAAAATAATAACTTTTTTATTTTTAAGCTCATCAGAAAGATTAATTTTTGAAATTATCCCTTTTTGAATAATTGGTACTTCTATTAATGGAATAAATTTACTCATACTTTAATTTATTAATTGCATTTACAATTTCTTTTTTAGAAAGCAACTCTGATAATAAAATTCCGTTTGGAAATTTTTTAGAAAAAAATGCATTAAAAGGAATGCCAAAACGGTCATATTTTTCCAAGAAAATATTTACTTTTTTATTTGGTTTTGTCCAATCTGCACGTATCAAAGTAACTTCATTGTCTTTAAATTCTTTAATTACTACTTTTGAGTTGAGAACATTAATTTTGTTGAATTGACAAGTTGCACACCAATCAGCTGTAATATCTAAAAAAATAATTTTATCTTCTTCTAGTAGTTGATCTATATCAACTGTAAAGAAATTAGCCCAATCTTTTTCATTTCCACTAGATAACTGTTGTTGAAATAATTGTAAGTTAGATGAAAAAAAAATAAATATTATAATAGTAAATGATATAGTATTTTTAAATATGGGTATTTTTCTTCTATAAGTGATAATTAGCAGTAAAAAAAAAAATAGCGATAAAAAATAAAAATTAAAAAAACTTAATAAAATATTTGATAACCACATAACTGTAGCAAAAAGTAAAAGTGCTAGAAAATATTTTACATAAAGCATCCACTTACCTGGTTTTGGTAAATAGCTTATGAGTTTAGGAAATAGGGCAATTAATAAATATGGTGAGGACATCCCAATACCCATAAATAAAAAAATACTCATCCCTGTAGTATAATTTTGCGTAAATGCAGCCGTAATAGCTGTACCAACAAAGGGTGCCGAGCAAGGTGTAGCCATTAAGGTTGCAAAAAAACCATTAAAAAAATCTTTTAAAAAAAGCCTATTATTTGATCTTATGTAAATTAGATTGCTAAAATTATTTGGCAGATTAATTTCAAACTGACCAAACAAATTCATCATAAATATGAAAATAACTAAAGTAATAAAAATTAAAAAGTATGGTTGTTGAAATTGCATTCCCCACGCAATAGAAAAATTAAAATACTGCAATATTATAAAAAACAATCCTAAAAAAAAGAAGGAGGTAATAATTCCTAATGCAACAGTTAAAAAACTAATTCTAGCAGTTCCTTTTTCAACAGTAAAAACTGACATTAATTTAATAGATAGAATAGGAAAAACACAAGGCATAATATTTAAAATCAAGCCAGCTAATAATGATATTAAGGCATAAAAAATAAATTTATCCATTTTGTTGTAAGGAATATTGTTTTTAATTTGTGGATACAACAGATGCGTAAAGTTATGATGTGCATCTTTAAGTAATACTTCAAGAGGAAAACTATCTTCGGATATCAAATTTTTATCAAAATCAAATTCCGCAATGATTAATTTATTATTTGCTGAATAAGAAATTGTATTTTGAACAACTGGGAGGCCAAATGGTGTATGTAAAAAAATTTCTGGTTTAAAAAAACTTTTATCTGACTCAATTTGAAGTTGAATTGTTGATAAATGATTATCTTCAAAAATATTTGCATTGATATATTTAAGGTAAGATCGAATAAAATCCTTTTCTGGTAACATTGATAATGCCTGCTCAACATGAAAATAATTATCAGTAAGTTTTTTTTCACCAGCAGGAATGTCTAGAAAAATTCTAGCATCTCCTGGTATACATATATCTTTACAAATTAAATAATTTACTTGTAAGTCTAGTTTTGTGTTTTGTAGTTCATCTTTGATTTCAATTTCTAGTGGAAAAGTAACACTATCTTGATAACCAAGTGATGTTAATCCCAAAATTTCAAACTTAATAGGTGTAGGCCACAAAATTTTAATATTACTAATATTAGATGAATTTTCCCATGATATATTTTGTGCAAAACCTCCATCACCTGGAGATTTCCAGTATGTTTTCCAACCAGGTTCCATTTGATATTGAAGACCAATAGTAATATTTTTTGAGGAGTTTTGTGAGTAAGGTGATATCAGTCTCAATTTTGAAGTTTCTCCAACTGACCATTCGCTTGATAACGCAAAGGCAGTATTAAAATAAAAACTATATAAAATGGTAGTTATTACAATTTTCAATATATTGGTTATTCTATTCATATAAATTACTATTGTAATATATAGTAATAGGCTATTGAAATACTATAAATAATAAGAATATATATAATTATGAATTTAACAGGAAAGCTTTTAGTTTCTATGCCCTCTCTTGAAGATGAGAGATTTTATAAGACTGTAATCTACATATGTGCCCACTCTTCTGAAGGCACTATGGGTATCATTATAAATAAAAAAATTGATTATGATTTATACCCTGATTTATTAGAACAACTTGGCATCGACAAGCCTCTTGGAAATAAAAAATTATATATTCGTTATGGTGGACCTGTTGAAACCGGAAGAGGCTTTGTCTTACACTCTGATGAAATAATACAAAAAGAAACACTATCTATTGAAAAAGGTGTTGCTTTAACAAGTACATTAGAATTTTTTGAAGAACTTTCAAAAGGCAAAGGTCCAGCTAATAGTATATTAGCACTTGGCTATGCAGGCTGGGGGCCAGGACAAATAGAAAAAGAATTACTAGCAAACAGTTGGATGACTATTGCTGCCGACTCTACTTTTTTATTTGATAATGAGATCACAAATAAATGGAAAAAAGCATATAGTTTGTTAGGTGTAGATCCATATAAGCTATCGCAATTTTCAGGAAGAGCATAATTAAAGACTAATTTCAAAAATTCGTTCTTTTGCTTTTTCAGAAATTTTTTTTATTTTAAACTTTTCAGTTTTTATCAATTTATCACCCGAATTTGTTACGAATGACTTCATTTTCAAAACTTCTTTTTCAGGCATTTTTCTTTCATATTTCAAAGTGTATTTTTTATTAGAAATAATAAATATTGTTTTCATAACTCCTCCAACATAATTTAATCTATTAAATGATTAAAGATATTTTTCTGTTTTTTTACCCATTCTATTAATAAATTTGAGAACTCATCACATAAAAAATAATTTTTTATTCTTTTATCTTTATTGCTCTCAATCTTCTTCAAAATTTTTTTAACCAATCCTTCATTAAGTAGGTTTTGAATACTAGATCTGGATCCTATTGTTTTAGGTATATTATTGCATAATTTTTCATAAGATATTCCATCAATATTATTATTAGAAAAAATTTCCATTATAACAGCACTATGAAGGATAGATTTATAAAAAAATTTGCCAAAAAAATCTTTACTTTCTAAACTAGTGTAAAGATCATTTTTTTTGAGCTTTATAATTTCTTCTGCATTCATAATTATTTCCAGTTAAAAGTAGAGGATTTTAATCCTCTACTTATAAATTTAGGTTTTTATGTACAAATTCAAGATAAGACTGTGAAATCTAATCCCTAATTGAATATGCCACAACACCTACTTCAGCTTTATCAGTTCCAAGTTTTTCCGCTTCCTCACTTATTCTTAGACCCATTGATATTTTTAATAGGTAAATCACAATATAAGATGTGATAAAA
>MDSV01221245.1_pt1 | contig 10517 bp, 10 predicted proteins | sample 810851 | NCBI WGS metagenome assembly MDSV01 (sample SAMN05326640, study PRJNA326480) | marine metagenome | isolation source: seawater | place: Atlantic Ocean: North East | collected 2012
AATCCAAATTTTACTAGATTTAATGTTTTTTTAAGAGATAAATTTACATGTCAATATTGTGGAGATAAAAAAGATTTGACTTTTGACCATCTATTGCCAAAATCAAAAGGCGGAATTACTGATTGGGAAAACGTTGTTACTGCTTGTTCAACTTGTAATGTAAAAAAAGGTGGAAAGTTTTATGAAGCAAGTGGTATGAAGTTATTTAATAGACCTTACAGACCTACAGTGGATGACCTTCACAAAAATGGTAGGAATTTCCCTCCAAATTTTTTACATGAAAGTTGGATGGATTATTTGTACTGGGATATAGAACTAGAACCTTAATTAAATTTTTTCTGAAATAGCAATCGCAATTCGAGATGATGTTTTTATAACTTTATCTAATACGTTATAAAGGCCAGTTTTGGTTGCTCCATTCTCATAAGCGATATCTTTGTGATCTAACTCATCTTGTCTAAATTTCATAATTTTCTTTTTTAATTCTTTTTCATCGTCACGTAATTTGTATGTTTGATCTTTATAATGACCATCAATTACTTCCTCTACAGAAGCTGTACAAAGCATTGCTGCCCTCTTACCCATCATCGCAGTTCCAAAACCTAAAGTAATTCCCATTAAGTCCCAGAGAGGCAAAAGTTTTGTAGGCTTTATATTTCTTTTTTGAATTTCTTTATCGAAAAAATCAAAGTGTTCTCTCTCATGCTCACGCATGTCCTCTATTTTTCTTTTTAACTCTTCATCTTGTTTAAAGGTTTTTAAAGCTAATAGTTGGCCTTCATAAATTTTAATAGCACCGCGCTCTCCAGCGTGATCAACTCTAATTATCTCTTCTAAAGTTTTTTTGTCTGTTTTATTCATTTTTTAATATTAACTTTAATAATATATAGCTTATAATTGCAGATAAAAATGCGTTAAATGTAGCAAGAGATAAGCCAAACACTCTAAAAGTAACATCCTTACAACTTATTGGAGTGTTTTCTAAAGTTTTTAAAAGATCATCTGGATTTTGAATTTTGTTATTAAGACCAAGCTCGCATAATAAACTTTCATTAAAAATATTTTGTTCTATTCCTACATGATATGTAGAAATTATCGCGCCAAATGCAAATAAAACAAAAATTAACAAAAGAATAATTTTTTCCCATTTATTAATAAAAATAAAAAAAGAACCTAATATTATAGTTCCTATATAAGGAATTCTTTCTATTTTACACAGATTACATGGTTCGTGACCTAAAATAAATTCTATAAAATAAGCTACACTTAGAGAGATAAAGCTTAAAATTATCAATGTATTTAAAATAATTTTTTTTTTTCATATCATTTAAAGTAAAAATAAAATATCAGGCCAGTTAATACAATTATTATTCCAATAATTGAGAACCACTTAAAACCCTCTTTTTTTAAAAGAATTTCAAACTCATTACCAAATTTCATTGACAAATAAGCAACAATAAAAAATCTTAAACCTCTCGAAATTAAACTTATTAATACAAATATATAAAGATTAAACCCAATAAAACCACTTGTAATAGTAAAAACTTTATAAGGCAAAGGTGTAAATCCAGCTAAAAATAATGTTCCAATCCAAAAAATTAGACCTTCTTTATTAGAAAGTTTATCTTGTAAAGCAAATACTTTTTCCTCGTAACTATAGAATTCTATAATATTCATAGATAATTCTAAAAAAACACTTCCTAAAAAATAACCTAAAATTCCACCTAAAACTGAAGATACTGTGGCGATAAAAAAAATTTTAATATAATCTTCTTTTTTTGCAAGAACCATGGGTACCATCATGACATCCGGTGGGATAGGAAAAAATGAACTCTCAAAGAAAGATAAAAAAGCAAGGAAGGGCTTAGATAATTTATGTCTAGCTAATTCCAAACATCTGTCATATAATTTTACAATCATTATTCACTTTTATAAGCATGTCAGAAAAAAAAGAAATAAAAAATTTAAATAATCTTACAAAATTAGACTTTAAAAAAAGAGAACAACAAGGATTTAAAGAGGCTTTTATCAGTAAGTCAGAAGTGCATTCCATATTGTCTTCAAATTTTGGAAGAATAAGCGCTCAATGGTTTAGGTTTTCTACCACTTGGAATTACAATGCCTATCAAACATTTATGGATATGGATAAATATCTTATACTAATTTATTTGGTACAGAAGTCATTTCGTCATTATGCTGATATACAAATCATTCATTCTGAAGAGCAATTTTATACAAAAGAGGAATTTGAAATTGATAAAATTAATCTTATTGAAATTTCGGAGGATCTTTCAATTGCAAAAGAGACAATAAGAAGAAAAATCAATGAATTAAGTAGAGAACAAATAATTTCGAGAAATGGAAAGAAAATTGTACTTAGACCTTTAACTTTTATTCATCAAAGACCTAAATACTCAATAAAAACTCTATCCCAATTTTTATCAGTTTGCACTAAGTACCTATCTACCCAAGATTGGTTTGGACCTCCTATTGAAGCCAAGACTATAGAGGAATTTACAAGACAAAATTTTACTCTAGTTTGGAGATTTTTCTTTAGATTCAAAATTCCATTTTTGATTAGACAAAGAAAATTTCATGGAGATTTAGAAACCTTTATTGTTGCCGGAACTATTTTTGCAAATCATGTCGTTAGGCTTAAAGAAAAAATGAAAAAGAATCCTCTATTCCTGGGTAGTGAAGGTCTCGATGACTTTGGAGAGTCTAATTATATGCAATGGGCAAAAATGATTATCACTTCTAAAGAAAGTATCCTTGGTATGAACGCCTCCTCTATTTCTGAGATCACTGGCATTCCTAGGGCAACAGTAATTAGAAAACTTAAAATTACTCAAAGAAAAGGTTTGCTTCACAAAGATAAACATCAGCTTTATACCATAGGTAGAACTTATAAAGCAAAAATTAAAGATTTAGAGAAAGTGTTTACGGAAAATCAAATAGACCTGTGTAAGTTCGTGTCTACTTTTTTTGAATTATACAGAAACCCCAACATTAATAAAAATTTAAAATAAACTGTTTATTTAAAGTATAATTTAATAATATAATTATATAAGGGCGAATGGTGGAACTGGTAGACGCGCCGGACTCAAAATCCGGTGGTAGCAATACCTTGAGAGTTCGAGTCTCTCTTCGCCCACCATGTTATGGAAATAAATAAATTAAATAGTCTTGTAGAGTTATATTTTAAAAAATGTGAAGAGACAGATGATAAAAAACCATTTTTAAAATGGTTGAAAAAAGAGAAACCCACTTACACTTGGGGAGATATTAAAGAAAGAGTTTATAAATTATCACATAAAATAAAATCTTTAATTAATGAAGGTGACAGATGCTTAATCTTATCTGAGAACAGACCTTATTGGCTAATGGCCGATCTAGCAATAATGAATGCTGGTGGTGTATCAGTACCAATTTTTACAACTTATTCTTTAAATGATTATGAATATATTTTAAATGATTGTAGACCAACTTTAATAATCGTTTCAAATCAAGACCAATTTAAAAAAATAGAAAATTATATAAGCTCAGATCAGAAAATTATTTCTTTCGAAGAAATTAATAGAGATAGTTTATTAATTAAAGATATTTTTGAAGAAAATAAATATGAAAAAAAAATTAATTATAGTTTAAAAAGAATTACACCTGCATGTATAATCTATACATCCGGAACATCAGGAAATCCAAAAGGTGTAGTTTTAAGTCATGGAGGAATTTTGTCTAATTGCGAAGGAGCAATTGAATTACTTGAACCTTTAACAAAAATAAAAGATCCTATTTTTTTAACTTGGCTACCTCTTTCTCATTCTTATGAGCATACAGTTCAATTCATTCAAATAATTGCGGGTGCTAAAGTTTTTTATGCTGAAAGTTTAGAAAAATTAATTTCGAATATGAGTATTGCAAAACCAACTATAATGACAGCAGTTCCGAGATTTTATCAAAATCTATTTACCAAAATAAACATGAACTTTGAAAAACAAAAAGGATTAAAAAAAATATTAATTAATAAAACTGTAGATCTTGGAAAAAAAAAATTAAAAAAAGTAGAATTAAGTTTTGTAGAAAAAGTCATTAATTTTATATGCAACATTTTAGTAAGAAAAAAAATTCAAAGGCAATTTGGAGGTAATCTTCAAGCATTTGTATCCGGGGGAGGGGCACTTGATCAAAATATAGGTGAATTTTTAAATGCTATCGGACTACCAACTTTACAAGGTTACGGTCTTACCGAAGCGTCACCCGTAGTGAGTTGTAATTTACCTTATTTAGTAAAAGTCGAAACCGTTGGACCACCATTTAGAACCAATAAAGTAAAGATTGCTGAAGATGGTGAAATTTTAATAAAAGGTGAAAATGTAATGTTGGGATATTGGAACCAAAAAGAAGAAACAGCTAAAGTTATAAAAGACGGTTGGTTATACACTGGAGATATTGGTGAGTTCGACCAAAATAATTATTTAAAAATAACAGATAGAAAAAAAGATATCATTATAAATTCAGGAGGAGATAATATTTCTCCAAGTAAAATTGAAAATATACTATGTTTAAATGAATTTATTAAACAATCTTTTGTTTATGGAGATAAAAAAAATTATTTAGTAGCTATTCTTGTGACCGAAAAAGAAATTAGAAATGAAAAAATTAAACTTATAATTGAAAATATAAATAAAAAACTAACTTTAACTGAAAAAGTTAAAAAATTTGTTTTAATTAACAAAGAATTTACAATTGAAAATGGCATGTTAACTCCAACGTTAAAGTTAAAAAGAAAAGAAATTTTAAAAAATTATAAACAAGAAATAGAAAATCTTTATTTTAATTAATAAATTATTATTTAAATTATCTCCAAAAAACATTGATATTACTTAACTTTTACATCTACAAATAATTTTACAAATTTTAATTAAAATTTAAAATTTTTTAAAAAAACTTCACATTACTTTGTATTTGACATCAAAGAAAAAAAACATAAAGTTTAATTAACATAACGAATCATAAAGATTCGTTAATAAACAGGGAGATAAGATGGCAAAACGTAGAAAAAAAGCTAAAAAGAAAAAAGCTAAAAAAGCAAAAAGAAGAAGAAGAAGAAGATAGTTACTTCTAAATTCTTTTAGTTGAACGCCCTTTTTAATTTCTTAAAAAGGGCGTTTTCTTTATACTTCTAAAACATTTTTATTTCTGCCCAAGGCTTTGTCCATCTTCTTTTGAACTTCTTCTGGGCCAGTCTTAAGAACAGCTTCAAATTCTGATTTAAGCCTATCGTAAGCTTTTTCAAAAAGTTGTCTTTCAGAATAAGATTGATCAGCAATTATATCCGTATTTTTGTTAAGATCTTTTACTACTTCAGCTAAATCATAAATTTTACCTGAATTTATTTTTTGATCATATTCTTGTGCCCTTCTACTCCACATAGTTCTTTTAATTTTAGGCTTTGTTTTAAGTATTGAGACGCATTTATTAATTTGGTTAATTGAAGATATAGGTCTTAAGTTAGTTTGTTGATTTATTGGAACAGTCAAAGTAAGCTTTTCCTTTTCAATAAAAATTTTGTAAAACTGTATTTCAATTTGGCCTATTTTGGCTTTATCAATTGAAACTATTTTTCCAACCCCATGCTTAGGATAAACAACAAAATCCTTTACATTATATGATCTCTTTTCTGTGGCTTGCTTTTTTATTTTTTTTATTTCTGGTTTTTCCTCTTGACTATAATTTAATGATTTTTTAGTCGCTGCATCAACCTTCATTTTAGTTGATTTCAAAACTTTGACTTTTTTCGCTTTTTTTACTTTTTTGATTTTTTTTACTTTTTTCTTTTTAGGCATATTTATTTAAAAGGTTTCTCTGAAAAATGTTTGTCGTATTTATTTTTCATTTTTTCGTATTTTTTATGATCTAGCATAGGATCTTTTTTTTTGTTTATATTAGGCCATATTGCAGAAAACTTTTTATTTAGCAACAACCATTTATCCTTATTTTCTATATCAATCGTATCAGATACAATAGCTCCTATTGGACATTCAGGTTCGCAAACTCCACAATCTATACATTCATCAGGATTAATCGCTAACATGTTTTCACCTTCGTAAAAACAATCAACTGGGCAAACTTCAACACAGTCCGTAAGCTTACATTTAATACACTCATCTTTAACTATGTATGTCATTTAGTTTTACTTAACCTCATTTTAATTTCACCACTTTCTTTATCTGAAAAATATATCAAGCCACAGATTCTTCTCATCAAATTAGACTCATATTGATCTACTTTTTCGTCAGATATTAAAATTTTCCATAATTGCTCAATTATTTCACTCTTCATTTCCATAGAGCTATCTTTTATAATTTTTGTAAAACTTAAAAGTTGATTAGAATTAGACTCAAGCTCTTCTGCCTCTGTAGTTATTTTTTTTAATAATATATCGTCATTGGTGTTATTTTTTATAAAATTACTAATAATCTTTTTCTCGTTATCCGAATATATTTCATCTATTTTCGCAGCATGTATTAATAAAGCAGCGATACCAACTAATTCTTTTTGATTAAATTTATGCATTCTATTTTAAATTAAGAGTTAAAAGTTTTTTAAAAGGATTTTCACTTTTATTTATATTAATAAATTTGTTTTTCTTTTTAATTTCACCAGGATAGAAATAAGTGTCGATTTCTTTGCTTTTTTTGTAATTCATGCTTAACATTAAACTATAAAAATCTTCTTTATTACAACCTAATAAATTCATCATTTCTGAGTCAATCTTAAATTTTCTTTTTTCAGTTTTACTTAAAATCTTAACGAAAAGTTTCTCTAGTATATCTATACGAACATAGTGATTTTTAAACTTTTCAAAACCGCACAGTAATAAGAAATTTTTATTGTATTTCTTATCAAGTAAGTAATTTAGGCCGGATCGTGGAATACTCTGCGTTGATGCAAGCTGGTAAAATAATCTCCATAAGGAGATTCTGAGAGAAACTGCTTTGGGTTTGAGCATTTTTGGAAGATATATATGATATCGACCTATTTTAATACCTAATTCCCATACCTTTTTTCTTTCTTCAGTTTTAACTGATTTTACCATTTCATTGACTGCCTCTCTTTTAAGCACGCCATTTTTTTCAAAAAGTTGAAACATAAGAGCTCTAATATACTTATTATTTACATTTTCTTTATTTAAATTTAAAAGATCTCCCAGAACGTCTTTGATATGTTCGTCAATCCAATTTTTTAAAAAAACCTCAAGCTTCATTTTTGATGAGTCATTTAAAGCATCATCTGCTAAAACTTCTATTTCAGGATTAAGATAGTTATTACCTTTTTTTAATCTCGCTATAACATTATTTTTCCAAATTATTTTACATTTATCATCAAGATGTATCTCCTGATTTTCAATTATTAATGATACTCTCTTCTCTAATTCTTCACCAACACCTTTTCTTGCAGCTTTTTTTATTGACTTTATATCTGTGTCTAAGGTCTTGGAAGTTAAGGCTATAATAAATTTCAGACCTTTTAATTCACCAAGAAACTGATTATTAATTAATATTTTATCATTTTCGTCAATATTAGTATTTAATACAAGATCCTGTTTTAAGCTTCGAGAAAGTATACTAATTTTTTTATCTATAAAACTATTTGTCAATTCCTGGTGTAATTTGTCAGACAACTTATCTTCTATATCTTTCGTTAACTGGACCCAGTAATCAGAGTTTTCAACCCAATTTTTTTTATTTGCAACATAAGACCAAGTCCTAACATTAGAAATTCTGTTGGACAATACGTCAATATTTCCGTGTTCTTTTTCTAATCCCTTTAACTGTTCTTTCATATAATCATTAGGTATCCTTTTTTTTCTTGTTGAAAGATATTTAAAAACTTTATCAATAATACTTATGTGTTGACCATAAGCCTTTTTTTCAAAATCAGGAATTTGACAACACTCCCATAACAATTCAAGATTTTTATGATAAAGAATGTTATTGCTTCCAAGTTTTAAAAAATGACGTAAAACACTTTCATCTAATGAGTCATGCGTCCTTATTAACGCGCTATTGTTGGGCCGCTGCTCTAAAGATAAAATTAACTTTTGAGGATTTTTAAAATCTAATTTTGAATTACGCCAATAAATCATCTTAGTTTCAGGAAGATTATGCTTCTCTATATTCTCTATTTCATCTGAATTGAGAACTTCGCAGTCACCCGTGGTACCAAAAAAACCATCATTTTTAAATCTTCCAGCCCTACCAGCAATTTGAGATATTTCAATTAAATTTAATCTTCTTGTTTTTTTTCCATCAAACTTCTTTAGATTTGAAAAGTAAATTTCGTTAATGTCCATATTTAAACCCATACCTATTGCGTCAGTTGCAACCAAATAATCAACATCTCCAGACTGATATAATTCTACTTGAGAATTTCTAGTTTTAGGACTTAAAGACCCCATTATAACTGCAGCCCCGCCTTTTTGCCTTCTTATTAATTCTGCAATTGCATAAACGTCTTCAATAGAAAAAGCTATTATTGCCGATTTTCTCTCCAACCTCGAAATTTTTTTAAATCCTCCGTATGCTAGTTTTGAAAATCTGTCTTTGTTTTCAAACTCTACCCCGTGTACAAGCTCTTTGATTACCCCTCGCATAACTTGGGATCCAAGAAACATTGTTAATTTGGTTCCTCTAAAGTTCTGCAATCTATCAGTAAATATATGTCCGCGTTCTCTGTCTACACACATTTGAATTTCATCAATAGCAACAAACTCAACATTTTTGTCTTTTGGCATTGACTCAACTGTACAAACAAAATAATTGGCACTGCCTGGTATAATTTTTTCTTCTCCAGTAATTAATGCAACTTTTTCTTTACCTACTTTTTTAACACACTTATCGTAAACTTCTCTGGCTAACAATCTTAAAGGAAGACCAAAAATACCAGTCTTAAACTTTAACATTTCATCAATAGCAACGAATGTTTTTCCAGTATTTGTTGGGCCTAGTAGAGCTATAATTTTATTTTCAGATTTTTCCATAATTGTGTATGAGCAAAATTATTATACTATATATAGATCGCCTTTGAGAACAAAATAAGATTAAAACATGACCGAATCAATTTGTCAAATGTTCTTGTTTTAAAGTTTTATTTGACTTGAATCATGGAGTCCCCGTATGGTGAATGATAGCTTTTTATAAAAGCTAATATGATTGAAATTACAAAAAAAGAAATATTAAAACTTAAGCCTTCCTCAACTTTAGTCATAAATGAAAAATCTAAAGAATTGATTTCAAAAGGACAAAAGGTTTACAGTTTTGGTTTTGGCCAGTCGCCATTTCCTGTCCCTACAAGTATTGTTAAAAAATTAAAAGAGAATGCTCACAGAAAAGAGTATTTACCAATACAAGGCCTTATAGAATTAAGAAATTCAATTTCTAAACATATATTAAAAAAAACTGGAGTTTTTTATCCAAAAGAAAATATTTTAATAACACCTGGATCTAAAGAAGCAATGTTATTGATGCATGTTGCTTTTAATGGTGAAATTCTTCTTTCAGCTCCTAGCTGGGTATCATATGAACCTCAAGCTATTATAGGAAGAAATAAAGTTCACTGGATACAAACAACTAGAGAAAATAATTGGTTCCCAACAGCAACTCAACTTGAAAAAAAAATAAAATCATTAAAAAAGAAAAACTTAATATTCATAATTAATTCACCTAATAATCCTTCGGGTACAGTTTGTAACAATCTAAGAGAATTAGCAGCAGTTGCAAAAAAATATAATTTGTTAGTGTTGTCAGACGAAATTTATACAGACCTTACCTTTTGTAATAAATATGACTCAATTTCAAAATTCTATCCAGAGGGAACGTTTATCAGCGGGGGTTTAAGTAAGTGGTGCGGTGCAGGTGGTTGGAGAGTTGGTTTTTTTGCTGTACCAAAAAAATTATCAAAGTTTTTAAAAACTATTGTAACATTAGCGAGTGAGTCATACTCAACAGTGAATACACCAGCTCAATATGCAGCTGTGCAAGCTTACGAGGGCAATTTTTCTGAATACAAAGAAAAAACTTTGGGCATTTTGAATTCAGTTGGAAACTATGTTTATCATCACCTCAAGTCGAATAAAGTTCTTATAAATCAACCACAGGGAGCTTTTTATTTAATGCCAGAATTTTTGAATAAAAAATTTAAAAATTCAACACAACTTTGTGAAACTATTTTGGAAGAGACCGGAGTAGCCATGCTTCCTGCTTCAGATTTTGGTTTTGATAAAAAAAGACTTTTGACAAGATTATGTTATATAGATTTTGATGGAACTGAATTTCTTAATGCTATTGTAAAGGGCAATTCTATAAATGATAAAATTATAGAAAAGTACGCACCAAATGTAGTTGAAGGTGTTAAAAAATTATCAAATTGGGCTCAAAATTTATAAAGATTCTCTTTGACCTGCACCTTTTTCCATAGTTAAATTATAATTAATAACAAACGGGGGAACATATGAA
>MDSV01224234.1_pt1 | contig 10517 bp, 9 predicted proteins | sample 810851 | NCBI WGS metagenome assembly MDSV01 (sample SAMN05326640, study PRJNA326480) | marine metagenome | isolation source: seawater | place: Atlantic Ocean: North East | collected 2012
GATGTTAATAAATATTGGTAATACCAATTATACATAATATATATTATACGAAAAATAAGAGAGTGGTATTTCTTTAAAAAGTTGCTTTTCTACTTTATCTCCTTTAAAATGTAACATATTCGGTAGAATTTAAATTGTTACTGAGCTTTGAATTAAAATTGTTTCATCTTCGTTTTTTATAATTGCTACAATTTTAGCATAGTATTCTCCCGTATTTCTGTTTTTTTAACTGTTTTTCATTATCAATATCCAGTCCAGTTAATGAAATTTCATCAAGAGTTAGATTTATTTCTTTATGTACATTAATCTTATTGGATAGTATCAGCCAATAATAAAAGATCAAAAATATCTAAAGTGTCATCGTAATTGAAGTCGCCTAAGCTTATAGTCTGGTCGGTAATAACTTGATCGGATATTAAAATTGAAATCAAAAATATTAAATCGTCTATATTAACATTATTATCTTCATTTAAATCTCCTAATGTAAGGATTGGGTCGTAGTCAAATTTATAGTCCCAAATTCCTCTTCCGTATGTGCCGAATCTTACAGTATGGATATTTTCAATATATTCCACACTCCAGTATGTTTGGTCAGGAGCAAATCCTCCATCAGTCATATCTTCCCATGAACCCTGCTCAAATGAAAAAACATATGGCCCCACTTCGGTCGCAGCAAATATCATAGACTCATCGGGTAAAATTGCTAGGCCATAAACTAATGTATTGGGAAGTCCGTTATTGAAAGATGTGAAAGAATTTCCACCATCTTCACTTACATATATCGCTGGATTCGAATAGCCGCTTCCTGCTATATATATCCTACTATCATTTATAGGTGACGGTAGAATAGCGCTTCCATAGAAGTAATGAGATTCTGGTCCAGTAAAGCTAGATGTTTGAGAAAAATCTTGTCCAGAATCGGTGGAATAATAAAATTTTCCATCTTCGGTAGAAACATACCAGTAATTGTTCGTTAATGGACTGTAAGCCATTGCAGAAATTTTTGAAGGAAAAGAAAATTCCAAGTCAAAGGCAGTCATTCCCCCAGCACCATAGATAACCTTAACCATGTGATTTTGAGATTCAATACCACCACCACCGATATATACAATATTTGATTGATTCGGATCATTCATAATTGGGGGAAGCCACAAGTATCCACTTCCAGCAAAATCCCACGATACCATATTGGTTGAATTAGCTGCGTCAGCGTAATACATTACAAAACCTGGATAATCTGTCCAAAGACTAATTCCACCGTCACTAGAAACTATATGTCCATAATCTCCACTAATAGTTTGTTCAAAATCAAGGACTCCATCGTATTCGTTACCGTCATTTAAATGTCTTTGGAATCCTTGATCCTGACTTCCAGCATATATATGATGCGGTGAATTATTAGCTGTATAGGTTGAATAATATTGACTAACACCTAATCCACTCATAGAAATATTTTCTACATTTTCAAGATTATCATATGAAATATAGATACCTCCATCTGTACAAATTAATTGGAATTCTTCGCCAGTAACGGGGTCTGTTTCAAAACTAAATTCTGGAAGATCGGCGTGTAGCTTATTTTCAGGGTCAGAATAATATTCCCACCAATTATTTATCAACGTCCAATTCTCTCCCCTATCTTCAGTAGTGTATCCATCGACACTTCCAACAACGATAAAGTTTTGATTATTATACGGGCACTCAAAGCTGTTTATGGTAAATGTACCTGTAGGAAGTTCACCATTGTTTTCCCACGATACACCACCATCTATCGAGCTATAAAGTTGATTACCAATCCTACTATGTAAAAAGGTTAAATTATTATTCACACCTCCAATTAAAATATTATTACCACTCCCAGATGGATCCATATCTCCAATAAAAGAAGTGTTATCATTATCATTGAGTGAATATATATTCCCATCATTTAAGATTAATAATTGTGCATTGGGCTCTTTAGAAATCCAAATATCAAAATGATTATCACCACTTACATATCCATTAGGCTCTGAAAGTTCTAATATTTTTGAAAAGGTTGCTCCTCCATCAATTGATTTATATATCGCAGGTAAATGAGTCCACTCTGTATAATCCCATTCAATAACAGCCAAGTATAGAGTTCCACTATCATCATTTCGTTTCACCGCTCTAAAAATCCATCCCCAATTTTGTACATTTTCAAGACCTGTAGCAGGCTCTATAATATAACCTTCATCATCAGTGAAAAATAAATTTTTACTATTCACCATAATCATCCTTTGTGAGTCTCCATATTCAAAACGATTTAGGAAATGAATTCCTTTAATTTGAAAATAATCATTTAGAGAGGTCCATTCTGAGCCATCCATATTTCCTCGCCAAATATTACCCCCGCTAGATGCACAGTAAATGGTTTCATTTTCATGATCAATATATGAAGTTAAAATTCTTCCAGCTTGGTTGTTACTTCCTCTTTCGAACCATTCTCCATTAACATTTGTAAAGTCTCTTATGCTGGAGTGGTTCTCTGGATTCGCTATTCTATTCGCTGTATTCAGTTCAAATTTTTTCCTTCTAGTTTCTTTGTCTATAATTTTCCAATCTATATCAGGAGAACTTCGATGCATATTTTCCATCCACTCCTTTCTGTCCTTTTTAAATTCTTTCTTATCCTTTTTTTGCTGAATAATGTTAGTCGGTAATGGGATTCGATTACTTGGCTTGATAACAAAAACAAGGATTGTAAAGGCGGTTAATAAAAAAAATGTCGTGAAATTATGGACTCTATTATTTACTGGTTTGTTGTATTTCATATTAAAAATTAAATAAGATTATAGTCTGTAAAATAAAATAGGGCCGATACCGACCCTATTTTATTTAATTTTGATTTTGTTATAAAATTAATCTTCCTCTTCTTCTGCTTCTTCAGCCTTAGCCTGTTGAATCAGCGCAAGATTCTCTATCTCTTTTAATCGTTTTTCAAGATTCTTTGTAGTTTGTTCTAGGCTTGAAATTCCTTGTTTTAATTTTCTAACCGAACCTTTTACCTCCGTAGAAAGGTCATCTAAATCATTATTTAGATTTCTAAATTGTTTCTCAGTATCCCTTACAAAATTATCCAACCTGAAGCTGACATCATCAATCATTGATGCTAAAGAATCAGTGTTTTTTTCTATAAGATCCGTATTTAATACAATATCCTTTTGTGCTTTCCTGATATGCTTCCCACGTCCTTTAAATCTTAAGTTGTAGGTATGAAGACTATCAGAAAAAGAACCAAGCACTTTATCAACATGATTCTTATCAGCAAGGTCTAATTGGTCCATTCTTTCATTGAGCTGTCTAGTCATCTCCCAATAGTAGAATGCGACAAGTGTAAAAACAAGTACAGCACCAAATAAAAATTTTTCTTTACCGTTCATTGATTTTCCTAGTTATTATTACTTTCCTTCTAAACGTTTTTCCCACGCACTCATTTCAGTAGTATCAACACCAGATGCTTCTGTGATATCATCAGATACTTTCTGCGTAGAAGGAGATGGTTCATTACCTTCCATTAAATCATGAATTATTTGATTACGACGTTCAGAGTTGTCTTTAAGATTTCCCATAATGCCAGTAACCTCATCGTTGAAATCCTGAATGGTTCGTTGCAGACGAGTAACTAACTCATCAAGCAGCACTTGCCCATATGTTGTATTTAATCCAGATAGTAAATTATCTAGCTTCTCATTTAGATAACTCTCTCTACTATCTTTATTTTCAAAATCTATGCTCATAATATTTTCTTACAAATTAACTGTGAAATAGCAATTGTTAGATTGGTAATTTGATAAAAGAAAGGTTTTTTGGCAACAATCAATTCACGGCCAATGTTTTAGTGATTTATAGCCATTTTTATTAAATAATTCAATTAATGGAATAAATGTTTTCTTTTGAACCGAGTACGGTAATTTGTCAAATGATTTAAGTTTCATTAGATCCTCTGGCTTGCCTAAATCTGATACTGGTATGTCCATCTTCCCCATTCCTGTCATCGTTATTTTATCATTAATATGTATGGTTACAGCAAGTAATCTCCTTCCTGTATTCCATTCAAATAGTTTAAATTCTGTGAATAAGAAAGCATCTTCAGGGGCATATTCTTTAATAATAAACCCATTTCCTTCTAATATCGTACGGATATTTTTAAGTGTTTCTTTTTTTGAACTTTCAAAAGAGAAGTGTTCCACCATTCTTGGATATGTAGGACAGAAAGAAAACTTTACTGCAAAAAATGATATGAAAAAAGTAGCTATTAATCTCAAATGAATTACTTTATTATTGTTCCAATCCTATCCCATCTTGGTGTCCAGCTATTAAGATCTATTGAAAAATAGGCAAACAGAGCTTCACCTAGGATGAAATTTTCAGGAACGAATCCCCAATATCTTGAATCAAGGCTATCATCCCGATTATCACCCATAGCCCAATAATAATTTTGCTTTACTACAAATTCTGATATCTCACTAGCTGGTTTTCCATCAATCATAAGGAACTCAAAGTGCTCTTCTCTGAATGCCTCACTCCAGGGATTTATAAGTTCTCCTCCATAAGGGAAGTATTCATCAAAAATTCGTTCTTTACCCTGACTCCTGAAAATTTGATTTGGATCTTGGAGCGTAAAATTATAAACCTTGTCATTGTTTACTAATGATGCTTTATGTCCCTCCATTAAAATAATAGGGAGAAGATAACGCCAGTTTGTTTTTTCATGTATAGGAAAACTATCGCCCTTTTTTGGAATATAGATAGGACCAACATTATCTCGATTTAAATTTGTATTTGAACTAAGAAAAATATCAGGCTGTTTAAAATCCTTCTGCATTGATGAGGAAAGAAATTTTCCATTTTCCCACATGGGAATTTCCTTTTCATTCACAAATAACTTTTTGTAGGATATTTCAACAGTGTCCCCAGGTCCAGCTACACATCTTTTAACATATTTAACATGATTATCTCGTGGATATTTAAAAATAAGAACATCTCCAACTTTTGGTATCTGAAAAGCCGGGAATTTATAATATGGGATTGGGAACCCTATTCTTGTATACGGGATACCAAGCCAATCAGGTGTCCGCATACCATAAACAAAACGACTGCCAATCAAAAAATCGCCTGTCATTATTGTATTTTCCATACTGCCAGTAGGTACAATGTAGGCTTCTACAACCGTAACTTTAACCAAAAGGACGGTAAGAACTATAAAAACAATCGCCTTTATTTCTGCAAAAATTTTATTTTTATTTAACATGATATAATGAAATTAGGAGTCAATTGAATTCAATTCCTCTAAAATGTTTGATATCAGGGTATTTATTTTTCTTCAACCGGACAAACACCACATCTATTGGAATGTTCTTATAGTCTGAGTATTCATCTTTGGCTTTTTCTAATTCTCGTTCTAGTTTCTTTAATCCAATACTTTTAATAAGGTCTTTATTAAGCTGTTTTTCTTTTTTGGAAACATTATAAACCTTAGTGAAAAATATTTCCCCTTTCTCTTTACCAACTATAATTGTACTTCTATTAATCTTATTCATCTCAATTATTGTAGCACCTTGGGACCTAAGATATAATGCTGCAAGTTTTTCACACATCCAATCCAATCTGTTATTATCTTTTAGCCAAGTGATGGTTGGCATATTTTTTTTCACCGGTGTGAATGTTCTTCTGTGTATGGGTGTTGCTCGATATTTCACCAATGCTTCAATGTGATATTTTGTACCATAGCCACTATGGTTTTCAAAACCATATTCTGGAAATATCACTGCATATTCTTCCATTAACCTATCTCTTGTAACCTTTGCGATGATAGATGCAGCCATTATTGATTCAACTTTATCATCACCTCTAATTATCCCTTCATTTGGAATATTGATATTCTTTAGTGAATGCCCATCAACAAGGGCTTTGTCCGGCAATATGGGCAGTCTCTCCAGTGCCATATTCATCGCGTAAAAGGTGGCTTCTCTGATATTAATCCGATCTATGATCTTAACATTGGACTTACCTATTCCTACACCATTAGCATTTTGTAAAATTAAAGGAAACAACGCTTCTCTTTTTTTCTTTGTTAGTTTTTTGGAGTCTCTAAGACCGATTATATCATGATTCTTAGGAAGGATAACTGCTGCCGCTACTACGGGACCAGCTAATGGACCTCTACCTACTTCATCAACGCCTGCTATATTCCGCAATATTAATATATCCAAATTGTTAGATTACGTAAATATAGGTATCTATAAATAAACAAAGTAACTATCATATCTATCTATTTTTTACATATTCAATATTACACTTTGCCTTTAAGTTGACTTCTTTTAAAATCATCACCTACAATTAGCAGAGGATAAGTATCATGGATAGGAAAACAGCTGGCTTTATATCTTTTGGCATTATAGTGTTTATTATGTATGCATTTGGACTACATACCTTTGATGCGGTTTGGTCCTTCCCTAGTCAAAGGGCAGTTCCGCTTATGGTTCTAGCTCTGGTTGGCACAGGTATATATGCCACCATTCAGCTTGGATTTCCCCAGATTAAATATCTCAAACATGGTATTCAGGTTACCAAAGGAGTATATGATAATCCGAATGACGAAGGAGACCTTAATCATTTTAAGGCACTTACCACTGCCTTATCGGCAACCGTAGGAATTGGGAACATAGCGGGAGTTGCAACCGCAATTTATTATGGTGGTCCAGGAGCATTATTTTGGATGTGGGTTACAGCCTTTTTTGGTACGACCTTGAAATATGCGGAATGTACCCTATCGTTGAAATATAGAGAGATGGATGCCCTTGGAAAAACCGCTGGAGGTCCAATGTATACCATAGAAAATGGACTGGGTAAAAATTGGAGATGGATGGCTGTGGCCTTTGCTTGCTTCGCTGTTATTTGCTCCTTTGCCACTGGGAATGCAATTCAGTCTTTTACAGTCTCTGATCAACTTTCACTAGAATTATCAAACATAGTAGGAAATGCACATTTTCTAACTATTAAACATGAAATATGGTCAGGATTTGGCGTTTCTATATTCCAATTTGTTATTGGAATTATTATGGCCGCGACCGTAGGAATGGTCATAATTGGTGGAATAACTCGCATTGGTTCATTTACTGGGTTTCTAGCCCCGTTTATGGCGCTTATATATGTCGTATCTGCAGCACTTATCATTATTATGAATATTGACAAAATAGCTGACAGCTTTGGTTTAATTTTTTCTATGGCCTTCAATCCACCTGCTACTATTGCTGGCACAGGTGGAGGTATTCTCATGACTATGCTTTGGGGTATTAAAAGAGGACTCTATTCTAATGAAGCTGGACAAGGATCTGCCGCCATCGCTCACTCTACCGCGAAAACAAAATATTCGGTTCGAGAAGGCGCAGTTGCTATGCTTGGTCCATATATAGATACATTGATTATTTGTACTATGACAGGACTTGTGATTATATCAACTGGAGCATGGAAGCACACAGAATTTTTTGTGAAAATCACGGCATCTTCCATCGATGAAGCAAATAGAGCCTTTGAGCTAGGAATTTTTCAAGGAAAAGAACTTCTCAATAGTAGCCGACTAACCTCTTTTGCATTTAAAGAAGGACTCGGATTCCTTTTTCAATTTGGTGATAAAATCGTTACGGTATCGGTTTTGTTATTTGCACTTTCTACTGCTATTTCATGGTCTTTTTATGGAAATCGCGCAGCGGTGTATTTGTTTGGTGAAAAAGCCATCACACCCTATCTATGGGTATATGTTTTCTTTGTCTTTGTTGGAGGCATTGCTGAACTAGAGGCAGTCTGGGCATTTGGAGATGCGGCACTTGGTATTATGACATTTCCAAATTTAATATCCATAGTATTGCTTACCGGAGCACTAAAAACCATGACCAAAGATTATTTTTCTAAAGAGCATGTCCCCTATCAAAAAGGATGATATTCTAACAGTTGCTGTTGAAGCTTCACTTGCAGCTTCTAATCATATTATGGAGGCGGCGAACTTTCCTAGAATCACAAATCACAAAGGAAGGACAGATCTTGTAACCAAAACTGATATTGAATCTGAAAAAATAATCAAATCTATTATTGGCGCATATTATAATGAACATTCAGTGTTAGCAGAAGAATCTGGTAGAGTTGATAACTCCTCTGATTATCTTTGGATAATTGACCCTCTAGATGGTACTACAAACTTCGTGCATGGATACCCTTGTTTTGGTGTATCTATAGGGATTTATTATAAAATGAAACCAATAGTTGCAGTTGTTGTTGAAATGCCTAGTATGAAAATGTACACAGCCGTAAAAAACAAAGGGGCGTTTTGTGAGGGAAAGAAAATTAACTGCTCAGAAACTGAATCCATTGCTAATTCACTGTTGGTCACAGGATTTGGCTATAATCATGGGAAAGATTGGGAAAACAATATGAGATTGTTTAAATATTTTACGGACATAAGCCAAGGTGTACGAAGATTAGGTGCCGCTGCGATTGATATTTGCCATGTGGCTTCTGGTAAAGTTGATGGTTTTTGGGAGTACGACCTAAAGCCATGGGACATTGCTGCTGGGGCTCTAATAGCTCAGGAGTCTGGATGTGTAGTCTCTACATTAAACAAAGAAAAAGACCTATTGATGAGCAACAGCATCCTAGTAGCAAACCCTAATATATTTGTCGATATGAAGCATAAAATAAACTCTTACCTGAATTGATCTCGGAATTGTTTCTCTGACCAAACTCCCTCGATTTTTTCAATGAAATCTTTTTTCTTATTTAAAGTTAAGATTTCAATAGCTGTAAATGAATATATAAAACCAAGTTGTTCTTTAGAACCTTCCCATTTATAATGCACAATAATCTTATTCTTTTTGGATATTATATCAGTGACTTCCATTTCATAATCATACCAAGCATCAGAGTAATCCATAATATCTTCTAAAAAAGACTCACTTTTCTGAATATATTGATACCTTTTCAGTGGTATATTTAATTCTGTAAAGACTGAATCTCCTTTTTTAGTCACAATAAGTTTTTGCATCTCTCCCTCTGGTCCATTTGTATTTAACCCCAATGAATCAACTATCGATTCATTATGTTCATGTATGCGATCACCGACAGCTAGATTCTTTTCAGTCGTATCATTTAAGGAGTAGGCAACCATTAAACTTCCATCAACATAGTATGCATCAACACCTAGCCCTATATATGGAGTGTGAAAATATTGAAAAGAGTCTCCTATCATGGAAAATACAGTGGCTGTATCTCCACCATAGCGAGCTTCCATAAATAGGTCTATATCTTCACTATCTAGAGGAGGAAATGCCAAGGTGACACTTGTAATTGCTATATAAATATGTATGAATATTTTTATCATTTTCATTGTACGCCCGGAGGGAGTCGAACCCACGACCTTTGGAACCGGAATCCAACGCTCTATCCAACTGAGCTACGGGCGCATGTGTGTAATTTACTAACAAGAAACCCACTGATTTTAGTGGGTTTCTTGTTATACCTAATTTATGCAAAATATGCACATAAAAGCACAAAAATGAATGGTTTTTACCAAAGGTTACCACAGAAATAAAACTTTTCTTCAAGGTATGAGTAGTAATTAAATAATTCTATTTTAATAATATTAGTTTTCTAACATAAATATAATCACCAGCGTGAATAGAATAAATATACATACCTGCAGATACGGTTTCTCCATTTTCATTAGTGCCATTCCAACGAATCGAATGATAACCCGCCTCTTTATGATTTGTAATTAATGACTTTATATTTCGACCCATAACATCATATATATCTAACTTTACATATGAATCCTCAGGTAAATCATATCGTATTGTTGTGACTGGATTGAATGGATTAGGATAGTTTTGATGCAGTGCATATTCATCTGGTATAATCTTTTCATCTACACTTAATATCGCAGCTTCTACAACCTCAGAATGATCACTGGTATTACCAGAGTAGTCTAAAGCATATACACGATAATACTGGGTTTGATTCCATTCAAACTCAGAGTCCATAAACGATGGCTCTGAGACTGTAAAAGTCTCATAGCCATCAAACCCTTCATTTAAAGACTTTTCAAGCTCAAAGTACTGAAAATCGTTCGCAGTGCTTATATCCCAGGTAAGGAGGATTCCCTCATCAGTTATTGTAGCAACAAGACCGGTAGGAGCTTCTGGCGCTATATTATCCAGTGAGTATCCTTCTACCTCATCAGAATGAAAGGTTCCTGCATTCATAAAAGCGATTACTTTGAAATGGGTCATGCCATCATGGTCATCTGTGGAATCAAGTACTGTAGATACCTCATAGAGATAACTATCATCTCCGTTTGCAGATCCCGTCATTACATTCACCCAAACCATCTCATCATCAATATAATCTTGACGAAGGACCGTATAAAACTGATTGGTCTCTTCTGAATCATCAAAAAAGGAACGTTCAAATTCAAGATACACTCTGCCACCTTCATCATCTGGGAC
>MDSV01035599.1_pt1 | contig 10516 bp, 9 predicted proteins | sample 810851 | NCBI WGS metagenome assembly MDSV01 (sample SAMN05326640, study PRJNA326480) | marine metagenome | isolation source: seawater | place: Atlantic Ocean: North East | collected 2012
CCGCCGACAACGCAGCCTCCGCGTCCAGGGAATACAGCTCCGCCCAGCCTCGAGCGAGGCACAATGTGACCTCCTCGGGGGAGAGCTGCAGGGGGAGGCCGTGCACAGCGTCCTGCTGGCGATACCCGGGGAGACCGCCGACGAGCGACCCGATGATTCTGTGCTGCGTGCGGAGCCGGAAGTACTCTGGGGGAGGGGACGAGCGCGTGAGGGATGGCGTCGGCGGTGCGAAACTGGGTCGATTTCGGTGGGCGGGATCGAAAGGAAGAATCTCGCGCGCGGGTCGCACCCTCGGCGGTCCACACCAGCCCCCGGTCCTCGTCCGTCACCTGAACGCGCACCGGGGGCGGTGCCGGAGGCGGAGGCGCGTCCGCCATGGTCACCGGCGGCACTCCACACTGGCCTGCGTGGTCGCTTTTCGGCTACGAAAACGAAAAACGAAAAGGTCTCGGTTCTCCCCGTCTGCCACTCGCGACGACGCTTTTATCTGGCGTCGACGAGCCAGGGCGGCAGGTCGTTCCTCATATCCGCGCGCTCTGTCCGTCCGCAAGATGGCCGCGGCGTTCTCGGCGAGTCGGCCGGTGGGGTTGGCCGCGCGCGCTCGAGTCGGTGGCAAGGAACTCACCAACATCACCAACACGCGGTCATGTCACCTCCCCGTGCGCGCCTCCGGGGCGAGCCCGAGCGTGGTCTTCGCCTCGTCCGATCCCGGCGCTTCGAGAAAACCCGACACGAAAGATTTACAGGTAGGCAAGAAAGGCTACGTCAAGGGCGAAGGCGTGATGTCCATGGACCAGCTCCTGGAGGTCCCCATCAAGCGCTTCAAGCCGACGAGCGAGGAGTGTCCGTTCTGCAGGGACGCCCCCGTGAAAGAGAACGGCAGCAAGTGCCTGGGGATCTGTCGCAACCCGCAGAACGTGCCCGGTCCGCTCGTGCACCCGCACCAAATGCAGGACGCCGAGGACGCGGTGCGCCTGCAGATCAACGCGTTGCGCGACAACGACGAGCCTCGGTTTAACCACGGCGTGCAGGTGATGTGGGAATTCAGCGTGGAGAGCGGGAACATGGAACGCAGCCGGTACTTCGGGATTTCCTCGGACATGTACCACTACGACCACTTCATCGGGAAGTCGCTCAAGTACTTCGGTCCGCTCGTGCGGAACAAGGGTAACATGGATTTCGTCGATGTGAGCGTCGCGGAAGACGGGCGGACGATGGTGAAGGTTTCAGTGGACGACATCGTGGGCAAGCCCACGTACTGGATCTTCATCATGGTGCAGCGCAGTTTCGGGAAGTACGAGGGGTGCTGGCAATCGCACAGGATCGTGCAGACGGACGAAAACTTCCACAGCAAGTACCTAGAGTTTATCTGATTCGAAGTCTACATCGACTACTGTACACGAACGTTCATCACTCTTTCGACGTCTCGGGTTCTCCTGCTTTGATCGCTTCCGCTTTGGCTTCCAGGTCCATCACCACCCCGTCCAGCGCGACGCACTTCGCCGCCGTGGCATACCACTCCGCCTCGAGTTTCCCGATCTCGCGCGCCGCCGCTGTCTGCTGCAGCGAGCGCTCTGTGTTGACAGCCTCGATCTCCGCGCGCACCGCGGCTAGCGTAGCTTCATACGTGCTGATCGCCGCCTCGAGCGAGGCGTTGTTCGTGCGCCAGGCGTCCGGCGCGAACTTCGCGGCGAGCTCGAGGTTTTGAACGCGCAGAGTCTGGTGTTCGAGGTGCGCGCGAGCGTCGCGCACGGCAGCCTCCCACGCGTCTTCGTCCCCGCGTTTGCTCTTGGGCGGGGGCGCGAGCTCGTACCGCGCCGCGTCGGGGGGCGGCATCCTTCCGCCGCCTTTCTCGACCCGCTCGAACTCCTTTCGGAGCAGAGGACAGCCGCGCCAGTCGATCTCCCGGGCGGGCACCATCTCGGCGAGGTAATCCTTCGGCCGCTTCTTCATGCGCCGCATCTCTTCCTGCACGAGCTGATCCACACCGGCGCGCCACCCCTCCGGCAGCACGTCTGCGTACGGGAGCGCGTCGTTGCTGTCCTCGTTCTCCCACCGCCCGAATGGGGCCGGGCCATCCGCCCCGTCCAGCATCATGGGCGTCGTCATCGCGCCCTCAGGAGTGGCGGGACCCCGGATTCGGGGGGGTGTGTTGAAAGATGAGGCGGGCGCGAAACTTGCCGTCTCCCCGTCGGGCGTCGGCGGTCGCCGACTCGGCCCGAAATCGGCGGTCTTTTGCCCGAAACGTTCACGTTACATCGTACACGTCGCGCGCGCTTTTTCCTACTCCGCCGGCGTCTCCCTCGCTCTTCTCAGACGCAACAGCAGCCGTTCGCTGTCGTTGTGCCTCCTCTGTGACGTTCTCGGCTCGCCGAGGACCGTCACTTCCTCCACGGGCGTGGGGTCCCCCTCCAGGCCGGCGCTCTCCGCGGCGCGCCAGAAGTGCTGCAAAGTGCCCCAGCAGCAATCGCCGCGGTCCTCGAACATCACCCACAAAGTGGTCTCGGTGCCGCACAGCGCGCCCATCGTGTCCGCCAGCATCTGCATCTCGCGTCGCCCCTGGCTGTAGCACACGTCGGAGGCGACGATCATGTGCGGAAACAACGTCTCGTCGTTCGCGTTTTCGCGCAACGAACGCAACACGCTCGCCGCCGCGCGCGCGGCATCCGGCGCATCCTCAGGTTCGTCTTCGTCGGATTCGGGTTCGGACTCGTCGGAGCCAACAAAGCTCGCGTCGGCTCCGGAAGAACTCACACCCAGCGCTCTCTGTCTCTTCGCCTTCCCGCGCGCGCGACGCCAGCTCGCGCGTTGCCACCATAGTTCGTCCACCGTGGCGTTCGTCAGGCCCGAGGCTTCCAGGTTCCGACGCGCCGCGGCGGTCGTGGCGTCGGTGATGCTGACGCGTCTCGCGCCGAGTCGCGCGGCGACCAGGCCCGCGAGCCCGAGGCCGGCGCCCACCTCGACGACGACGGTCCCCGGGGTGATCGCGCCGAGGGACGCGGCGTGCGCCGGGTCGCCGCGTCGCGGGTCGTCCGACGCGCGCACCGCCGCGGTGGCATCGCACAAGAAGTCGCCCAGCGAGTACGCGCAGGGCCAGATGACGGTGGAGGTGCCCGGGACGAACGCGGCGGAGTCGGAGCCGTCTTGGCGCAGACGAACGGGGCTCGCGTCGCCGCCGAGCGTGGGGTGCGCGTACAGAAGCTCGCTCGAACGCTGGTCCACTCCGTGAATCTTAAACAGAGCCTCCACCTCCGACACGCGCGCAGCCGCCTCCACCGCCTCGGTGGTCTCCGCCATCGCGGCGAGCGTGCGCGCGGCGGTCTGATGAGGAAACCCTGTTGTCACGTGACCGCCAACGCGCTTTTTGTAGTGCACTTTTCGGGTGAAGTTTTCTCTGATCGGCAAAAGCTTCGACCGAAAAGCCTATCGCTCTGTTCGGCCTCGCGCACATCGAGGCAGGCGGCCCGAGCGTCGAGCGAGCCGGGCGGACGCGAGATGACTCCGAGCGAGTCGGAAATCCAGGTTGCGTGCGCCGAGCTCCTCAAGGGTCTCGACGAGGATACGCTGGAGTACGTCGCGAGCGGTCTTTTGGACGATGAGGACGGCACCGTCCTCGAAAGAGACGATCTCGTGGACTTCGTCGCGCCCATGCTCGACGAGATGTGCGGCGGCGACGAGAACGCCGCGCGAGCCAAGGCGGAGTCCCTCTGGGACCGTCTCACGGGCGGTTCCGCGGCGCCAACCCCCGCGCCGGCCCCCGCGCCCGAAAAGCGCTCGCCCATCTCGCTGGGCGGCGGGCCCATCAGCGCCTTGGAGGCGAAGACGCTGGCGGAGGCAGCGGCGGCTCGCGAAGCGCACGCCGCACCCGAGGTGCTGTACGACCACGACGTCGGAGGGACGACGAGCGCGGCTGCCGAGAAGGAAGCCGCGAGGTGTGCGGCGAGACGCGCGCTCCTCGCGGAGACCGCGGCCGCGGAAGCCGCCGAGCTCGCGTCTGATCTCGAGGCGGCGAGCGAACGAGCGGCGCGCATGCGCATCGACGGCGACGCGACAGGGTCGCGGCTCGCTGCCATCGAGCTCGGCCCGTTCCAGCTCCCCAACCCCGGCGGAGGCGCGGACCTGCTGGAAAACGCCACGTTGACGCTCGCGGCGTGGCACAGGTACGGCCTGATCGGGCGGAATGGCAAGGGGAAATCGACTCTGCTCAAGTTCGTCGCGTCGCGGCGCGTGGGCGGCCTCGCCGCCGACATCAGCGTGCACTACGTGACGCAGGAGGTGAGCTTGACGGACGCGCAGGAGGACGCCGTCCCGGCGGAAGTGGTGCTGCACGCGGACGTGGAGCGCAGGCTTCTTCTCGCGGACGTGGCGGAGATGGAGGCGCTGGAGGCGCGGGAGGAGACTAAGGTCTCGGGACTCAGCGAGCGGGAAGCCGAGAAGCGGCGCAGAGCGCTCGCCGCCGCGCACGAGCGTCTCCTGGCGATGGACGCCGAGGGCGCGCCGTCGCGCGCGTCCGCGTTGCTTCGGAACCTTGGGTTCAGCGATGCGCTCGCGTCGAGGAAGATGCGCGCGTTGTCGGGGGGCTGGCGCGTGCGCGTCGCCCTCGCGGCGGCGCTGTTCGCGAAGCCGGACGTGTTGCTCCTGGACGAGCCCACGAACCACCTCTCCGTCGCCGCCGTGCTGTGGCTGGCGCGCGAGCTGCGCGACTCGAAGACGTGGAAGACGCGCGCGGTGGTGGTGGTGTCGCACGACCGGCACTTCCTGGACGCCGCGACGACGGACTCGCTGCACATCAGCGGCGCCGCGCGGCGTCTGACCGCGCACCGGATGTGCTACAGCGCGTGGGCGGCGAAGCGTGCGGAGCAGCAGCTGGCGCTCGAGCGCCGAAGGGCGACGCGCGACGAGAAGAAGAAAACGCTCGAGGGGTACGCGGGGCACGGGTTCAAGTACGGCGGGTCGTCGTCCCAAATCAACATGATGCAGCGCAAGGCGCACGAAGCCGCGAAGCTGAACGAAGAGGCGGAAAAAGAAGCCGCGGAGACGGCTGATTTGGCGGAGGACGCTGAGCTGCCGCTGCGGCTCAGCGCGGGGGGGGCGCTGAGAGGCGCGTTCCTCGCGAGACTGGAGAAGGTTTCTTTCCGTTACCCGGGGGGCGACAAGACGCTCTTCGCCGACGTTGACATGACGCTGGACAGCGCGAGCCGCGTGTGTTTGCTCGGCGAGAACGGCGAGGGAAAGACCACGCTGGTGAAGGTGCTGCTGGGCCAGCTCGAACCCACCGGCGGGGTGGCGTCCCTCGACCACGGCGCACGCGTCGCGCTGGTCAACCAGCACCACGCCGACCAGCTGTCGTTCGACAAGACGCCGCTGGCGTTTATGCTCGAAAAGTTTCCCGGCGACGGCGGCGCGGCGCACGAGCGCGAGGTGCGCGCGCACCTCGCGTCCGTGGGCGTCTCCGCCGCGCAGCAGGGAACGCCCTCGGGCGCGCTGAGTGGCGGGCAGAGGTCGCGCGTCGCGCTCGCGGCGACGTCGTTCGCGAAGCCGCACCTGCTGGTGCTTGACGAGCCCACCAACAACCTGGACCTGGAGGCGGTGGCGGCGCTGGCGGACGCCGTGGAAAAGTTCGAGGGAGGGGTGGTTCTGGTCAGCCACGACCAGTATTTCGTGCAGCGGGTCGCGCGCGAGGTGTTCGTCGTCGGGAACGGCGCGGTCACCAAGCAGGAGAGCTTCCAGGCGTACCTCAAGGCGATGGAGAAGACGCTCGAGGACTGATTCGGGCGTCGGTCGTCCGAGAGCGTCGGCGAAGGGCGGGGCGCGTCGAGAGCGTAAAAGCGCGCGCGATTGGTTAAAGCGCTACGTATGCGATGACAACGTCGCGCGAGCGGCGAACCACTGATGACGCGCCACGCACGCCCGACTCTACACGCGCGTTTCGCGCGTCGTTTACCACTCGAAGTCGGCGGCGGCGTTGTCGCCCTCCTCCTCGTCGCTCTCGTCGTCCTGGAACAGGCCCTTCTCGCGCAGGAACGCGATGGCGGCGCCGAGCGTGTTGTCCTTCATCTTGAGGTAGAAGAAGCCCTTGTCGGTGTCCTCGACGGCGGTCGAGGTGGCCCAGACGTTCGTGGAGGAGTCGTCCGGCGCGCCGCCGACGCCGCCACCGAGCTCGGTGTCACACACGGACTTCATCCACTCGATGGCGTCGAGCTGGTCCTTCATCTTCTCGGGCACGTACGCGACCATGGCGATCTTCTTCTCCGGCTCGTTCTCGGAGATGATGAGCTTGGCGATGGCGCCGGAGCAGCCCTTGCGCTCCTCGGGGTCCGCGGGGTCGGGGACCGCGTTCATGCCCTCCATCGCCGCCTGGAGCAGACGGATGTCGCCGTTGGAGGAAAGCATGCGGGTGCAGAAGCAGGTGAGGCCGGAGGTGTCGGCGGCGCCCTCGATCTCGACACCCTTCTTGCCACCCTCCTTGAACGCCTTGGCCACCACCTTCTCCGAGAGGCCGGCGGCGAGCGCGGCGTCGCGCTTGGGGAACTCCTGAGACGTCGAGAAAGGCGGGCGGGAACGGCGATCGCGGGTAGATACGCGGGGAAGATTGTCATGTCGAGGTCAGCGCGTGCTTTCGCTCGATGGCCGTCGCGGTCTGTCCCGCGGCCGCGCGCGAACGACGAAAGTCCGATCGAGGAAACGTCACAGAGCGAGCTTTTTAGGATAATTCGTCGAACGCGCGCGCGCCTCTCGGACGCGGCGTGAACACGGGGCGGGACGCACCGTGGTGGGCTTGGGGGCGTCGGGATCGACGGTCTTGGTCTCTTCTTCGGCGGACATCTTGGCGAAGGTGTGTTGGTGTTGCTGCGTGACGCGTAACGAGTTGTGAGCGAGATCGCGAGCGCCGATCTGGAACCGAGCCGCCGCCGAAGCGCCGGTGGCCCCACAGAGGATGGCAGGTTATGGGTAAAAAAGTGAACTCGTTTCAAACGTGCTTCGCTTCCCCCTCACTTCCTCCTTCGCCACGCCGCGATGAAGGAGGTGGCGCCGCTTTCGCCCGACGAGGTCAAAGCCGAGCTCGCGCGACTCACTGAGCTCGCGGGCGTGGACCTCCGGCCCGAGGTGTTCGAGGTGCTGGTGGAGCTGACGCGTTTGGATGTAGTACCCACGGCGACCGCCCAAGTGCTGAAAAGTTTGTGCGTGAAGTCCGCGATGAGGGCGAGCGTGGGGGGCTCCGGAGGCGCGACCGCGGGTGACAGGTAGGAGCACGCGGAGTCTTCCGCGACGGTCGCGCGACGCCATTCGATTTCGGTCTCGTCGTACCTCCTAGCCCTTAGCAGAACGTAGTTGTAGTGCGAAGCTGCGAAACCGCAGATGTACGAAGAGCCCAGCCCGCCAAAAGAAACTCAAGCTGTCAAGCGTACCGACGCCCGACGACCGACATCGAAAATTCGGCAATATTTTCGCGTATCCAGGCTGGCGTGGCATCGTCCGCGTCACTTCGCCATGCCGCTCCTGTCCTTCCACGCGGCGCTTTCGCGACCCGCCGGGCTGTGCCCCTCGCGCGTGACACGCGGGTCGTCCCGCCGGCCCCTGGTGGTCACCGCGGGATGGTTCGACAACAACAAGGACACCGCAGGCCGCGACCCGATGTTCGAGCAGCAACAGGAGATCCTGCGTCGGCGACGAAAAGGCGCCAACCTGGAGTCAGAGGTGAGCAAGAGACGGGCGAAGGTGAGCGGGTTCATGAAGGGCACGCTCGCGAAGGAGGAGATGACCGCGATCAAGGAGAACAACAAGGCGAAGGCCAACGAGTTATCCAAGGAGGCGTTCAAGGGCAAGAAGGGGTTCCTCAGCTTACCCATGGCGAGTTTCGGCATGCCCGAGTTTGACGGCGGCGAGCGCTTCGACCTGCGCGCGCCCTACGCCGACGAGGGCTGGGTCGACCCTGAGGATGACGGCGTGGCGAACCCGTTCACGCTCGGCGGTCTGTTCGGGGGCACGAAGGAGTCCAACGCGGCGGCGAAGAAGAAGGCCAAGCCGACGAAGCGAGAGACGCCCGAGAAGAAGGGCTGGTTCGGGAAGTGACGACGAACGCGTTTCGCGGGGAGAGCGCGTCGCGCGAACGCGAACGCGCCGCGCATGTCGCGTACGTCTACACGCGCTTTGTTTGTCACTTCACAAATACATCATCAGTCGATCTGCGGGATCCAGAGCGCGCACCCCCCTTCGGTGCACGCGCTGGCTGCCATCATCGAGCCCGGAGCCCACCGCACGGACGACGGGACGCCCGCGTGCCTCGACTGCCACGTGGTCACCTTCGAGCCGCTCCGCACGGACCACACGTGCACGCGCGAGTCCGCGCCTCCCGACAGCACGTACTGCCCGTCTGGGGTCCAGCACGCCTCCAGATCGAGCGCTTCGAATCGACCCGCGTGCTTCCCGCCGCTCCCTCCGGTTTCCTTCGCGACGTCGATGCGCATCACCTCCTCGAACGGCGCGAAGGCGCTGTGGATGTACACCGCGCCGCCCGCCACGCACATCAGGTCGTTCCCGTCGTCCGAGAACTTGGCGCACGTCACGCGCGGTCTCTTACCGGTCGAGGGGTCCACCGCGCCCTTCACTCCGCCGATCGCGATGGTGTTGAACGGGCCTTTGTCGTACCCGCGCGCGTCGTACAGCTTCACCTCGCCGTCGTCCGTGGCGGCGGCGAAGATGAGCCCCTGCATGTCGTACGCCACCGCCGGCGTCGTCGCGCAGCGCACGACGCCGTTGCACTGGTTCGTCCGCAGATCCCACAGCCGGATCGTGGCGTCCGCCGCGGCGCTCAGGAACTGGTCCGTCTTCGCGGACATCGAGACCGACACCACCTGTTTCGTGTGCCCCACAAAGTACCGCAGGTACGTGTTGTCGTGCAGAGAGTGGTACCGCAGCGCGTGATCTTTGCGCGGGTCCTTCGACGCCGCCTTCACCTTGGACGCGTACACCACAGCCTGCGAGGCGTGCGTGAACGTGACGCACGAGCACCCGTATTTCTTCGAGTACAGCGTCTTCAGCAAAGTTCCGGTGTTGGTCCGGTACAGGTGCAGCGCGTCGTCATCGCCTGGAAAAAGAGGGTCACGAGGACGACGCGACGAAAAGGGGAGATCCGCGCCGGCGGGACGGGAGCGTCAGGCACGAGCGCGCTTCGGGGATTCAGGCCGTCGGTGGTGACGCGCGAGCCGCGCGAATTGTGCGGGCGCTCAGACGCTCGAGGCGTCCTCGCGCGTCCTCGCGCGATCGCGCGCGGCGCAGAGATCCACCCTGCGCGCTGTGCCTTCGTGCAGAAGCACCCCTGGGTTTTTCGCCGGGCGATCGAACGTACCGACGGTCACCATGACGTCCTCCGTGTGGTGGAAGTCGAGGGAGTTCACGGCGCCCTTGTGGTCGCGGAAGAACCGGCCGGGCGCCATGGATTTGATGGCGTTCTCATCGAGGAGCACCATCGTCGCGGGTCGCTCGAGGCACTGCGCGCTCGGCAGAAATTCAGGCGCCAAATATACGAGTGGTGCGTCTCAGACGTGGCGAGCGTCGTTCTGCCGAGTGCGAAATCACAGACAGGACGTTTTTTTATATACACAGGTTCGTCCGTCCGCTTCCCCGAAACCCGCCTCGCGCGTCTTCCCGGGGAGAGACGACTCGACGCTCTACGCTAAACCTCCTCGACGTCTCGTGTCTTCGCAGCTCCGACTCGCGCGCGTTCGATGCTCCAATCACTTCTTCTTCCCGACGCGGTAGGAACCGCACACGATGGCGTGGTCGCGCTCGTACGGCTCGAGCGTGAGCTGCTCGGCGGGCTTGAACTGCTCCTGCTGCAGCTTCTTCACCTCGCGTGCGAACACCGCCTCCGCGGGCACGGTGGAGTCGATGCAGTTCGCCTTGATGGAAATGATGAAGTTCCCGCCGGGCTTCAGGAAGTGCTGCGCGTTGAGCGCCACGATGCGCGCCTGGTCGGGCTGCGCCACGTCCGCGAAGATCGTGTCCACCATGCCCACGAGCATGCGGTACTTCTGCGGGTGGCGAGCATCCTCGATGATGGGGATCACGTTCGTGCGCTTCTTCGCCATGTTCACCAGGTCGCGCCCGGGGCGGTGCGAGAACTCCACCCCGTACACGATGCCCTCCGGACCGACCACGTCGGAGCAGTGCGACACGGTGGTGCCCGCGGCGGCGCCCAGGTACAGCAGCTTGGTGCCGGGCTTGATGTAGATGTTGTCCAGGCCGCCCAGGATGCCGGCGGCGACTTTCGAGCGGAAGGGGTTCCACACGCGGTACTCCGTCTTGGTGCCGTCCTCGGCGTCCACGGAGATGCGCTTCTCGCCATACACGGACTCGCCAACGACCATGTTCTTGGTCACGAGCGCGTCCTCCTTACCGCGCGCGACGAAGATGCCGTCGTGGCGGTGCTTCTCGACCACCACCTTGGCGCCGCCCTTCATGCCGCCGCGGCCGCCGCGGCCGCCGCGGCCGCCGCCGCGTCCGCCGCCGCGTC
>MDSV01040011.1_pt1 | contig 10516 bp, 10 predicted proteins | sample 810851 | NCBI WGS metagenome assembly MDSV01 (sample SAMN05326640, study PRJNA326480) | marine metagenome | isolation source: seawater | place: Atlantic Ocean: North East | collected 2012
AATTGGGAGTATCGTTTAAAAAATTTTGAATAATTATTATTATTTACCTGCAACTACCATACCCTCGATCATCATTGTCGGAGAATTAGTTGAATATTCAAATTCCAGATCATCAGCAAGAGTTATGTTTTGAAACATATCTTTAAAATTTCCAGCAATAGTAATTTCATTTATTGGATGTTTAAATTCACCTTTTTCAATTAAAAAACCATTAGCACCAACCGAGTAATCACCTGTAACTATATTGCTACCATGACCTATTGTTTCGGTTATATAAAGACATCTTGAATTTAAATTCAAAAGATCTTTAAAAGAAACTTTACCTTTATCGAAATAAAGATTGCTTGTTCCGCCACATCGACCATTTGATTTAAGATTTAACTTTTTTCCATTATAAGTATCTACCAAGTAATGATTTAAAATACCCCGCTCTACTAATTTTAAAGTGTCAGTTTTAACTCCTTCAGAGTCAAATGGTCTAGACCCAAGACCTTTTAAAATATCTGGTTTATCAAAGATATTTATTTCACCTGAGAATATTTTTTTATTAATTTTATCTTTTAAGAAGGAAGTTCCTCTTGAAATAGCTGATGAGGAAATTGCACTTGCAAAAATGTTTAGGATTCCTTTTGAAATTCTTTTATCAAAAATTAAAGCAATCTTTTCACTATTAATTTTTTTTGGACTAAGTTTTCTAATAGTTTGATCAGCAGCTAGTTTTCCCAATACTTCTGCGTCTTTAATATCATTTAAATGACATCTGCTAGTATACTCGTAGTCACGCTCCATGCTTTTTTCATCTTTTGCAACAGTAACACTCGATGCTATAAATGATGAATCTTTGTAACCCTTACAAAAGCCGTCACTATTGGCTAAAATAAAATTTGATTTATCTTCAGTAAAACTAGACTCAGTATTTACAATTTTTTTGTTACTTGAAGCTGAAGTTTCTAATTTTTTTAAATATTCAATCTTATCTTCATTTTTTATATGGGTGTCATCATATAAGTCTAAATCTTTGACTTCTTTAGCAAGTAAATCTTTATCCGGAAGTGAATTAAATTCGTCCTCTGGAGTATTTTTTGTAGTTTCAATACATTTTTCAATAAGAGTCTCTAAATTTTCTTTTAATAAATTTGAGGATGATATTGATGATTTTTTTTTACCTATATATGTTGTTATACCTATAACAAGATTATCTGATCTATTAGACTCATCTAATTTTTGATTCCTAAAATTTACTGTTTCAGAAATTGAATTTCTCACAACAACACTTGAGGCTGTTGCTCCTAATTTTTTTGTTAGATCTAAACAATAAGATGCTTTTTCAGACAAATATTCCTGATCTTTGATCATTAAAGTTTAGTACCTCCTACTGTCATCTTGTTGATTAATATAGAGGGTTGTGCAACCCCAACAGGAACACCTTGGCCAGCTTTTCCGCAAGTTCCAATTCCTGGATCTAGCATCATATCGTTTCCAACCATAGAAACTTCTTTTAAAATAGATGGGCCATCACCTATAAGAGTTGCACCTTTGATGGGTGATCCAATTTTACCATTAATGATTTCATATGCTTCTGTGCAATTAAATACAAATTTTCCTGAGGTAATATCGACTTGTCCACCACCAAAACTAACAGCAAAAATACCCTTATCCACTGATTTAATCATTTCATCTTGAGTATGATTACCATTTAACATCATTGTGTTTCTCATTCTTGGAAGAACTATGTGTCTATAATTTTCTCTTCTACCGCTTCCAGTAGATCTGGTTTTCATCAATCGGGCATTCAACCTGTCTTGCATAAAATTTTTTAATATTCCATTTTCTATCAATACAGTTTTTTCTGTTGGAGTACCTTCGTCATCTATTGTTAAACTACCTCTTCTGTTATCAATGGTTCCATCATCTACAATGGTAACACCCTTACTTGCAACTTTTTGACCCATTAAATTATGAAATGCAGAAGTTTTTTTTCTATTAAAATCACCCTCTAAGCCATGGCCAACAGCTTCGTGAATTAATATTGCTGGCCAACCAGGTCCTAGCACAACTTTCATTTCGCCAGCTGGTGCGGGTTTACTCTCTAAATTTACAGAGGCAATTCTTAGAGCCTCATCACAGACTTTTTTCCAATTATCTTCTTTTAAATATGAGTCATATGATTTTCTACCTCCTACGCCATACACACCCGACTCTTTTCTTCCATCTTTATCAAGTAATACTGAAACATTAAATCTAATTAAAGGACGAACATCTGATAGTGTTTCACCGCCTGATCTGATTATCTCAATTGATTTTTGTTCACCACTAAAGTTGGCCGTAACCTGTTTGACATTACTATCTTTTGATCTTAAATAATTATTAACTTTATTTAAAATTTCAATTTTTTCATTAAGTGATTTTTGTTCTATAGGATTTATATTGTCATAATATCTCTTATTAGATTTAGGAATAGAATGATTATAAGTACCTTTTGTTGATTTTAATGTTGATTTTAAACTTTCAGAAGATTGTTTTAGTGAATTTTTTGATATTTCGTTAGAGTGAGAATAAGCAACTATTTCATCTGATATAGCTCTAAAACCAAAACCTAGATCTGAGCTATAACTAGAATTTTTTATTTTATTGTCATCTAATATAATTGACTCAGATTTTGAGTCTTCTAAATAAAGTTCTCCATCATCACATTTATTTAAAGTATTAGAAACAATATTTTCAGCTTCATTTCTGGATAAGTCAGATTTTTTAAAGAAATTTGTCATGAATATTAATACATAGTTTGTTTATGACAATTTTCAACTGTAGTATTTTACGCATATACATGATGGAAATAATAAGTAGTTAATTGTTTATTGTGAAAGTTTATTTTAATAATTCTTGTAAAATTTGTAAGGCAGAAATTGACTTATATAAAAAAGAAAAAATCCAAGAGATTGATTGGATTGATATTACTAATAATTATGTGGCACAAAAAGAAACCTTTAAAACTAGTAAAGAGCTTTTGCGCAGACTTCATGTAAAAGATGGGGAAAAAGTTTTACAAGGAGCAGAAGCTTTTCTTTTATTATGGAAAAAAATTCCTAAATATAAATTTTTATATAAATTCTTTAAATTACCAATTATTTTTAATTTATTCTCTTTTGGTTACGAAGTAATTGCATATTTTCTTTATCTTAAAAATAAAAAGCAGTTAAAATTAACCGAAAAAAAATAATAGAAATTTACTTAATAACGACATTGAAGAAACAAACATTATTAATACGATTGAATACATTAGTAGAACAATTTTATTTTTTTTTCTTCTAAGCCTTACAAATTCTTTGTCATCTAAATCAGAAATATCTCTTTCACCTACGACAGGATAATCATAAGTAAATCTCCAAGTACTATCACCAAGTCTAGTATCTAAATTATTATAATAAGAAATCCAAGCTAGAGTATACCTCAGTATCAAATAAAGAATTATGAGAAAAACTGTACCAAAAAACATTTTTAATAATACATAATTAAAGATTAACTTTTAATTTATATTTTTGTCTCTTTTTCTTGCAATAAGTTGGGTTAAGGAATCAACCATTGTATCTGAAGCCTTAAATATATCTACATTTCTAAATTCATGAGAAATATTTTTTTCTGGATTTGTTTTATCTTCAATTACTATTCCTTCATCTGGTGAATTATTCTTTATATAAATAAGTAACAGCCATTCTTCATCCTCAGACTCATCCCATTTTATAAATACTTCACCTGTTTCAAATCTTCTATCTATACATCTAAAGATGGACATATTTCTAGTGACATGTCTTTTATTAAGTTGAAAAACCAAACTACTTGCACTTCTATAAAAACTCTCTAATGCAAATTCAACTTTTTGTCTTGCTAAAGTATATTCTTTCTCTTTTAATAATAAAGTTTCTCTATCCTCGTTTCCTTGTAATTTAACCCCAAGAGCCTCTACTCTCTCTTTAATTTTTTGATCTCTTATAATTCTATATTTTTCTTTAAGTTTATCAATTCTCTCCTGTAATCCAACATAGTCTTCTCTTTTCTCTTGTAATGAAATTTTCTCTAATTTTTCTAATTCTTTAACTTCTCTAATTCTAAATTTTTCAATCTGTTTATCTAATCTTATTTGTTTTAAAAATTGCTTTTGTTTTTCAGCCTGTTCAATTCTTAGAAGAGCCTGTTCTTTTCTCAGAAATAATTTGATATCCTTTGTTCTTTGTTTTTCTAATCTTGCCTCTTCCTTTAACTCTTGTTCTTTAAGTTTAACCCTTAAAACCTCTTTCTCTTTTCTTTGTTGATCCAAGGCTAATTTTATTTTTCTTTCATTTTCAATTCTTTCAAGTTTTAATCTTCTTTTTTCATCTTGTTTTAAAATTTTATAATTAGAGATAGTTTCAGAAATTTTATCAAAAAAACCTTGAATATATTTTTCTAAACTAAAATTAATTTTAAAGTTAAATTCTGGCTTTAGAGATAGCTGCCATTTTACTAATTTTAAGACTATACTGTCTTTTTTAACTTGTTTTGCACCAATATTGGTTTTTTTTACTATAATTTTTTTATGTTTTGTTTTTTTTATCTTTTTTCGTGAAAATTTTTTTTGTTTTTTTTTTGTTTTTTTAGGTCTTTTTACTATCTTTTTTATTGGGATTTTTTTTTTAATTTTGGTCTTTATTTTTTTTTTTTGTTTTTTTTTCATTTTTGAAGAGATTTGATTCTATCAATAATTTATTGATAAATATAGTCCCTAGTCACTGGAGTTGATTTATAATTTTTTGTAAGTTGAAATTGATATACAACTTGATCTCCCCACTTGAAAGCCATTTCACAACCAGCAAGATAAAATTCCCACATTCTAAAAAACTTTTCATCAAACATTTCAACAATTTTATCTTTATTTTTTAAACAATTTTCTTTCCAATGCCTTAACGTATGTGAATAATGAAGCCTCAAAACTTCAATATCGGTAACAATTAAACCTGCATTTTCTATTGGTGTAGTTACCTCACTTAAGCTTGGTGTATATCCACCAGGAAAAATATATTTTGTTATCCATGGGTGTGGGTCTCTAGGAGGATTTACAGATCCAATTGTATGTATTAATGAAACCCCATCGTCTTTTAATAATTTTTCTAACTGATTAAAAAATTTTTTATAAAACTTTCTTCCAACATGCTCAAACATTCCAACACTTACTATTCTATCGAATTTTTCCTCCAACTCTCTATAGTCTATTAACTTAAACTTTACTTGATTCTCCAAATTCATTTCTTTAGCTTTTTGATTACAATAATTAAATTGATTTTTTGATAGCGTGATACCAGTCACTTCACATTTTGCACTTTTTGCAATATCAATAGCTAATGAGCCCCAACCACATCCAATATCTAAAACTTTTTGATTTGGTTTAATATTTAACTTTTTAATTATATGTTGAATTTTGTTATTTTGTGCTGCTTCAAGACTATCATTATCATTTTTGAAATATGCACATGAATATTGTCTCTTTGAATCTAAAAATAAATCATATAAATCATCTTTAATATCATAATGATGAGATACATTCATTTTTGATTTTTTTATAAAATTAAAATTTGTTAAATATCTATAAGATCCTCTCAATCTATTTATTAGATAACTAAAAAAATTTAATTCACCTCTACCAATATTCATTAATGCTAGGTCTAAGAAATCTGTTAGTGTTCCATTTTCAATTATTATCTCACCGTTGGTATAAGCTTCGCCAAAATAAAGATCTGGATGAAATAATAGTTTATAATGAAGATTGCTATTTAAAATTTTTAGCTTTAAGGGATTATTGCCAGGTTCACCAATGATATAATCTTTTGATTTTGCATCACTTAATATAAAACCACCTTTTTTAAAAACTTTATTTAAAAATCTTGCAAGTTGCATTCTAGGCTGCCTTCAATGATTTAATGTTAAAATTCAAATGATTTAAAATATTTAATAAATTTTTTTCTTCATCCTTATTAAGTAATCTTAATGGGGGTAAAATATTCTTATAAATTTTATTTTCTTGAGAAAAAAAAGTATGTAATCCAGAAATTAAATTATAATTTTCAAAAGCAGACCTTACGTTACATAATTTTTTATTATGTAATTGCTCATTTCCTGAAAAAAAATCATCATAAACTTTTCTTGATAAATTCGCAGTCACATTACAAGTAGCTGTAATTACTCCTGAGCAACCTAATTCAAGCCCTTTTAATAATTTTGATTCTGATCCAGGTAAAATTGAAAAATTCTCTAACTCTAATTTTTCAAATAAATTATAAGAGCTATCTTTTACACCAATTATTTGGTTTGGAAACCTTCTCACAAGCTCTTTCACACATTTCAAACTAAACTTATAACCACTCAATTTTTCAAAATTATAGAGAATAATTTCAGAGTTTGGCAATGTCTCTATTATTTTTGAATAAAATTTTATTACCTCTAAGTCCTCATATTTGTAATAAGCAGGTGGCATTATCAAAAACTTTTTAAAACCTATTGATAAAGAAACTCTCATTAAATTGACTGTCTCATTCAATGAATTCATGCCAGTTCCAATTAAATAATTTTTTTTATACTTACTTAATGAAAGCTTATTTAATAAAGATATTTTTTCTGAAACAGAAATAAGCTGAGCTTGTCCAGTGCTTCCAAAAATTGCCACACCATGACAGCCTTGATCTATTATTCTCTCAGAATGTGAAATAGTTTTTTCGACATTTAGACTTAAATCATCATTTAAGACTGACAATCCAGCTGCATAAATTCCTTTTATTTTTGACATAAATTTTTTTTAATAAAGTATAATAGAAAAATTAATTATATGAAAACGGGAATTTTCTTAAGCTATAAAGGTTTAGGTGCTAATTTGCTTCATCTAAGCTATTGCCATCAAATAGCAAAAAAATTTGGGCCAATAACACTAATCACACTAAATCCAAAATTGAAGGAAGTATTAATTGATGATCCAAATTTTGAAGAAATAATATATCTCGATAATTTTTATAAAAAATTTTTTGATATTTTTAAATTATCAAAATTTCTTAAAAACTTAAAATTAAATAAAATTTTTATTTTTTATCCAAGTATAAGGTATTTTTTAGCATCCAAAATTGCTAAAATAGATAAGATATATAATTACCCACTATTTAATAAAAAGAATTTACATTTAGTCAAAGCAGCAAAAAATTTTACTGAAATTAATTTAAATATAGAAAATTGCCCTACAGAAACTCAAATTATTGTAGACGAAAAAAAAATAAATGATTTAAAAAAAAATAACTTAAAAAAAATTATATTAGGTATTGGCTCATCTGGTCCAACAACAAAATGGGGTTATAAAAATTATATAAAACTAATTGAAAAACTTAATGAAATTAATAAGTTTTATTTCTATTTACTATGTGGTCCTAATGAAAATGAAGATGCTCAAAAAATATTAAATGAAGTAAAGACCGGAAACTGTGAGTCGTTAAGTAATAAAAGTATATTAGAGGTGAGAAATTATATTTATCTTAGTGATCTTTATATTGGTAATGATTCTTTTGGTCATCATATATCCTCCCAAATGGGTAAGCCTAGTTTTGTGATTTTATTAGATACACCAAGAGCTTATTCTGATTATAGTATTAATCAAAATAGAATATTACCACCCAACATAAGTTTAAATAATATTACTCATGATTCTAAATTTGAGCCAAATTTAATTTCTGTAGAAATGATTATTGAAAAAATAAAAAAATTTATCTAATTTCATTTAATAAAATATCTCTTGCTTCATTAACAATGGATGAAAGTCTAGAAGTTTCTGGAGATATATCTGGATGAATTCTTTTTTGAATTTTTAAATATGCTTTATTAACATCATCTTTAGTATATTTTTTATTTTCGTCCAAATTAAGTATTTTATAAGACTCAGAAACACTTAAAGCTGAAAAATTATTATTTTCTGATCTTTTGAAAGTAAATCTTCCAGTTCTTCTTAATGTTTGAATTAGTCTAAAAAGTGATATTAATTGAAAAATTGATAAACCTTTTAATTTAAGTAACGCAAGACTTGCCAAAGTTAATGGTAAAGTTAATAAAAATCTTCCTCCCACAGCAAATAAAATTGCTAAAACTATTAATCCTAAAATTAAAATAATTCTAAGACTTTTTGATACCCTTTTTGATGAAATGCTATTAATAAATTTCAAGAGAAAGTATAAGATAGTCAAAATGACTAGTGTATAAATTATTATATTCATATATTTTTATTTTTTATGAAATTACCACAACTTAGAAAAAAACCAGAAATAAAATCTTGTCACAATGTTAATTGGGAAGATAATTACAGCTGGATACATCAAAAAAATATTTTAGAAGTATTAAAAGACAAAAATAAGTTAAATCCAGAAGTAAAAGAATATCTAATTCAAGAAAATAATTATGCAGATTATCATTTAAAAGATACCAAACCATTACAAAAAAAATTATTTGACGAAATCAAAGGTAGAATTAAATTAGATGATGAATCTCTCATGTATAGAGATAATACTTACGATTACTGGACAAAAACTACAGTTGAAGGCAACTACTCTATTAAACTTAGAAAAAAAATAGATTCTAAAATTATTGAAGAAATCTGGAATGGAGATAAAGAAAAAGAAAAGTTAGGAGTTGAGTATTTTGGGGTTGGTGATTTAGAAGTTAGTCATGATGATAAACTGTTAGCTTATTCTTTGGATATAAAAGGTTCTGAATATTATACAATTTTAATAAGGAATATCGCTAATAACAAATTAATAACAAAGGAAATACCAGACACATCTGGAAGTATTATCTTTAGTTTAGATGATAAGTATATTTTTTACTCAAAGTTGGATGATAACCATCGTGCTAGAAAAATTTATAGACATAAAATTGGGAATTTTGATGATGAAGATGAATTGATATTTGAAGAAAAAAGCGATGCTTTTACTGCGAGTATAAGTATAAGTTCAGATGAAAAATATTATTTTATTTCAACATCCGATCACAATACCTCAGAACAGTTTTATTTTGGTGTAAACGAACAATTTCCAAAACCAAAACTAATAAAAAAGAGAGAAAAAGGAATTTTATATTCTGTAAATTCGTGGAATGGTAAGTTTTATAATCACACAAATAAAGACGCTGAGGATTTTAAGATTGATATTTCAGAAAGTTTGGAAAACCAAAACTGGAAATCTTTTATTTCTTCAAAAAATGAAGTCCTTGTTGGTGGTTGTGTGTTTTTGAACAATTGGATAATTCGTTCAGAAACTTCTGATGCACTAGATAAGTTATTTGTAAGAAACATTTCCACAAATAAGGAAGAGGAGTTAATTTTTTCTGATGAAAAAATATATGTACCAAATATTTCTCTTAAACAAAAAGACCGAAATACCGATGAAATTTATATTGGGTATTCTTCTCCAAAAACACCTTCTAGAGTTTATTCATATAATCTCTTAACCAATTGTAAACAACTTGTAAAAGAACAAGAAATTCCTTCAGGCCATACTCCTGATGATTATATCGTTGAGAGAATTGAATACGAGTCTCATGATGGCAGGTTAATTCCACTCACAATTACTAGACACAAAAAAACAAAAATTGATGGCTCAGCAAATTTATTATTATACGGATATGGATCATATGGAAATTCTATGAGTCCAAATTTTTCATCAACTAAACTGAGTCTTATTGACAGAGATATAATTTGGGCAACTGCGCATATTAGAGGTGGGATGGAAAAAGGAATGAAATGGTGGAAAGAGGGGAAACTCACAAATAAAAAGAATACATTTGAAGATTATATTTATGCTGCAAAATATTTAATAAATGAAAAATATTCTGCAAAAGGAAAAATCATCGGCATGGGTGGATCAGCTGGTGGTTTATTGATGGGAGCAGTTGTAAATCAAGCACCAGAATTATTTTTGGGAATTATTATGGCTGTTCCATTTGTTGACTCTTTAACAACTAATCTTGATCATTCTTTACCTTTAACAGTTGGTGAATTCGATGAATTTGGAAATGCAAAAGATAACAAAAAACATTTTGACTACATATTTTCTTATGCTCCATATAATAATATAAAAAAGATGGATTACCCCCACATGTTAATTACAACTAGTCTTAGTGACAATAGGGTTTTATTTGATGAGCCTGCAAAATTTACAGCTAAACTAAGGGATTATAAGACAGATAATAATTTATTACTTTTAAAAACTGAAATGAATGCTGGACATGGTGGTAAATCAGGTCGAGATGGAGCTATTGAAGAAATTGCTATTGATTATTCATTTGCATTAAAAATTTCAAAAAAAATTTAATTTTTTAATCTTGAAAAAATAAAAATAATTCCTAAATAACTATTGTAAATCGCCTAACGGGATTTGCGTAAATAAACTTGCTTAAAAAAAAGGAGGATATATATGACAAGTAAGGATCTATCTATATTCAACTCATTAAGACCTTTTTC